>Ga0272449_1003170_pt1 | contig 14381 bp, 8 predicted proteins | sample YNPCB0241_FD_198679 | JGI IMG/M metagenome (GOLD analysis project Ga0272449, IMG submission 198679) | Hot spring sediment microbial communities from Yellowstone National Park, WY, United States - YNP-CB-024-1 | ecosystem: Environmental > Aquatic > Thermal springs > Hot (42-90C) > Sediment...
CCTCTTGCATATGAAGCAAAAAGTTGGCTTGCAAGGTATGGATGGTCTTCCCTTGTCAATATTTCACCTGTTTCTTTCTTAATTCCAATGCCTTTATCTCTTAATCTTGAGAGAGATGTTAAAATATCAATTGGTGGATAAATTCCTTTTAAATGTAATGCTCTTGATAAAATTATCTGTCCTTCAGTAATATATCCAGTTAAATCAGGTATTGGATGGGTCTTATCATCCTGTGGCATAGTTAAAATTGGTATTTGAGTTATTGAACCCTGTCTTCCCTTAATTCTTCCTGCTCTTTCATATATTGTTGCAAGGTCAGTATATAAATAAGAAGGATAACCCCTTCTTCCAGGAATTTCATCTCTTGCTGCTGATATTTCTCTCAATGCTTCTGCATAATTTGTCATATCTGTTAAAATTACAAGGACATGCATTCCAAGTTCAAAAGCAAGGTATTCTGCTGCTGTTAATGCAATCCTTGGAGTTGATATTCTTTCAATAGCGGGTTCATCAGCAAGGTTTATAAATATTACACATCTTTCTATTGCTCCTGCAGAAATAAATTCTTTATTAAAAAATTCTGCTTCTTCAAAGGTAATCCCCATCGCTGCAAAAACAATTGCAAATTTTTCTTCCTTTTCAGTTAATATTTTTGCCTGTTTTACTATTTGAGTTGCAAGTAAATTATGGGGAAGACCTGAACCTGAAAAAATTGGTAGTTTTTGTCCTCTTACTAAACTATTTAAACCATCAATTGCTGAAATTCCTGTCTGTATAAATTCAGAAGGATAATCTCTTCTTGTTGGATTTATTGGAGAACCATTTATATCAAGATATTTTTCAGGAATAATTTCAGGTCCTCCATCTCTTATTCTACCCATCCCTGTAAAAACCCTACCAAGAATAGAGGGAGAAACACCAAATTTTATAGTTTTTCCTGTAAATCTTACTTTTATTTCACTTAAACTCAATCCAGTTGTCCCTTCAAAAACCTGAACAAGTGCCTTATCTTTTTCTATTTCAAGAATCTTACCTAATCTCTTTTCTTCATTCTGTATAATTTCCACAAGTTCTCCATACCCAGCGCCTTCTACTCCTTCCACAAAAATTAATGGACCGCTGATATTCTTTACACTCTCATATTTTTTAAGGCAATTTATTATATTTTTTTCCATATAGATAATTATACCATAAATTAACACCTTACAAAAGTGTAGGTTTTATTTTATTAACATATTCCATCAATTGTTTTTCTTTACCTTCTTCTATGTAAGTTATTTTTGCACCCGCTTTACAACTTCCATCAAGACAGACTTCAGTAATACGCACAATTTCTATTTCCATCTCTATGTATTCTTCTTTAATAGATGAAGGAAGATATATTTTTAATTTTACCTTTGTTCCCGCTGAAATCTTTTCTGGGAATTCAATATTTATTCCTTGAACATCTGTATTTATATCTTTTATAATGGCTTTCTCTCTTCCAACAATTCTTTCTCCATTTTTTAAAAATTCATATTCTGCATAAAGAAGGCTCTCAAATCTCTCACTATGCCTTTTCATTTGAGATAGTGGTTTAGAAAAAACTTTGAATTGTTCCTTCTCATCCTTATTAAAATTTTCCATATTTTTCACCTCACTTTAATTCTTTCTTCCAATTTTTTAAAAATTATTATACCATAATTATTCCTATTAAGGGTAAATTTTTTACAGACAATTAAAACTCAATTGCAAAAGAATAGAGTATAATTTAGAATTAAAATAGAGTAAAATTTGGGGGGAGAATGGGATTGACATATAAGAAAACAGGGGTAGATGAAGATAAAGCAAAAAAACTCGTAGATTTTATAAAAGAAAAAGCAAAGATAACATTTTCAAAAAATGTTTTGAAAAATATTGGTTTTTTTGGTGGATTTTTCAAGATAGAAAAAAAATATGAAGAACCTGTTATTATTTCTTCCACTGATGGAGTAGGAACAAAGATTTTACTTGGACAGGATATGGGTTTATTTAAAGGATTAGGAATTGATCTTGTGGCAATGAATTGTAATGATGTTTCTGTTTGTGGGGCTAAAGTTTTATTTTTTCTTGATTATATTGCAATTGGAGAGATTAAAGGTAAAAGAGAAGAGGAAATAATAGAGGGAATTATTGAAGGTTGTAAACTCGCGAAATGTTCATTAATTGGAGGAGAAATTGCTCAAATGAAAGATGTCTATGGGAAAGATGGATTTGATTTAGCAGGTTTTTGTGTTGGAATTGTAGAAAAAAAGGATATAATTGATGGAAGCAAAATTGATAGAGGGGATATTGTAGTTGGTATTTCTTCAAGTGGTATTCACAGTAATGGTTTTTCTTTAATAAGAAAAATTTTCAAAAAAAATGATTATAAAAAATATTATTCTGAATTTGGTAAGACATTGGGAGAAGAATTATTAAAACCTACATATATTTATTCTCCTTTACTTTTTGAATTGGCAAAAAATAAATTTGTAAAAGGTGCATCCCATATAACAGGAGGTGGAATACCGGGAAATTTAATAAGGATTATTCCTGAAAATAAAAAATGTATAATTGACAAAAAATCTTGGCAATGCCCCTCTATTTTTGATATTATAAAAAAGAAGGGAAAAATTTCAGAAAAAGAAATGTTTAATGTTTTTAATATGGGAATTGGATTAATTCTGGTTGTTGATAAAAATAAATTGGAAAAAGTTTTAAAAGTGATTAGAAAATATAAATTCTTATTCTACATAATAGGAGAGATCAAAGAAGGAGAAAAAGAGGTAAAAATAATATGAAAATTTTATTCATAAATCCTCCTATTTACGACTTTTGTGCTTACGATTTATGGTCAAAACCTCTTGGTTTCCTTAAAATTGTTGATTTGATGAAAAAAAATGGGATTGAGATTTTATATTTTGATTTTATGGATAGGAATCACATATTTTATAAATATAAAAATGTAAAAGTTAAAAAAGGAAAATATGGAACTGGAAGTTATTATTATGAAATAGTTGAAAAACCTGAGATTTATAAAGTGGTCCCAAGAAAATATAAAAGGTTTGGATTACCAATTGAGATTTTTTTAAAATTTTTAGAAGAGATCAAAAAAATTGATTTTATTTTTATAACAACTGGAATGACTTACTGGAAACTTGGGGTTAAAGAAATTATAGAAATTTTAAAAAAGAAATATCCTTTCACACCACTTATTATAGGCGGTATATATGCTACATTCTGCGATTATGATGCAAAAAGTTTACCTGTAGAATTAATTTTTAAAGGAAAGGATATTTTAAATTTTTTAAAAATTTTCAATTCCTTATTTAATCAAAACATTAAATTTTCTCAAAAAATAGAAGTTTATTGGGATGTTTACGAAAAACTTGATTATCTTGTGGTGAAAACGAGTTATGGATGTCCTTTTTCATGCTGGTATTGTGGAATAAAAGAGATTGAACCCAAATATCAAATAAGGGATATTGAGGAAGTGTGTGATGAAATTGTAAAGAATGTTGAAAAATTTAAAATTGTTGATGTTGTTTTTTATGATGATGCTCTGTTGTTTGGCTTTTATAATTATCTATATAAAATTCTTGAAAAAATTAAAAAGTTTAAAAACTTAAGATTTCACACTCCAAATGGAATACATCCTAAATATATAGATAAATTTGTTGCTAATGTTCTGAAAGAAATGAATTTTAAAACAATCCGACTATCTCTTGAGACAATAAGTAAGGAAAGGGAAAAAGAATCAACATATAAAGTAAAATTTAAGGATTTTGAAAAGGCAATATTTTATTTAAATGAAGTCGGTTTTGGAAGAGAAGAAATAGGAGTGTATATACTCTGTGGATTACCAGGACAATCTCCTGAAGAAGTTTTAAATACAATAAAAATTTTGAAAAATTATCCTTGTAAAATAAAGATTGCTGAATATTCTCCTATACCAAAAACAAAGGACTTTGAAATATCTAAAAATTTATATCCATATTTGCCTTTGGAAGATCCTCTATTTCAAAATAATTCAATTTATCCATTATGGAATTTTGAAGGTAAGTGGGATATTATAAATGAGATAAAAAGAATTGTAAAATGAATGAGCACATTTTTTATTGAAGATTTTTAGCTATCATTTAGAGTATAGAGAGAAAGGAATATTTATGAAAATTAAATTTTTGGGAGCATGTAAAAATGTAACTGGTTCAAAATTCTTCCTTCAAATAGATGGGATAAATTTACTTATTGACTGTGGATTATTTCAGGAAAGAGAATTGAAAAATAGAAACTGGGAGCCATTTTCAATTCCTCCAAATCAAATAGATTATATATTACTTACCCATGCCCATCTTGACCACTCAGGATATTTACCTAAAATTGTTAGAGACGGATTTTCAGGAAAGATTTTATGTACTCAACCCACATTAGAAATAACCAAAATAGCGCTACTTGATTCTGCAAAATTGATGGTTGAGGATGCTGAAAAGAAAAGAAAAAGGCATCAGAAAGAAGGGAGAAAAGGGCCATATCCTGAAATTCCATTGTATACAATTTCTGATGTAGAAGAAGTTTTTTCTCTTTTTGAGAGTGTCTCTTATAATGAAGAGATAAAAATATCAGATAAGGTTAAAATTGTGTTCTATGATGCAGGACATATTCTTGGTTCTTCTTTTATAAAAATTTTTGCAGATGGTAAAGAAATTTTGTTTTCTGGAGATATAGGAAGATTTGGTAATCCAATTTTAAGAGAGCCAACAATAATTGAAGGTACTGATATACTTATTATGGAAACAACTTATGGTGATAGAATGCATGAGGATAGAAAAATCGCAGAAGAGAAATTACAAAATATTATAAATGAAACAAATAAGAAAGGAGGCAACATTATAATACCTACTTTTGCAATAGAAAGGGCCCAGGAAGTCCTTTATTACTTAAAAAAATTACTTATAGAAGATAAAATTCCACATTTAATTACATTTCTTGATAGTCCAATGGCAATTGAAATAACAGAAGTTTTTAAAAAGTATTATTTTTATCTTGATGGAGAGGCGGAAAAAATGTTGAGTGAAAAAGTTTCTCCATTTGATTTCCCACTTTTAAATTTTACAAAATCTGTAGAAGAATCAAAAATGATTAATAACATAAAAGGAAGTTGTATTATTATGGCAGGAAGTGGAATGTGTACAGGAGGGAGAATCAAACATCATCTTATTGCAAATATTGAAAGAGAAGAATCATCAATTGTTTTTGTTGGCTATCAGGCTAAGGGGACTCTTGGGAGAGAAATACTTGAAAAAAATGAAGTTAGAATATTGGGTAATCATTATAAAGTAAAAGCGAGAATAGAAAGTATAGAGGGTTTTTCTGCACATGCTGATAGAAATGAATTAATAAAGTGGCTAACTCTTTTTAAAAAAGTACCAGAAAAAATTTTCCTTGTTCATGGAGAAAAAGAACCTATAGAGAAATTTTCAAAAATTGTTAAGGAGAAGATTCCTTCTTCTAATGTCATAATTCCTTCTTTATTTGAAGAATATGAAATTTAATATATAATCTGAAATATCGTTTTGGCTATTAAAGCAATAGCACATGAAATCATCCCAACAAGTCCCATACCGCAAGAATATCCCGCAAGAACTAAAGGTGTATATTTTTTCCAGTTTGGTCCAATTTTTTTAGAAATATAAAATTTACCCAACATTGCACCAATAAACATAGGTAAGGCATAATGGGGAAATGTTCCTATCCCTCCAACCATTCCATAAAATATACCGAGAGGAATTTTAAGTAGTAAAAAAAGGCCATAAATGATAAAACTTATAAAAGTTGAACTTAATATATATTTTGCTTTTATTGCTTTTATCATCCATTTTTCTCCAGTTGGAAGAGTACTTGTAACCCATAAGGCTTCAAAAGTAGCATTCATAGGCCACATTTTTTGAACATATGGATATGTGGAACTAGGAATAGGATTCATTCTCCAAACTATTTCCCAGAATAAAAATGTTAAAATTAAAGTTATTCCAAAGGCAGTAAATTCTCCTTTATACCAAGAAGAAAATTTTGTTCTTGTCAGTTCCAGTTGTTTAAATCTTTCTGTAACGCCTCCATGATTAAAATATGGAATTGGAGCATACCATATTTCAACACCCTTATATCCACTTAAAATAAAAGTTGCTTCTCTTAACATTGGAAAAGCAATTCCAGTAGCAACTCCTGTTATTCCATGCATTCTTGCAGATGCATAACTTAAAAATGGAGTGAGAATTAAGCCAAAGAATATAAAAATCCATACAGGAAAGTTAGGAATGAGTATTTTTGTAATGACAAGATATAACAGGGTAGAAAAAAACCATATACCACCGGCATAAATTAAAGGATAATCTCCTCTATCAGAAGGAATTTTTACATTTTCTTTATGTGTAATTTTAATAGTTTTAAATGCTCTTATTGCTCTCCACAATCCAATAGTTCCTACAACAATTCCAGTTCCAATTGTTGCATTTATCCAGAAATCCATTGTAGTAACTACTTTTGTAGGAATTGCTGTCATACCTGGTTGCCAGTTTTTAATAATCCCAATCTTATAAAGTAATGGACTTCCAAATGTTCTAGATAGAAAAGATCCAATAAAAGTACCTATAACAATTGGTATAGGTAGAATAAATCCAACCAAAAAAGTTCCAAGGTCAGTAGTAAGTCCTAAAAGCCCAGAAGGTAAAATTTTTTCAATCTTTGTAGTAAAATCAATCCATGGAATTGGAAGAAATTGCAATGGATTCGCCATTAGAAGACCTGTTATTGTAGGGATAGCTACATAAATTGCGCCAAATATAATCCCAATCATTGCAGAAATACTAAATATTTTCCATCTCCACGTCTCCTTTTTTGCACTTACCTCAGCCAACGCAGTAGCTCCTTCAGAAGCTATAGGAGCCAGAGGAAATGGTAATTTTTCAATGTCATTTGTTATACGAAACAATAAATATCCCATTGAAAACATATTTATTCTATACAAAACACTTGTAAGAACTATTATTGTTATAGGTTTTATCCAATCTCTATGGAAAAATGTTCTTTTCATTAATGCTTCTGAATTTGCCGGAGGGACAACCCATGTAGGCATATTTTCTGTTAAACCAAAAGATTGTGCTGGAGGTGATTGTATAAGATATTGTCTCCAAATTAAAACAGCGGCAAGATGTTCCATTCCTATTACAGAGCCAGCTACTATATACATTATATAAAGTTCTTGCTTTTTTAATTGCACAAAAGACCTTTTTGCAATTTCAAGAAATAAAATTACAGTGACCCATTGAGCAGCGCCTCCAAGCCCTCCTCCTGTGATTAAAAAGAAATAAATTGATGCAGGAAGCATAACTATACCTATAAATAAAATTGCCAAAATAGTTTTTATATTGAAACCACTTTCAAATTTTTCAAGAGATTCTGGTTCAAAAGAAATTTTTGTCATTTCACTCATTTTGCCTCCATTTTTGTATCAAAACCTAAATACTCTTTCCCTTTATTTTCATATTCTTTTTTAATCTCTGGACTTATTGTTCTCCATATCAAAAACTGTTTCCTAAGTTTGTCAATAAATCTTCTATTAAGGCGTCTCCATTCTCTTATTTCTCCACTCATTCTTTTCATAATTAAATTTATTGTATAAAAATTATATTCTTCAAAAGGAACAAATGCTATTTTAAATTTCTGGCTTACTCCAAGATCAAAAGGAGCAAGCCATATTTCAGTTTCAACAAAATATATATTTCTTCCTAAAGTGGATTTTTCGTAATTTAATCTTGCTCCATTTGTATAGAAATTTCCAACAGAAACATCCTGGTATATATTGAAGTATTCTGTTAAAAATGTTGCAAAACCTAATACTTCTAATTCGCTAATAGTAAACGGAAATTCAAATTCCCAACTATCTCCTTTTGGTTCAGGCAAAATCCATCTTCTTGTGACATCTGGAACTGCCATTTGATATGCCTTTCTTGCAGGATATAATGTAGAAAGCAAAACAGTTATTACAATAATTATTGTAGCAAAAACAGCAGAAAGAGATGAGTAGTTTAAAATAAGTCCCTTTAATGTGCCAGTAATAAGTAATATTTTTACAACAATCTGGCCTAAAAGGTAGCCACCAACAGCACCTAAGATTGCATATACAAGTGATTCGGCAAAAAATAAGGAGGAAATATGAACAGGAGCAAGTCCTACAGCACTGTATGTTCCAATTTCTCTTATTCTTTCATAAACACATCCAAGCATGGTATTTAGAACAATTAAAGAAGCTATCAAAATTGGAATTAAAATATTGCTTATTCCACCAAAAGAGGTAAGTCCAATGCTACTATACACAAATGTTTTATTTTCAAAACCAGCAAATACAATTCCAGCCAGTTTTGTAATAAATTCTTCAACAAGCGACTTTGGTGATTCTATGTTTTCAAATTTAACAGCGATTGAATGTAATGTTCCTTTTAAATTTATAACTTTTTTAAATGGTATAATCACTATATTTTCTGCTTCACTATGAGTAAATGACCGTAATTGAATCTCTGGGGTAAATATTTGTGCAGACCTTTCCATTTTCATCTGAGTAATTTCTTTTTCAGGTAAAGCAGAAAAATCAACAGGTGTTATTTTTTCATCGTCAAGATCCTTTAATTCATTAAATTTCTTACTGTCAAAAATTCCTTTAACAACAAAATCTTTCCCATAGATATTTACTTTTACCTTCCCTATATCTGAACTTTTAATCCCAAGTTCTTTAGCAATTTTATCTGAAATTAAAATACTATCTTCATTCTCATCGCTAAACCAACTTCCATATAAAATTGTTTTTTCAATAGGTAATATTTCTTTTTCATAAGGAGTGAGTCCAAGAATTCCTGTTGAGAATACTGATTTTTCATTATATTTAACTTCAATAGAAGTTGTACCACCTAAACTTTTTAATATTAACCAGGCTCTTGGAGATACAATCCCTACATCTGAAAATTCATTTTCTGTATATTCCAATGATATATTCTGTAAAGGATACCAATTTCTATCTCTTAAGAGTAATCCGGTATATACTGGTTTATTCGGTCTTAAAATTTGATTAAATTTCAAGTATGATTTAACTGATGTAAATGAAAGAACAGTAAATGTAAGTAAAATTAAAGTTATAGAGGTTAGAGTTGTTCTCATTTTTCTTTTTTTCATATTTGCTACACCAAGTGAAAAAGCAATTCCTGTTGCTTTTATTCTTCCCACATCTGTTAAATATATTTTTGATATTTCTTTTTTCATCTTTTGCATTTCTTCTTCAAATTTTGATGAAATAAGAGAAATGACAATCCACGAAAGAGATAAAACAATAAATGATAAAAGTATTACTTCAGGAGCATTTGTTAATTTAAAACCAGGATGTATATATCTCATAATCCAGTAAATTAAAAGAAATATAGTAAAAACTCCTGCAATTCTCTTTTCAATTTTAGTAAATCCAAAAAATAAACTTTCGCAAAAATAAGCAAATGGAAGGAGTATTATAAAGTAAAAAATTATGCCTTTTATAACGTCATTTGCTGTATTTTTCACATCTGGATATGCTCTGGCTTCTATACTTTGAGATTGTCGTGAAAATTTTAAAAATTCATACCATCTTTTTTCTTCATAACACTTTTCTGCCTTTTTCAATAATTCTTGAGATTTTTTCTGTAATTCCATAAGTCTATCATTTTTTACTCCATATTTTTCAAAGTTATATCTCCTAAAGTTATCAAGAATTAACATATCTTTTGCTGCTTGATAAGGAGTGTTATATATTGCAGAGATTTCATTAACAGAAAAACCAAGTCCTTCTGCTAATGCTTTATTTTTAAATGTTGCTTGAGAATTTAATAATAACAATCTTTTTCCAAGTAGACCACTTTCCCCAAGAATTTTAATTTTTGTATTTTCTTTTACAAAAATAGTTGCAACAGGTTCAGAGTCTGATGTCCATTCGTATAAGTATGTTGGAGGAGACATAATATATCCATAAGCATCTGGGAAAGTATTGGAAAGGTCAAAAATATTTATTGTGCTTATTGGAACCAAATATTGAGGATCTATCAATCCAAAAAGGGATATTTCTTTACATTTGAAAACAACAGTGATTCTTTCTTTTTCTTTTGTATCTAAAGAAAAACTTACAGGATATTGTTGATTCCCATTTACTCCATAATCAGTAGCAAAAGTAATTTTCCCATTTTCTGGGTTTATACAAAAAGTTTTTAAATCTACTGATTCTTTTAATCCCAATCCTGAAAATTCTGCAATACCATTTTCATCTGTTTTTTCAATAATATAATTTCTTACACCTGTAAGTGTTTTAGAATAGATTCTTGGGATCACAAGAGCATTGGCAACAGATTCTTTTGGAATAAAACTCTTTTTGGGATTAAATATTGTAACTTTTACTTTCAGAGTTGCCATTGTATCTTTCAATTTAAATTGAGTTTTAGCAAGAAGTTCTTCATCATTAATAGCCATTGAGAGAAGATTTTTAAGAAAACTTACCTGTTTTTGAATATTTTCTAAATTTAAATTTTCAAAAGTATCGTCCGGAGTATCAAGTTTCCATCTTCCGTCATTTACAGTTATCAGAGAAATGGCAGGATTTCCGGACTTGATCATATATTCACCTTCGGGTCTTAACTTCTCGGGTAGAAATGTATCCCAAACCATCCCTTTTTCAGGGCTTATCCCATTTATAAAAGGAATTTGAGTATAATTTAGGATTTTACTTATTCTCTCTGAATATTCCATAAATTTTTTCCCTAATGGAGCAAAACTTCTCTGAAGATAAAAATCATATGAGTTATGCCATATCCCAAGTTGATATGATTTATCTGAAAGTTCAAGACCAATAAAAAGTGCAGGTTGAATTTTGTCTTCTTTTTTTATTCTTTCCGAAAATGGTTTTTCATTTCTGCAATGATTTTGGATAAAAGCATCAATTCCTCTTAGACCTACAAAATGGGAAGAGGTAGCAAGAAATATAATACTTCTTTTTGGAGGATTGTTTATAAAATATTCAATGATTTCAAGTAGAGTTGATATTCCACAAGCAGAAGTAGCACCTGGTGCAAGAGTTGGGGAGATACTTATGCTATCATAATAAGCATTTAATATCACAATTTCATCCTTCAATTTTTTATCTCTTCCTTCAATAAAACCATAAATATTCCAATCATTTACTTTCTCCCAGTCTATTCTCGCAAAAATTTTTACATTTTCTTCATTTTTTGCTAATTCAATTATTTTTTCATTATCTGAATAAAATCTTGGAACATCCACAGGTGCCAGAAGAAATTTTTTCTCTGCTTGAGTTCTTGTTATATCTCCTTTTTTAACAAAAATGAAACATTTTGCACCAAGCATAGCAAAATTTATCCAGTTTGAATCTGAGTCAAAATCCATAACTATTATACTTTCTTTTAAATCCTTTCCTTCTACTTCTTTTAAATTTCCTTTACTTACATAGATCAATTTCCCTTCAATCCCTTCTGGAGGTAAAGTGGATGTTTTAACAAGATTTGGCCAGAGAGAATTTATATTAATTTTATTACCTTTGTATTCAATATATGCATATTTTTCAACAGGAACAGTTACTTTAAATTCTTCTCTTTTTACGTTTTTAAGCCCAATCTCCTTAAACTTTTTTTCAATAAAATCTGCTGCTTTTGAATGTCCTTCAGTTCCAGGGAATCTTGATTTTAACGAAGAGAAAAATTTAATATATGAAAGTGTAGAACTTTGTGGAAATAATACAGAGAGAAGAGAGAAGAATGAGATAAAAGATAAAAATTTAATTCTCTTTTCCATTTTCCATCTCCTTGATTTTTGCCCATGCTTTTCTTGAAGCAGGGTTGATATTGAGTTCTTCTATAAACTCCTTTTTTGCTTTTTCTTTTTCCCCCTTTTTTTCATATATAATTCCTCTTATTAAGTGAGTATTTGGATAATACCTATTCTTTCTTATAAGTTTTTCCAGAGTTTTTAAACTCAATTCATAATCTTCAAGGTAAAAACTAACAAGCCCTAAATTAAATAATAAATTATCATTATTTTCAAAATATGTCAACCCTTCAATTGTGTATTTTTTTGCTTCTTCAAAGTTTTTTTTAATTATCAACGAAGCAATAATTTTCTCATAGGTAGTCAAATCTTTTTTAAATTGAAGCGACTCAATCCAGCAGTTTATAGCCATATCAATATTATTATTTGTAAAGTAATAATCACCTTTTTTTACCTTTTCTTTCCATATTTTTTCTACTCCACCATTTTTACAATTTACAAGAAGTAATGCCATAAATAATACAATCCGTTTCATCTTTATAAATTTTTAAGTCTTGTAATTCTTCTTTTTAGAATCCATAAAAGTAAGATGAGGAAAACAAACATTATGAACCGAGAAAAAGCGCTCTCTTTTTTTAAAATTGTAGGCCATATTGTAAATATTGATAGGATAATTAGAATGTCTTCCCATAAAGGAGTTTTCTTTTTAATTTCTTACTCCTTTAATAAGTTTATAGTTTTATTATCCCAATTTATTTCATTGCCGGGAGGGGGACTCGAACCCCCACGGCTATCTCTCAGGAGGGGGTGTTTCCCCCTTCCTGAAATAGTTCTCCCCCCACGACAAAAAACATAGGGGACATTCTTTCCCCTATAACCCCTTTAAGCCGTGGGTTTTTGTTTTTACTATTCCCATAAGTTTTCAATTATTCTTAAGTATATTAAATTGCCGGGAGGGGGACTCGAACCCCCACGGCTTACGCCATACGCCCCTCAAACGTACGTGTCTGCCAGTTCCACCATCCCGGCTCTACTCATTTTCCTTTATTTTTTATATTATACTCTTTCCTTTTTCCAGGTAAAGAGAAGCACATCTATTTGCAAGTCTTCTTACTCTCTGTATATATCTTACCCTTTCACTAATACTTATTGCTTTTCTTGAATCAAGTAAATTAAAAATATGTGAAAGTTTTAAAATATAATCATATGCAGGGTAAACTAATCCATTATTCAAAATTCTCTCCGCCTCCTTTTCAAACTTATCAAAAATCTCAAATAGAAGTTTAATATCTGCTAGTTCAAAAGAATAAATTGAATATTCTCTTTCTCTTTCTCTTTGTATATCACCGAATTTCACCTCTTTATTCCAGTATAAATTAAAAACATTACTTTCATTCTGTAAGAAATTAACAATTCTGTCAAGTCCATATGTAATTTCAACTGCTGGTGGGACTAAATCTATTCCTCCTGCCTGTTGCATATATGTAAATTGTGTTATTTCAAGTCCATCAATCCAGACCTCCCAACCGACACCCCATGCACCTAAAGTTGGCGCTTCCCAGTTATCCTCAATAAATCTTATATCATGCTCCTTTATCTTTATTCCAATATATTCTAAACTTTTTAAATAAATTTTTTGTATAGCAGATGGTACAGGTTTCATTATTACCTGAATTTGATGGTGAAGATATAAGCGAACTGGATTTTCTCCATATCTTCCATCTGCAGGTCTTACGGATGGTTCAATATAAACAACATTCCATTTTTTATTTCCGATAATACCAAAAAAAGTTGCTGGGTTTAATGTTCCTGCACCAACTTCAACATTATAAGGATGCCATAAAAGACAACCCTGTTTTACCCAATAATTTTCAATCTTCTTCCATACATTTTGAAAAAAATTCTCCATACACTCTAAATTATATAAAAAATCTGTAGAAAAGTAAAATTTTATGAATTTAACCTATTTGTAATCAGAAGGAGTTATAATTGCTTTACCATTTGGATTTCTCCATTCTTTATCATCCGGTATAGAACCTCCTTCTGCATAAAGATATAAAAAGTCAGGACCTTTCACAATATCAAAATGTCCATCTAAAAAAACAACATACCAGAAATTGTTTGGATCTGAAGGCCATCCTGAGCAACCATGAAGACCTGGATATATTATACTACTACCACTTATTGGCCCTCCAGTGGTATGCATACCCCATGGGGCATATGTATAACCCCAATTCCATATTTTATTACTATCACTTTTGTATATAGGAGGGGGATCAAATGAAAATGTAGCGAAACGACTGTCAGCCAATAAAACTATTTTATCCTGCTGTCTATAATTCATAACTTTCTTTCCTTTAGGACCATTACATAATCCAATAGGCATATGATAAGTTATATAATTTTCAGCCCGAATTCTATATCTTGCCAATAAACTTGGACATGCAAATACTCCTTTTGATTTTATATATTTAGGCCTTTTAGGATCTACTGGATCAGGATATAGTAAATAGACCCAGAAATTTGGATAATTTGTA
>Ga0272449_1003171_pt1 | contig 14380 bp, 15 predicted proteins | sample YNPCB0241_FD_198679 | JGI IMG/M metagenome (GOLD analysis project Ga0272449, IMG submission 198679) | Hot spring sediment microbial communities from Yellowstone National Park, WY, United States - YNP-CB-024-1 | ecosystem: Environmental > Aquatic > Thermal springs > Hot (42-90C) > Sediment...
TCTTAAATCAGAGTTTGAAAAGGCAATGGATGATGATTTCAATACAGCAAAGGCTTTAGGAGTAATATTTGAATTTATCAAGGAATTAAACCGTTTTATGGATAAAAAACCTTCTAATAAAGAAGAGTTATCCTTACTTTCCTATGCAAAAAAAACAATTAATGAACTTGGAGGTGTTCTGAATCTTTTCCAAAGAGAACCCATACAATGGTATAGAGATTTGCTTAAAATTAAAAAAGTTGAAATTTCAGAGGAAGAGATAAACAGATTGATTGAAGAAAGAGTTATGGCAAGAAAAAATAAAGACTGGCAAAAAGCTGACACTATCAGACAAGAACTTCTTTCAAAAGGAATTATTTTGGAAGACAAGCCTGACAGGACAGTATGGAAAATAAAGATTTAATCTACATCTACGGTGTAAATCCTGTTAAGGAAGCCCTGAAAGTTCCCCATGCAGTAAAGGAGATTTTAATATCAAAAAGCAGGCTTTTACCTTTGAGAGAGATAATAGAGACAGCTGAAAAGTGTCTGATACCTGTGAGAATAGTCGATGAAAAACGAATACAGAAAATTGTACAGGGTGTTCATCAAGGTGTTTTAGCAAAGGTAATACCAAAAGATAAGTTAGATCTCACAGATGCACTTAAGATTCCCTCTCAGAAAAGAGAGCCACCATTTTTCCTGATTCTTGACTTAATTGAGGATCCTCAGAATTTTGGTGCTATTCTAAGGGTTGCTGAAGCTGTAGGTGTCCATGCAGTTATATATCAACAGAGACGCTCGGTAGGCATTGTTCCTTCAGTATGGAAATCATCGGCAGGAGCAGTATGGCATGTAAATTTGGTGGAGATAAACAATATCAAGTATGCGATAAGGGAGTTCAAAGAGAGGGACATCACAATTATCGGAGCTGAAGCAGATGGTGGCAAAACTCTCTGGGAAGCTTCTTTAAACTCTCCCATAGCCATAGTAATTGGTTCAGAAGGAAGTGGTATAAGACAAACTGTAAGGGAACTATGTGATGAGATTGTAAAGATTCCTATGAAAGGAAAGATAAACTCACTAAATGTATCTACCGCTACATCAGTTTTGCTTTTTGAGGTTATGAGACAGAGAAGTTTATCTGTTTAATAATTCCTTATATTGTCTGTAAGTAGCTTGATGTTCTGAGTAGGATCTTTTAAAAAAGGATAAGAAATTATTAATATCTTGTGTGTTTACTATTAAGTCTGCACCTTTTGCAAAAGCTAATAATCTGTCTAATGTTTTCAGGTTTTGTCCTGTAATAATCAACATAATATCTCTTCTTCGATACATTGGCAGATTAGTTATATATTGAATTATTCTGTTACTGTGAGGTTTTTGATCTGCAAAGGTTTCATTTACAATAACTATAGATATATCATCAGTGGTTTCTAAAACATTAATTGCTTCTTCTAAGCTAATAGGTGTTATCGATTCAAAATTAAAAGTCTTTAAAATTAGTGATAAATTTTTTTGGACTGCAGGATCATTTTCACAAATAATTGCTTTTGCCATTATAGTCCTCTTTTTAGTCTTTTTTCATATTCAGTGTCTATTTTAAGTCCTTCAATATCTGTTGTTTTTTCTCCCCTCTGAGCTTTCATTCTATCAATCTCTCTTGTTACTGTCGATTTTCTTGATGCAAAGGCAACAGCAGTTTCCTCTGTTATTAATCCTTGTTTATACAATTCAATAATTGACTGGTCAAAGGTATGCATGCCGACTGCTTGAGAAGTTTCTATCACATCATAAAAGGTTTTTTCTGCTGTCTCACCATTTATTATTAAATCTCTTATTCTTAAATTCTTTCTCATTACTTCCGTAGCAACAATTCTTCCTCCCCCAATTTTGGGCAGTAGTCTCTGGCTTACAACCCATTTTAAGGTATCAGAAAGCCTTAATCTTATATAATTTTCATCTTCCGGAGGAAACATTCCAACTGCCCTTCCAATTGTTTGTCCTGCATCAGTAGTATGCATTGTGCTTAAAACAAGATGTCCTGTTTCAGCAGCTTGCATAGCAATTTCAAGGGTTTCTCTATCTCTTATTTCTCCAACAAGTATTACATGAGGAGCCTGTCTTAAGGCTGCTCTAAGTCCATCTGCATAATTAGTAAAATCTATTCCCATTTCTCTTTGATTGAATGTAGATTTTTTATGGGAATGTAAAAATTCAACGGGATCTTCAAGTGTTATAATATGGCAAGCCCTTGTATCATTGATTATGTTAAGTATTGCTGCTAAAGTTGATGATTTACCAGAACCTGTAGCACCTGTAACTAAAACAAAACCCATTCTTTCCTTTGCAATTTCTTTAACTATTTCAGGCAACTTAAGTTCTTCCACTGTAGGAATTTTTATTGGAAGTTTACGCATTACAATAGAGTAATTACCCCTTTGAGAGAATATATTTACTCTGAAGCGAGCGCTTTGGATAGCATAGGATAAGTCACAATATCCATCTTTCAATAAATTATCTATAAGTCTCTTTTGATTACCAATTAATGTAAGAGCAATAATCTCTGTATGAAAGGGTGTTAAACTTTCTATTGGAGCTTCATTTAAATAGACAGGTTTTATTTCTCCCCAAAGCATTACCTGTAATGGTCTTCCTACTGTAAATAAAATATCAGATATCTCTGGATGATAATTACAAAGTTTTTCTAAAATATAATCTATTTCCTGCTTTCTCATACAAATACCGTTTCAGGTGTTTCCTTAAGAAATTTAATAAATTTTTGTTTGTCTGTGGCTCTTTCATAGGCATCTTCAGGAGTTATTTTGCCTGCTTGAAGTAACTCTAAAAGAGCATCATCCATAGTTTGCATACCAATTTTTTTACTTGTCTGCATTATAGAAAGAATTTGATGGGTTTTATTTTCTCTTATTAGATTTGCAACAGCATAGGTATTAATTAAGACTTCACAAACAGCAACTCTACCTTTTCCATCAGATTTCTTAAGAAGTGTTTGAGATACAACTGCTTGTAATGATTCACTTAAGGATGTTCTTATTTGAGCCTGCTGATCAGTCGGAAAGACATCAACAATTCTGTCAACAGTTTTAATTGCCGATGATGTATGAAGGGTACTCAAAACTAAATGCCCTGTTGCAGCAGCTTCAAGGGCAAGCTGAATAGTTTCTAAATCTCTCATTTCACCTACGAGTATAATATCGGGATCTTCTCTTAGAGCTGCTCTCAAGGCTTTTGCAAAGGATTCAGTGTGTGTTCCCACTTCCCTATAAGAAATAACACAACCTTTATTTGGATGGATAAATTCAATAGGGTCTTCTATAGTGATTATTCTATCTTTTCTATGGGTATTTGCATAGTCAATTATGGCCGCTAAGGATGTTGATTTTCCAGAACCTGTTGGACCAGTGAATAGAACTATTCCCTTTTTAAGCATTGCAAATTTTTTTAAAACCTGTGGCAATCCCAATTCATCAATGGTCTTAATCTCATTTGGGATGTGCCTGAAAGCAGCACCAATTCCTTCTTTATGCATAAAATAATTTGCACGAAAACGAGCAACACCTGGAATTTCGTGAGCAAAATCGAGATCTCCTGTTTCTTCAAAGATTTTTATCTTTTCCTCAGGTGTTATTTCATATAGAAGTTTTCTTAATTCATTATTGTCAAGGACTTTGTACTGGACTCTTACAAGTTCACCATGAATTCTTAAAACAGGCTGGCTTCCTGCTACTAGGTGAAGGTCGCTTGCTTTGTTTTCAAGCATTAATTGAAAAAATGCATCTATCTTTGCCATGCTGTAAAATTATACCATAATTTTGATTAAAAATTTACAAATTTTTAAAATAATTTTTTAAATAATTTATAATATTTAAATCATGACTATAGAACTTATAATCTTTGATTTAGATGGAACTCTTGTTGATTCCTGTGAAGATATAAAAAATGCCTTAAATTATTGTTTAAAGCTCAGAGGCTTGGAAGGTTTTTCTCAAGATGAAGTAAGAAAAATGGTTGGTGAAGGAGTTAAAAGATTAATAGAACAGGCTATAGAAAAAAGAGGAGCAAAAAAAGATTTACTTGAAGAATTACTAGATTGTTTTGTTAGTTACTACAGTAATAACATAGCAGTCTATACAAAGCCCTATCCTGAGGTATCAGATATCCTTGATAAATTGTATGATATTAAAAAGGCTGTAATATCGAATAAATTAAGTTTTTTAACAATTAAAACCCTTGAGAAATTGAATCTTTTGCATTATTTTGATTTTGTAGCAGGCAGTGATACTTTTTCGCAACAAAAACCTTCACCAGTGCCTATATTAGAGACAATGAAAAAATTCAATGTATCACAAGAAAATACATTAATTGTTGGAGACAGCAATATTGACATAGAGACGGGAAAATCTGCAGGTATTAAAACTGTAGCAGTTACTTACGGCTATAGAGAAAGGGAGCTATTGAAAGATGCTGATTTTATTATTGACCGATTTAGCGATTTATTAAGTATTGTTAGAAAAACTTAAAATGAGTCAATTTATTGTTTTTGCAGGAAAGGGTGGAACAGGTAAAAGTACTCTATCTGCCTTAACTGTAAGATATCTTAAAGACAGAAAATTAAGTCCTATATTGGTTGTCGATGCTGACCCGAATTTTTGTCTTCCTGAACTCTTAGATATTAATATTACTGGAACTCTTGCGTCAGTTAGAGAAGGAGCAATGCAAGATAAACCTGATGGTATGTCTCTTGATGAATGGCTTGAAATAGAGATTAACAGAATTATTGAAGAATCAGAAGGATTTGACCTTCTTGTTATGGGAAGACCTGAGGGAAGCGGATGTTATTGTGCAGTTAATAATGTATTAAAAAGAATTCTTCAGGAAATTTCTGAAAAATATAAATATATAATAGTAGATAATGAAGCAGGGATGGAACATATAAGCAGAGGTATAATTAGCAAGATTGATTACTTATTTATCATAGCCACTCCGGCAAAAAGTAGTATTCAGTCTGCATTAAGAATCAATCAACTTGTAGATGAATTAAATTTATCTTCTAAGAAAAAAGCTCTTGTTATTAATCAGTCTTCAGGAAAAATTGAAGGACATGATGAATTATCAAAAATTTTTGGAAAAATAGTTTATATTAACTTTGACGATAAAGTAAAAAGTTTAAGTGAGCAAGGGGGAAGTATTTTTTCTTTAAATAGTTCAGCAGTTGTTATTAAAGATTTCTATAAATTTTTGGAGGAGGAATTTGGAAGATAATTTTCAGAAATTAGTTGAAATAATGGAAAAGCTTCGATCTGAAGAAGGTTGCCCTTGGGATAAAGTGCAAACCCATGAGACTTTAAAAAGATATCTCCTTGAAGAAACATACGAATTAATAGAGGCAATTGAAAAGAAAGACTACAAAGAAATGAAGGAAGAATTGGGAGATTTGCTTCTTCAGATAGTTTTTCACAGCAAAATAGCAAAAGATGAGGGTAAGTTTGATATTAATGATGTAATTGATACAATTTCAAAGAAAATGATAAACAGACATCCCCATGTATTTGGCTATGCAAATTTTAAGACACCAGAAGAAGTTTTAAATCAGTGGGAAGATAGAAAAAAGGAAGAGGGTAAACTTAAAAGTTCAATTCTTGAGGGAATTCCTCTGGCACTTCCTGCTTTGCTCAGAGCATACAAGATTCAGTCAAGAGTAGCAAAAGTGGGATTTGATTGGGATAATGTTGAAGGAACTTTTGATAAGCTTGAAGAAGAAATTAATGAATTGAAGGAGGCAGTTAAATCAGGAGATAAGGAAAAAATAGAGGAAGAAGTCGGCGATGTTTTATTCAGCATTGTAAACATTGCAAGATTTTTGAAAATTGACCCTGAAACAGCTCTTAGAAAGACAAATCGAAAATTTGAAAAAAGATTCAAAAAACTTGAAAAGCTTGCTCGACAAAAAGGTAAATCACTAAAAGAGATGTCTATTAACGAGATGGACATCCTTTGGGAGGAAATAAAGAGAGGTTGAAAAAATTTTCCTTTACTTTTTTACTTTGACCATGTTATAAAAGGATTAGCTTTGCATGTAGCGAAGTTTTAGTACCTACCATTGGTGGGGAGATTAAAAGGAGGTTTTAAGAAGTATGGCTTTTGAAGGACGTGTTAAGTGGTTTAACGAATCAAAGGGGTTTGGATTTATTCAGCAGGATGGCGGACAGGATGTTTTTGTCCATTACACTTCAATTAAGGGTGATGGATTCAAGACCCTGAAACAGGGAGACAGAGTTAAATTTGATGTTGTTGAAGGAGACCGTGGACCTAAAGCAGTTAATGTAGAAAAAGTCTGACAACCTGAGGGGGAGACCTCTCCCCCTTTTATAAATTTTTCAAATGCCTCTTCCAGAATGGGTTAAAACCCAACTTAAAGAGCTCAAAAAGACACAAAATTTTTTAAAACACCGAAAATTAAATACTGTCTGTGAAACCTTAAGATGTCCAAACAGAAGTATTTGCTATAAAGAGCCTACAGCTACTTTTATGATTCTTGGGAATGTTTGTACAAGAAGATGTAAATTTTGTAATGCTAAAAGAGGAAATCCTGAACCTTTGGATTTTGAAGAGCCTTCGAGAATAGCTCAAGCAGTTAAAGAACTCTCCCTAAAATATGTTGTTGTTACATCTCCAACAAGGGATGATATAGAAGATGGAGGAGCAGAACATTTTGTTTTGACAATAAGAGAAATTAGAAAAATTAATCATGATGCGCAGGTTGAAGTTCTTGTTCCTGATTTTAAGGGAGATATAAATTCAATTGAAAAAGTTATAAATTCTGAAATAGCAGTTTTTTCCCATAATATTGAAACTGTGCCATCTCTATACGGATATGTAAGAGACGGAATTTATAGGCGGTCATTAAAAGTTCTTGAATCTGCAAAAAAGCTTAATTCAGAAATGATTACTAAATCAGGATTCATGGTGGGACTTGGTGAAAGCCTTAGCGAAATATTTCAGACAATAAAAGATTTAAAAAATGCAGGTTGTGACATTATTACAGTTGGGCAGTATCTTCAACCTTCAAAAAAAGCTTTACCTGTAGTAGAATATAAAAAAATGGAATTTTTTAATCAAATTGCGGATTTTGCTTTGAAAGAAGGAATTAAGGTTGTTTTAAGTAGTCCATTAATAAGAAGTTCTACAAGGGCTTTTGAAGCCTTTAAAGCAGTAAAGGAGGGAAAGTATGGAAAACTTTGAATTTTTTAATCCTACAAGAATAATTTTTGGCAAAGGGACCGAGAATAAAATTGGAGAGATTTTGAAAAAGGATAAAATTAAAAAAGTTCTTTTTGTTTATGGAAAAGAATCCATTAAAAAAATTGGCCTCTATGAAAGAGTTGTCAAGGCATTAAGAGAAAATAACATTGAGTTCATTGAGCACAGTGGAGTAAAGCCAAATCCAGTCCTCAGTCACACAAAAGAGGGTATTAAAAAGGCAAAGGAAGAAAAAGTAAATGCCATCCTTGCAGTTGGAGGCGGTTCAGTTATTGATGAAGGGAAAACAATTGCTGTAGGTGCAAAATCAAAAAAGGATGTATGGGTTTATTTCAAAAGAGGAGATGAAATAAAATCAGCTTTACCTGTTTATACAATTTTAACCTTGGCTGCAACTGGAACTGAGATGAATGGTTTTGCTGTAATAACAAAGGAAGAAAATCAGGAAAAGCTTTCAATTTCATCTGAACATATTTTCCCTAAGGTTTCCATTCTAAATCCAGAAATTACCTTCTCTGTTTCTGCTCAATATCAGGCATATGCCTGTGTAGATGTCATTGCTCATGTAATTGAGCATTACTTTAGCGGTAAGTATTGCCCAGTTCTTCAGAGTAGATTTGTTGAAATGATTGTTAAAACAGCAATGCAGACAACAGAGACGATATTAAAAGAACCTTACAATTACAATGCCCGAGCGGAGTTTATGTGGGCTGCTACCCTTGCCTTAAATGGTCTTACAAGGTTAGGAATTAAAGATGGTAGTTTCCCTAATCACATGATTGCCCATGCATTAGGTGCTCTATATGACCTTGCACATGGTGCCTGCTTAAGTATTGTCATACCTGCTTGGATGCGATGGTATAAAGACAGAAATATCCAACAGTTTGAAAGATTTGCAAAAGAGATATTTAATGTTAAAACAGCTGATGAAGGAATTTTGGAACTTAAGAATCGGTTTAAAAAAATTGGTGCACCTGTTAGTTTAAAAGATGTAGGAATAAGTGAGTCGGAGATATCAAAGATAGTTGATAATGCTTATAACATTGCAAAAGTCTGGCAGATGAAAGATGTTTATAACAAAAAAGTATTGACAGAAATAATTAAATATGCAAATGATTAATGAGGTGGAGATTCTTCGGTCGCTTACGCTCCCTCAGAATGACATCTTTTCTGTCATTCCGAGGGACTAAATGCCCCGAGGCGTTGTCCTGAGGCGTAAGCCGAAGGAACTCCTTCCGATTATAGTAAAAGGAGGAGATTCTTACTATTACTTTGCATACGCTTAGGGCTTCGGCTCAGGATGATAAAAATGGAGTTTCAGAGTTTGTTTTAAATGAAAGGAAGTAATGCAAAAGGAGGAATTTAAATAATTGTATAATGAAAATAAAAAATGGAGGAAGAAAAAATGTTTGATTTTCCAAGAATTAAAAGATTACCTCCCTATGTATTTGCAGTAGTAAATCAACTTAAGACCGAGCTGAGAAGAAAAGGAGAGGATATAATAGACCTTGGTATGGGAAATCCTGATTTGCCAACGCCAAAGCATGTTGTTGAAAAACTTTGTGAAGCAGCAAAGATTCCAAAAAATCATAGATATTCAGCAAGCAGGGGAATTACTCAACTTAGATGTGCTATCTCAGAGTGGTATAAAAGAAGATTTGACGTTGATATAGATCCGGAAACAGAGGCAGTTGTTACCATTGGCTCAAAAGAGGGTTTAAGTCATCTACTTTTAGCAGCAGTACAACCAGGTGACGTTGTTCTTACTCCTTCACCAGCCTATCCTATTCATCCTTACGGAGCAATAATTGCTGGTGGAGATGTTAGAACCTTTGATATTTGTCCCTCCATGGACTTCTTTCAGGAGCTTGAAAGAGCCTATAAAAATTCCTGGCCCAGACCAAAGATTTTAATAATTAATTTCCCTCATAATCCAACAACAGCAGTTGTGGAAAATCTTGATTTTTTCAGAAAAGTTGTTGATTTTGCTAAAGAAAACAATATTATGGTTATCCATGACTTTGCCTATGCTGACTTAGTTTTTGATGATTATAAAGCACCAAGTTTTCTTCAAGTTCCAGGGGCAAAGGATGTGGGCGTTGAATTTTTCTCAATGACAAAAAGTTATTCAATGGCTGGCTGGAGAGTTGGTTTTTGTGTTGGCAACAAAGAGATTGTTGGAGCATTAACAAAAATAAAAAGTTATCTTGACTATGGAATGTTTCAGCCAATTCAGATTGCATCAATTGTTGCATTAAGGGGACCCCAAGACTGTGTTGAAGAAATAAGAAAAACCTATGAAAGAAGAAGAAATGTTCTCATTAAAGGACTAAATCAGGCTGGATGGAAAGTTGACCCCCCTAAGGCAACAATGTTTGTTTGGGCTGAAATTCCAGAGCCTTTTAAGAAAATGGGTTCTTTAGAATTTGCTAAATTTTTAATAAATGAAGCAAAGGTAGCAGTTTCTCCTGGTATTGGTTTTGGAGAAGGAGGAGAAGGCTTTGTAAGATTTGCTCTTGTTGAGAATGAACACAGAATAAGGCAGGCTTGTAAAGGAATTAAAAAAGCACTAAATCTTGTTCCTCAGGTAAAAAGAATTAGAAAAGTTGGATAAGGAGGTAGAATGAAACAGGTAAAGGTAGGAGTTATAGGATTTGGTGTAGTTGGTACAGGTACAATAAAAATTCTTCTTAATCAGAGAGAGTTGATAAAAAAAAGAACAGGCATAGATATAATTCTTAAAAAAGTAGCTGATAAGGATCTTGAAAGACCAAGAGAGATAACACTTCCAAAAGAGATTTTGACTACAGATGCTTGGGAGATTATAAAGGATCCGGAAATTGATATAGTTGTTGAACTTGTTGGTGGCACTACCGTAGCAAAGGAATTTATCATGGAAGCTCTAAAAAACGGAAAACATGTTGTCACTGCAAATAAAGCTTTATTAGCAGAACAGGGCAATGAAATATTTGAAGAAGCCTTACAAAGAGGTTTAAAAATTGGTTTTGAAGCTTCTGTTGCAGGAGGTATTCCAATTATAAAGGTAATGAAAGAAGGTCTTGTTGCGAATAAAATGCTTGCAATATATGGAATAATAAACGGAACAACAAATTTTATTCTTACAAAGATGACTAATGAAGGGATTGATTTCCAAGAAGCTTTAAGGCAGGCACAGTCTCTTGGTTATGCAGAGGCAGACCCTACTCTTGATATAGAAGGAATTGATTCATCCCATAAAATTACTATTTTAGCATCCTTAGCCTATGGAATTCCCTTAAGTTTTAATAAAGTGTATTGCGAGGGTATTACAAAGATAACAGCACAGGATATTGCCTTTGCAAAGGAGTTTGGATACAAAATTAAGCTTCTTGCAATAACAAAAATTCTTAATGGAGAAATTGAATTGAGGGTGCATCCCACAATGGTTCCAGAGGATTATTTAATTTCAAAGGTTGACGGAGTTTTTAATGCTATATATGTTGAAGGAGACAGTGTTGGAGCAACCCTTTACTATGGAAGAGGAGCGGGAAGTATGCCTACAGGAAGTGCTGTAGTTGCAGACATAGTTGATATAGCAAAAGGAGTCAATACAATACCTCTTGATTTTTCTGAAAAATATACTATAAAACCAATGGAAGAGATAGAAAGCATGTATTATTTCAGGTTTACAGCCTTAGACCGTCCTGGTGTGCTTTCAAAGATTTCAGGAGTATTTGGAGAACATAACATAAGTATAGCTTCGGTGATTCAGAAAGGAAGATCAAAGGCTGGTGCTGTTCCTCTTGTAATATTAACTCACAAAGCCAAGGAAAAGAATGTCTTAGAGGCATTAGAAAAAATCGATAAACTACCTGTAGTATCAGATAAAAGCGTATTTATAAGGGTTGAAGGAGAAGAAACTTAATTGTGTCAAGATATTACCGCCAGATTATACTTTCTCAGATAGGGATAGAGGGACAAAGAAAACTAAAAGAATCAAAAGTTTTAATAGTTGGTGCAGGCGGTCTTGGAAGTGTTGTATCATACTATCTTGCTTGTTCTGGTGTTGGTTACATTGGAATAATAGATCCGGATATAGTTGAACTTAGTAATCTTCAACGTCAAATTCTTCATAATGAAGAACATGTTGGTATGCCAAAGGTTATTTCTGGCATGATAAATCTTAAAAAAATTAACAGTGAGGTAAAAGTTCTCCCCTATCCTGATGAGATTAATAAAAAAAATGCTGAGGATTATATAAAATTTTTTGATGTTGTTGTTGCCTGTCCAGATAGTTTTCAAACAAGAAAGATTCTGAATGAAGCATGCTTTAAATTGAATAGACCTCTTGTAATTGGTGCAGTTTCAGAGTTTGAAGGCCATGTCTTTGATGTAAATCCTCCAGAAGGCCCCTGTTACAGTTGTCTTTTTGAAGATGCAGTAGATGAAGAAATTCAAAGGGGTATCTTAGCTCCTGTGGCAGGTGTAATTGGTTCAATTCAGGCAATAGAGGTAATAAAATTCTTGCTTGGTTTTGGAGAACTTTTAAAGGGCAGAATCATTATTTATGATGCTTTAAAAGAAGTTTTTCGGGAAGTGAAATTTTTAAAAAATCCATCCTGTAAAATTTGTAAATGAAAATTAAAAAAGCAATCTATGATGATATGATAGAATACTGTAGATGGTCTCTACCCTATGAAGCCTGTGGAATTCTTGCAGGAAAGAATAATTTTGTAACAGAGATTTATAAAATAAAAAATATAGAAACCTCTTCAGTAAGCTATTTTATGGAAACGAAAGAGCAGTTAAAGGCAATGAAGGATATTAGACAAAAAGGACTTGAAATGATTGCTATATTTCACAGCCATCCCTTTGGTTCTGCCTATCCTTCCCAGAAGGACATAGAGTTAGCCTTTTATGATGTTTACTACTTAATAGTTGCCTTTGAACCAGAATTTGAAGTGAAATGTTTTAAGATAAAAGATGGGGAAATTGATGAGGAAGAATTAATTATTGGAAATGAAAACTAAAATTTTGTATTTTTTATTTTTTTCTTTTTTGTTTTTAGTTGGCGTCTTTGCTGGCTATATATACTGGCTTTTTTCAGACCTTCCAGATATTAGGAATTTAGAGGGTTACAGACCCCTTGAAGCATCAATTGTTTATTCCTCCGATGGACAGGTTCTTACAGAGTTTTTTTATGAAAGAAGAAAGTTTGTTCCCTATTACGAAATTCCAGATATCATAAAAAAAGCCTTTATATCAGCAGAAGATGTAAGATTTTATAGACATCCAGGTGTAGATATTATTGGAATTATGCGAGCCCTTTACAGAGACATTAAAGCAGGCAGTATTGTTGAAGGTGGAAGTACCATCACACAGCAACTTGCAAAAATGCTCTTTTTAAAGCCTGAAAGAAGTATAACAAGAAAAATAAAAGAGGCAATACTTTCAATTCAGATTGAAAAAAAATATACAAAGGATGAAATTTTAGGACTTTATCTTAATCAGGCTTATTTTGGAAATAGAGCATATGGAATAGCAGCTGCAGCTGAGGCTTATTTTGGAAAAAGCTTCAGAGAATTAAAAATTTCAGAGATTGCTTTACTTGCTTCTTTGCCAAAGGCACCATCAGCTTTTAATCCCTTTAAAAGACCAGAAGTAGCTCTCAAAAGAAGAAACATTGTTTTACAGAAAATGCTTGAAGAAGGCTTTATAACAAAGGAACAATATAATGAAGCAATAAAAGAGCCTTTGCCTGAGCATCCCCACTGGAGACGCTTTGAAGCACCTTATTTTGTTGAGACTCTTAGACAGGAGCTTGAGACAAAGTATGGAGAAAGACTCTATAAAGATGGGCTGAGAATTTATTCAACAATTGATTATAAATATCAAAAGAAGGCAGAAGAGTCTGTTCAAAAGGGACTTGCTGAGATTCATAAAAGAGTTAAACCAAAGATTCAATCAGCATTGATTGCAATTGATCTTAAAACAGGCTATGTAAAAGCTTTAGTAGGAGGAAATGATTTTTGGGAAACCCAGTACAATAGAGTTTTTGCTCTGCGACAGCCTGGAAGTGCTTTTAAACCCTTTGTTTATGCAGTTGCCTTGATGGAAGGCTGGAACATTGATGATACAATCCTTGATGCTCCTGTTTCTTTCCCAGGAGCAGTTCAGGGTAAAAACTGGAGTCCAAAGAATTACAATAACGAATATCATGGTGAAGTTTCATTAAGAAAGGCACTTGCCCTATCCTTAAATGCAGCCACTGTTAGGCTTGCCTCGCAGGTAGGCATTAAAAAAGTTGTTGAATTTGCTCAACAATGTGGTTTAAAAACAAAAATTCACCCTTATCTTTCAACTGCTTTGGGAGCCTCTGATGTAAAACCCATAGAGCTGACTACAGCTTATTCAGTTTTTGCAACAGGTAAAAAAATAAAGCCAATTTTTTATGAGAAAATTACTGACCACAATGGTGTTATAATTGAAGAAAACAAGCCAGAAGTAGAAACAATTTTACCAGAAGAAATTGTTGAACAAATGAGAGAATTCTTAAGGGAAGTTGTGATTTCAGGTACTGCCCAGAGAGCAAAGGAACTTCAAAGAGAAGTTTATGGGAAGACAGGAACAACGAATAATTATTCTGATGCATGGTTTGTTGGTTTTGATGATGATTTATTAGTCGGTGTTTGGGTTGGCAGAGACAACAACAAACCAATTGGACCAAAAGAAGCTGGTGCAAGGACAGCTCTTCCAATATGGATTGATTTTATGAAAGCAAAACAGTAAATGTTAAAATTATAAAATGGGTAAAATAATAACAATTGCAAATCAAAAGGGAGGAGTTGGGAAAACCACCACTGCTTTAAATCTTGGAGCTTCCTTAAGCATAGAGGGTAAAAAGGTTTTACTTGTTGATTCAGACCCTCAGGGAAATCTTACAACTGGAGTGGGAATAGAAAGAAGTAATCTTGATTTAAGTCTTTATGATTTATATATTGATTCCCTGTCACCACATAGTGTAAAAATTAAAACAAAATTTGACAATATATGGATAATTCCATCAACTATAGACCTTGTAGGAGTAGAAGTTGAACTTGTTCATAGACAAAATAGAGAATTTATTCTAAAAAATATT
>Ga0272449_1003172_pt1 | contig 14380 bp, 19 predicted proteins | sample YNPCB0241_FD_198679 | JGI IMG/M metagenome (GOLD analysis project Ga0272449, IMG submission 198679) | Hot spring sediment microbial communities from Yellowstone National Park, WY, United States - YNP-CB-024-1 | ecosystem: Environmental > Aquatic > Thermal springs > Hot (42-90C) > Sediment...
GCTGCAACGTATACCTTAATGTGGAAAATGGAAAGGTTCTGGTGCGTAAGGATCTGTTCTTCGCCAGCGACGAGTTGAGGCAATGGTGGATAGAGGAAAGAGATAGAAAACTGGAGATTGTAGCTGAGGGAAAAGATCCAGGCAAGCCAGAACGTTCTCAATGCAAAGAAGATTGCATGTACTTCAAAATTTGCTATGAATAACAACCATAAAAGCCCCTTGGTGATTTTATGAAGATTTTCTTGGATGATTTCGGCATTTTCTTGGGCAGAAAAAGAAACCGCTTTATCGTGAAGAAAGAAGGTGAGGTGAAAGAGATTGTTGCTGATGATGTTGATTCTATAATTTGCTGCTCCTCTGGTGTCGCATTCTCGGCCAGCGCTTTAAATTTAGCTGTCCAAAACAACATTCAAGTTGTTTTTGCCCGTTACAGCGGTTGGCCCTATGCTATTTTAATGCCAGCTTCAATGACAGGTTCAGTGAGGGCTCGCAGAGAACAATTCACCGCCTACAATGATGAAAGAGGCTTTATTTTAGCCAAAAAGTTCATAGCTGGAAAACTCGTAAACCAAGCGAATCTTTTGAAGCTTATGGCTAAAAACAGACGTCAGACCGACCCAGCACTTTCCGAAAGGCTTTATGAAGCTGGCAAAGTCATCGATGAAATATACACTAAAGTTGATAAAGAGCAAGGCTTCAAAATTGATGATAAACGCCAGGATTTAATGAATTTAGAGGCTGAAGCTGCACGTTTTTATTGGGATGCTATCCGGCAAGTATTGCCAGCGGAGCTAGGTTTCACAGGGCGAATAACAAAGGGAGCACGCGACCCCTTCAATGCTATGCTAAACTTTGGCTATCAAACAATTCTCTTTCCAGAGGTTTGGAAAGCCATTGGCTATGCTGGTTTAGACTTTTATGCGGGCTACTTACACGCTGACAGACCAGGCAAACCATCGCTAGTTTTGGATTTGATGGAGGAGTTTAGACAACAAGTTGTGGATAGAACCCTAATCGGCTTAGTAACAAAGAATGTGCTCAAATCCAATGAAATCGTTGTTGCTGAAACTGTCGAAGAGGGCAGAGTATTAAACAGGGAAGTTGTTAAAACTTTGCTTGCAAGTTTTCAGGAGCGTTTAGATACAGAGGTCATGTTTGATGGACAACGTGGACCCGTAAAAAGCTTTATTCACCATCAGGCTAGGCGTGTAGCACGCTTTCTACTGCATGAAGCAGATTATACCCCGTTTACCTTAGGTTGGTGATGGCATATGCGTTACGTGGTTATTTATGATATTACGGATGACAACTTGCGAGCTTTGGTTGCTGAAACCCTTAAAGATTATGGATTGCAAAGGATACAATACAGCGCATTCATTGGTGATCTGCGCCGCGACGAACTAAACAGCCTAATCGTGGACTTGAAAAACCTGATCAAGGATTTAACAGAAAATGTCCAGCTTTATCCGTTGTGTGATACGTGTTTTAAGGGCAGAAAGGAAGTGGGAAAACCCAAAAAGTATGAATTTAAAGAGGGAAAAGAGAAAATAGCCTACTTTTGATCGTGCCGCAATACTTATGTATGCGTTCGATATCATTTGTATACGGTGAAGTTGGTTGACTCTTAAACCTTTGGCTGTCAGGATTCCTGAAGAAATCGAAAAAGAAATTCAAGAGGTGATTGAGCGGGAAGGTCTTGATAAGGCCACAGCCGTAAGGACTCTTCTCGAATTGGGTATTGGAGAATGGCGCAGGCAAACAGCTTTGGAATTACTGCGAGATGGAAAAGTGACTTTTGCTAAGGCTGCTGAAATAGCCAAGCTTTCGCTTTGGGAATTCGCTGACCTGGTAAAACAGCGCAATATCGAGTGGGTTAGGTATACGCCAGAAGAAATCGATAAAGAGTTTAAGGAAGCATCTGCGGCGGAGTCAAAGTGAAACCTCTCGTTTTTAACGCCACCCCACTAATTTATTTGACCAAGGTGGGACTTAGCAGGATTTTTGAAGAGTTGAAAGATGATAAGTTAACCTCTCCAAGCGTTAAAAGAGAGGTGGTGGATGAAGGAAAACGTAAAGGCGTTGCGGATGCCATAATTTTGAACAATTTGTTTTTAAAAGGCGTGTTCGAGGTTGTTGAACCTAAAGACAAGGGTTTCCTAGAAAGCCTATTGCAGACGAGGGGGCTTCACGTGACTGACGCCGAGGTTCTAACAATAGCCAAGGAACGTGGCGGAACAGCCATAATAGACGATGAGGTGGCAAGGAAAACAGCTAAAATCTATGGAATATCCTATGCAGGCACACCCTACATATTAGCAAAAGCGGTTTCTGAAAAAGTTATTACGAAGGAAAAGGCTAAGCAAGCCATAAACGAGATGGTTTATGCAGGATGGAGATGCAGCATCGAAACCTACGTCAAAATCATGGAAACCATAGAAAAGCTTGGGAAAAGTAGACGATGAGCGAGGTTAAACATGTGACTGCCAGATTAGGAAAGAGGCAACCTTTGCCCGTTTCGGATGTTGCTGAACCCTATGTTTCAGTAACCGACGTCAAACATTACGTTTATTGTCCTAGGCTTGTGTATTTTGACCGTGTTTTGCATGCCCAACCCGTTTTCGGCTCTCAGCAAGAGGAAAGCCAAGAGCTGCATGAGGAATATGTGCGCAAAGAACTCCGTCGCAAAGACGCTGTTTACTATTCGCCGGAATTTGTCGGCGCCGAAAAATTGCTTTTTGTTCAGCTTGTTTCAGAAAAGCTTCAGCTTCAAGGCGTTGTGGACTGCGTAATTAAGACAGCTAAAGGCGAATACATACCAGTTGAGTATAAGAATATGAATTCTGATTGTGGAAAAGTGTTTATGGATCATAAGTATCAGCTTGTGGCTTACGCTTTGCTTGTTGAAGAAAATTTTGATGCGGTGGTTAAGCGGGGTTTTGTCAATTATATTCCAGAAAAGCTAATTTTACAGTTTGAAATCACGCCGACTATGAAAAGTTATGTTAAAAGGGTGATTGGACACATAAAAAGAATAATTAAAGAGGAAACGCTGCCGCCCATAAGAGTAGCCAAAAACAAATGTCAAGGAGGATGCGGACACAAACAAACATGTCAAAGGTTATAAACGCTTATAGACTACGCAATTCTTATCTTTTTTTACAACCTCTATTGGAAAGAAGTATGGTTTTAGCAAAAGCTCGCCTTTTTTCAGTTTCCTACCAGAAAATGGGTTTATGGAATCGAACGTCGCCTTTTCGGTGAAATCCGTTAGTAAAAAAATCATCCCTTTATTTTGAATTTTTTCACTCTCAGCGTTTGCTTGCCTAATGCATTTTTGCCAGTCAGGATCTGATAGGCCAGTTCCAAGACATGTACATATAGAGTCTGAAGATCCAAAGTATTGGATAGCCTTAAAATACCTCATTATCTCTTGGGCGGAAGATTCGTCGGAAACTTCTATGTATATACTAAGGGGACCATCATATATTATGTACTCTCTTATTCCAAAAGTGGATTCAAAACGTTCAACCAACTCGCCAAAAGAAGTTTTGATTGTCACCTCTTTGCCCTTTCTCTTTTGTTTAAGTCTCTTCATAAAAGCCTTAAATGCTATTAACTTCTCTGGTAGTTCTACAGTAACTGCAGAGTCACGAATTTTTTCAAAAAGCATTTTGCCAGTCTCCACGTTTCCATCCCGATTTATCGCCGACGCTACTAAAGCCAACTTAATTGTTGATGGACCTGGCACGGGGGCTGAGATAGCATAGCTGGAGGAGAAATATGGAATTCTATAGGAGAATGTACTTGCAAATGTGTACTTCGCGTATGCCCACACCATATGCTATGGTGCTCCAAGCCTATACGGAAGGGCATTTTTGAGGGCATCTATGCCGCTTAGCATTGATGTTATAGAATCAAAACTGTATACTTGCTCGGCGCCCATGATGGCTTCAACTTGTTGAATGTAATCCTCTTTTAATGGGCTTATTACAGGAACAGGGAAAGCGTTTTTTGATTTAACGATTACTCCGGTGAAATCTCCAAAATGTGGCAACCTTGTTGAGGTCATAGCGCCTTCGAGTCGCGTCATCATAGCCTTGTAAGCATCCAGCACTACATCATAGCGAGTCTTCCTTGCATCATCATCAATAACATATTCATAACCTATTTCGTTCAGTCCTATGCGCCACGGCTGAAAGACTGAAACAAAAGCGTAGATGCCTGAACGAGTTGGCCTATTATAAATCATTTGTTCAGTAACCTCCGTTTTAGCCTCCTTCTCACCAGCCGCAACACGTGTATGAACATGGATATCTCTATAAAACCTATCAGGTAAAGCAAAAGCCCAACCAAATTCCACAGTGGATTTACGGCTAAGCGTTGGTTTTTGCACAAGGAAGCCATGTATGTCACAAATTATACATTTTAATGCTTCGTTAAGCGCGGACTTAACGTCCTTCTGATCCGTTACAAATTTGTTGGCATCCGCTTTCATGGGACTTAAAACTTGACAAGCGGGGCAAAGGTCGTTTGGTCTCCTTTCTTTTGACAACTGCCAAAGAGCTTCTGCGTGTATATGTTTAAGCATTTCCCCGCTTATTCCGTCAGTTTTTTGTCCATCGGCTAGAATAACAGTTCTGGGCTCTGTAACATTGCCAACAGTTCCTTCATTGTTCAGCGAATGGGCGTCTATACGGATCCTTCCCATAAAACCTATTTCATATATTTTCTCGCTCAACTTTCTTCCCCTCCCTTTTCAGTTCTTACGAGAGCATGAGAAATTATTGCTGCGCACACCAAACGCACTCCATATTGTTCAGCCAAACCAACAACTTCGTCAAGATCTTTCTCGTCGGGTTTAAATGCCGTCTTACCCGCATGCTCACGTTCATACCTTCGTGCGTTTGCATCCAATCTCCTAAGAAACTTTTTTAACGCCAAAGCTAATTCCTCCTTTCTTTCAGCATAATCTAACTCAACAAGCGATGTATAATCCTCATTTATTCCGACAGCAATCCGCAGAGCTTTACCAAAACTTTCAATGGCAGGATGCTTAAACAGGTTATGCAGGTTCGACATACTTTAAAAGCTCCTCCAACTGCGATTTTTCCCAAGAGTATAATTCTTTATTGATTTCTCCACGTATATATAAGCTTTCAAATCTTCTAAAATTATCTAATGTGGGATGTAGTAGAAAATCTGATAGGGCTAGAGCGACATCTTGCCTTATTCCCTTTACGTTAGGATTTACGGGTAAAAGATGTCTGTCCATAATGTTAAGCGTTTCTTGACCCGCGCTGGTTTTAGTTAACTCCTTTAGGAATGTTAGATTGTATCTGCCGCCTCCGCCTGGCTTTGGCTGCTGTCCAGTCTTTTGCATGACGTTGAAAATAACTTCATCATAGTCTGTCTCATCGTATTTTCCAAGGACTGCATTTACAAGTTTTATCGAGTAATGCACAATAGCTGTGTTTGCTGATATCGGGCAAAATTGCTTCTCAATTCTTTCATGAATTTCCCTGTGAGTTATCAATAGAACCTTCCTTGGATTAGGGATGGAACATACCGAGAAACTTATGTCTCTTCTCATTAAGTTTCTGGGCCAAACTCCAAACCAGGCAGCACCTATAGATGCTATACACCAAGAAAACTTGTCAACCTGAAGTTGACTGCCTTCATGGTAGACTGATCTCTTTTCCTCCCTATAGCCCTTCGCAGCAGATACGTCTATTGACTGATAAAGTGTTCTTCCATCCTTAACGCTATTGCCTATATCAGGTATAAAATCGTGTCTACTATGTATATCAAGTATCTTATCATAATGTTGTATGGCTATGTCTTTTACGTCTTCTATAGGTGGTTTAACTTTCAAATCTTTTCGTTCCTTAAACGTTTGAAACACCATAGACCAGGCGTTGCCTTCTGTTATTTCAAAAATTTTTGGATCAGGACTTTTCGGAATATTCCCCTCTACATCGACAATATAAGCGGGACCCTGGTCGTATATATGTATTATTGCATTATTTTCAAGACCGCCTATCAGGAAAGCTAATCCATAAGCCCTAAAACAATCAAACATTTCAAATCCAGTTTTATTTAAGGTGAACATGCGGTTCATACAATTTTAATTTAATTCAATTAGTTTTAAATAAGTTTCTATCATTCATCACGAAGGATTCTCTGTCACTTAGACGTATTATCCTCGCTATTAAGCAATATGCAGTATAGGGCTTTAAGGCTTCTATATTAAACATGCCGACCTCCAAGTTTTTATACATATTTTCAGCTACCCGTATCTCCGCTGGAACCACATATAACCCGTATTCTCTGCAAACTTCCCTAACAACAGATTCATAACAGCTTATCCACCCAAGCTTATAAGGTGGTATTTCCCTGGCTCTTGTGTGGTGATGATGGGCTATGGCATATTTGAACGCAAGCGCTAAGTATTTGTTGGGAATGAGGGATTTGAAAATAGGGTAGAGCGCGTCTGCGGATATTGTTGCGTGAGGCGGGACTTTTCGCTCAGTTATTGTGTGAGCTAATGGAACACTGTTTTCGTGAATTCCTATGCTTTTTTGCCATTCAACATTAAGTTTCCCTATGTCGTGGAGAGCTATACCCAATGCCAACAGCCCTTCCACCGTGTTGCGATTAAGATCCATAATACTTGCCAACAAACTTAACGAATGTATTTCTTTTCCCTTAAGTTTCTGAAATGCCAAAAGACACTTTTTCGAATGCTCTATCCACGTTTCCTCAACATAACTATAGCTTTGCAATGGCTCATACTGCATTCCAGTTTCTGTCGGGTTGAGGGCTGAACCTTTCTTACCTAACATTAAGCCAAGTTCCTCGTCATATTTTGCATAATCTGGATGTATCACGTAAAAACCGCAAGGATATACTTCACCACGGAATTTAAGATTAACAGACGGCTTTCCACATTCATCATGGCCAAAAATGACTTCCCAATACTTTGCATCGCTTAGACGCTTGTTCAAGACCCTAATATCAACGTTAAGCCAGGGCATGCATAACAGTTCTCTGTATTTCAGTTTTTCCGGATCATCATTTATAGTTACGTTTGCCGTTAAAATTTCACGGATGTTCCTTTCTATCTTATGCCTTTCTCCTTTAAATGTTGCATCTCCTAAACTTAGCAATATTGTGTTTCTGCGCCGATCGTCATTCATCATAACTTTGAAACTTTCGTTTAAGATGTTGTTAACAAACTCAAGTTCCTCTTTCCAGCCTAACTTTTTCCTATCGAGATTTTCTGAAATATACTTCTTACTCTGCTCCATTTCTATCTCGCCGTAGGGCGCAGAAAAAGCCACATCGTAAACCCAAACTTCACCTTGGCCCCCTTCTCGTGCACATCGACCGATTCTTTGCACGAGAGCATCCGGAGGCGCAAGCTCTGTGATTAATAAATCGCAGGAAATATCCAACCCAACTTCACAGACTTGCGTGGTTATTATCAGCGTTTTAGCGTTTTTATCTCTAACAGAATTCTTCATGCTTTTTTCAATTCTCTCTCTATCCTCGTTCAAAAATCTAGAATGCAATAGATGGACAATAAAACCTTGAGTCTTCAGTTTTTCTTCTACAATTTCATAAAGTTTCTGCGCATGATCCACCGTATTACAAACAACCATAATTTTACGATAAATTTCAGCAGCATCAAAAACATCTTTTGCATCAAGGACCTTGTCACGCCATCTCAGAACGACATGCCGATCTCTTCTCTTAGGTATATCACTTTCATTCCCCTCCACAACCTTAACTCTGTCGCTGAAAGTAGGATTATTCATAAACCATTCCACGAAGGAATCGGGTAATGTGGCGGACATAATTAGAAACGGCAACCCTAACTTTGCTGTCCTCTCTAAAAGAATAAGCATACTTTGGAGACCCAACTCATGATCATAAACATGTGCTTCATCAAAGCATAGGAAAGACGAAACTGCCGCTCCTGCTGGTATATTTCCAAAGTGCACTGGTATGCTTAATGGCGTGCAACAATAGGCTCCAATAGTCTGGTCAATCGTTGCTACTATAATGTCGCTACTGAAGAATGGATCTTTCGAATTTGCGCCATGTTGAGGCGAAACAGTGTAGCCCAACCCCATCTTAGCTACGCCTTTCATTATACGCTCAGTAACATCCTCAACCAAAGCGCGGGTAGGCAAAGAATAAATCAATCTGCCCGGCAAAGTGTCCATACCAAAAAGTATTGGTGCATATGACACTTCGGTCTTTCCAGATCCGCATGGAGCCCTTAAAATAACTGACTTGCCATCAATTAAATTTTGAGCAGCCTTCATTTGATGAGGATATGGCTCTTTTCCATCGAGAATTCTTATAAAAACTTCTTTTAACGTGTTTGCCACATCAAATCACCTAGTGATCGCTTTTGTTACTCCGTATCCTGCTGTTTTGTTTCCTCCTATGTTTGAGTATTCCGCATATTTAGCCAGCATAACCGTCACCTTGCTCCATTCGCTTTCCAAATCTTTCATCTCGTAAGCACACCACCCCACAAACCCCACAGCCTTCTTTTCACGCATAACCGCCAACCTTGTTCTAAGCTTGTAACCGCAAACCCCAACATTCTTACCCAGCCACTCCTTATAAGCCAAAAACTCCTCTTTACCAAATCGTCTACCATCGCTAAACTTGTTCCAGACACGTATCAACCCACAAAAAATCCTCACGGGGTCGGGAAACATCCAACGATAACTACTACCCAAACATGGCAAGTATGTAGGCGTCTCAAAAACAAGCTTGAACCGCTCAGTCGCATTGGCTTCACGCTCCAAATCCGTGTAGCTTTTACTTTTAATGCTTAAAGAGGCTATGCGAAAAACCGTGTCAAAAATCATAACTGCATTCTGACGCTCAAAAAACCTTAACACGTAACCAGCCAAATCATCCAACAGAAACCTAAAACCCACATGACAAGGAGAAGCAGGATCCAGAACAAAGCCATTCTCAACCCGCGAAACACTCCTAAAACGCAAAGACGTAACACTGTAAGGCTTAGAAACATTCAACTCATGCAAAACACCAGCCGCACTAGGATCCACCAACCTAACAATATGCAGCAACAAGCCCCTAGCCACATGCCCGGTAAAAAACGGCAAAACAACACTCTTCTCACCATACAACTCCAAACCAACCTCAATAGGCAAATCCACTCAACTCCCCCAATGGGATTTACATTATTTATCAAGTAATTAAGGATAAAACATGAATTAAACCTTAAAGATTTTTATGTATTCCGTTAGTTGCTGCTAAATAATGCTGTTTTTGTATTGTGGTGGTGTTAGGTGTGGTTCTGCTTGTTGGCGGTAGGTTTGGCTCCAGTTTTCTCTGCTTTTGTTTATGTATGCGCGTATTTGTTCTGGGATTTTGTGTCCCATCCAGAACTCTATGTACAGTGGGTCAACTTTATGATCGCTTAAAAAGGTGCGGAAAGCCGCCCTAAGCGAGTGTGGGCTGTAGGGATTTCTGCCCTCGAACGCACCTGCGAATTTCTGGGCTGTTTTGCGGAAGTAGGCGTGCACGGTCCGCGCTGACACATCATAGATCGGTGTTTCATTCTCAAGTTTTCTATTGGCCAAATAATCTTTGAGCAATTTCACACTCCAGCTTCCTAGAAACGTTATGAATTGTACTCCAGTCTTTTTCCTCGTTAAGTCTAAGCATAGAGGAGTTATGTCCTTCTCAAGCTCCTCCTTTATGTCGCCATAGGTTAGGGCTAAGAGATCGGAGATGCTTAGGCCGCTTTGGAGGATGGAGGCGGCTATGCTCCGACACATGGGCTTGTCCATGGCGGCTACAAACTCTCCCACCTCAGCCAAGGTCCATGGATGCTTCCTGTTTACAGGCGTTGCTGTTGGAAGGTTCACATACCGCAAGCTTATGGGCACATCATAGTATTTGGCTAGGCTTTGAACAGCCCCAACATAAACTCTAACGGTTTTCGGCGCGTAGCCGCGATTCTGAAGCCAAGCCGCAAAACCGTTAAGGGTTTCAGCGGCCGTACGCCTCTTTTCATGCCTAGGCAGAAACCTATCATGTTCCACACCGTCCAAGAAGTCCCTTATGGATCCTTTGCCGGAATAGTATTGACGGAAAAGCTTCAGCCCAGCAGCATACACGCCGCGAGTCCCAACCTTCAAAACAGAAAGAAACTCAGCCACCTCATCAGAACCAGCTAAACCCGCCAACGCACAGCCCCTAACAAATAAAAAACTGAAAACTTTAAAACAAAAAGCATGGAACCACAACGTCCATATGAACACTACTGCTAACACAAGAAAACTTTAACTCAAACTACAGCCATAATATCAAACGGTGTCCTCACATGAAAACAAAAATGAAAAACAAAGGTGAGGGCACCAGAACTAGAGGTTCGAATCCCGGCGGCCGCACCATAGACTTTTAACTTAAAAGTTACAATCATCAGCGTAAGGAGTGACGTGTATGCCTATAGTTCATGTATATGTCTGGGAAGGCTTCGGGAAAGACCGCGTAAAAACATTGATACAAGGAATAACAAAAGTGTTTGAAAGTTTAGGTGTTCCGGAACACGCTGTTGAAGTGGTTGTGCACGAAGTTCCGAAAACTCATTGGGGCGTTGGCGGGGAGCCAGCCTCTGAAAAGTTTAGGGACAAGCCTTAACGGGCTATTGCTGCTATGGCGGTGATGGTGAAAGGCGCTGCCATTGTTAGGACAAAGCCGCTGGAGAAGGCAATTATAAGCGTGTCTTGACCGCAGTAGCGCACTATTATGGGTAGTGTTGTGTCCATTGCTGTTGCGCCTCCCATTGCTATTGGCGCATATCTATCCAGTTTTATGAATAGCGACGCACCGACTATTGTGACAAGTTCTCTGAGAAGGTTTACCGTAAAGCCGAGGGCACCCCATTCCAGCCCAAAAAGCTGTCCGACTAACGGTCCAGCCAGCGTGTACCAGCCATAGCCAGCGCAAACTCCCATGGAGGCAAATATGTTGATTTTAAGGATTACTCCGCCGACAAGCCCGCCCATCACGCTGCCTAAAGCTACTGCCAGTGGAAAAACCAGTATCTTAAGTTTTGCTTGCCTCATTTTTGCCATCGCTTTCTCATCCGCTGCGAAAAGCACACCCATCAAGAAAAGGAGAATAAACAGCGATAGGGTGTAAGTGTAATCGGAGAAAACAGTGTTCAACCGGGGAAAACCAAAATTGTTGTTTAAGTAACCAGCCAAGATTCCAACAGCCAGGGCGGGTAAAACATACCTTATCATATTTTCACCAATTTCTGCGTTGCCCTCACAAAAAGTATGCTGAACAGCAGAGCCAAAACCAAAAGCACCAGAGCATTAAAAGCAACATTTGGCATTACAGCCAAAAGCTCTGTGTTTGAGCCTATCGAAAATCCAAGAGAAAAAATTAACACCAAAACAACGCCGAGGAATATCTTTCCAACATTAAAAGGTTTACCCCTCAGATAATAGCCCACCGCCAAGCCTGTAACCAACGGAAGGACAAGCACAACAACGTCTAAAAGGCCAGCCATCTTAGTTGCCACCATAGCGAACCATTTCTTCAATTTTTCTTTTTGCCTCGCACATGTTTCTGGCTATGGCATCTGGCTTCTGTTTGCTTTCAAGAAGCTTTTCAATAGGGAAAAATTGCGAGGCGACAAAAACCGTTTTAATGCCCAACTGTTTCGCACCCTTAATGTCTTCCTCTGGGCTATCCCCAACATAAAGCGCTTCTTCAGCGCTAACTCCAAGTCTCTTTAATGCTTCCTCGAAGATTTTAGCGTGGGGCTTTCGCCAACCAAAAGCATCTGAAACGAGAATCACGTCGAAAAAATTGCTTATCCCAACCCTTCTAAGCCCAGCGTATATCACTGGGGCATACGTAAAGTTTGAGACAAGCCCAAGCTTATAGTCTCCAACCAACATTTCCAAAGTTTTCCTTGCACACTTCCTAAGCCTAAAAGAGCTCAAGTAATCCTCAAAGAAAATGTTGACAGCAATTTTTATGCGGGCATCCCCTGGGCTTGTTTTAAACCCCAAAAGGTTTAGAGCTTCAGAGATCCATATGGCATTTGTAACCTCGACAAGCCTCTGATAGCGTATAACACGATATTTTTCATGGGTTTGACTGTACGCCTCTAAAAAGTCTTCTCGGCTAACCTTAAAACCAGCGTCGACAATAAACTTGTAAAGTTTCATTTTGGAAGTTTCTAGGTTGTAACCCTTAACGTTCACCAGCGTGCCGATAAAGTCAAACATTACAGCTCTGATGGGTGACAAAGCCACTTACTTCTCCAATTTTCGGATTTCTAATATTTTTCTGCAATACTAATCTTCGTATAATAAGGTTTAGGTATATGTCCAATAATGAGAATATCGAGGCAATATGTCCTACAGAGACTACCTACACGAGAAGGCTGAGGAATCGAGGCACAACGAAACAGTAGCCTACCTAATGTTTCTCGCTGGAACAATATTTTTTGTAGGAGGAATCCTCGAAAACTTACTCATAAGCGGCGTTGTTGGGAAAAGCCCGGATTGGTTTCTATTCATCCCCTATTACGCCCTTTTCCACAGCGGAACTGTTTTAGGCTTAGCTCTAATAATCTGTGGCTTAACTTTAATCGTTTACGGAGTAACTGCTGGAATAAGTTATTCAAGGGACAGAAGCTGGTATATGAACGAGCTTCGAAAGGCAAACTCGATTGAGGAAGTTTTGCTTTCTAGGAAGCATGTTACAAGCGATACACGCGAAACAAAAGCGAAAAGAGCTAGGAAAACAGTCAAGTAGGGTTAAAGGGGATTTTGGAGACAATTTCCGCCAGTTTTTTGGCGAAATCTGTCTCCAAAAGCGCATCAACATTTCCAAGCGTTTCCTCAACCTTTGGGTCGAAGGGCAAATCTCCAAGGGAGGAGAAACCAGCATCTGCCACATTTCGTGACACAAACGCGTCTTTCCTAATTTTCATGTTTTCAACAACACCTACAACTGGCACCTTAAGCTCCCTAAGCAGTCCCAACAGTTTTTTAACGGTTTCAAAGGCAAGCGGAGAAGGTGTCGTAACTACTAGGAACTTTATGCCCTTGACAAGCCTAATCAGGTCTAGAGTGGCGTCGCTTATACCCGGAGGCATGTCTATTATCAAGAAGTCCAAGTCCCCCCAGATTGTTGTGGCTAAAAGCTCTATAATGGCGTTTGAAACGTCTGCTCCCCTTAAGGGCAATGGTTTCTCCTTTGAGTAGGCGACAATTGAAACGTATTTCAAGCCATGAACATGCGCGGGGATTATGCCTTTTTCCTCTTTTGGCTTAGCGTCTTTGAGTCCTAAAATTAGGTGTGTTGATGGACTTGTGAAATCCAAGTCAAATAATCCCACTTTAAAGTTTTTTCTCGCCAGTGTTAGTGCAAGGGTGGATGCAAAAAGGCTTTTTCCAACTCCGCCTTTGCCGCTTGAAACGGCGATTACATTTTTTACTTTTTCAAGCCTCTTGTCGATGATTGCTTCCCTCGGGTCAAGCATGGCTATTTGACTCCTCTTACGCTTTCAATCCACACGCCTCTCCCCTGCAAAATTTCAAAGTCTGGGCTTCCACATTTCGGACATTTAATATAAGCATGCACTGTCTCGGGGACAAAATGGATAGCTTCAGCTGATTCAATATCAAGCTTGTTTCTGCTAAAAGACCATTTTTGTCCGCAAGCTCTGCATTGCAGCTCGGCTTTGACGGTTTCTACGGTGAATTTAGCGTTTTTAAACTTCGCCATTTTAAGCTCTGACAGAGCGAACTCCAAAATATCTATTTCAACTTGCTGAAGCTCGCCCACTTTTATTTTGACTTCCACAACCTCCTTTAACCCTTCGTTTTCGGCTATTTGCGAAACAGAGGAAATTATTGCTTCTGCCAAAGCCCACTCATGCATAGAAAAGCCTTCAACAAAGCCACATTTAAGAATATTGTAGCATAAGCCTTTAAACGCCTTTAGATGAAACGAAAAATTTTTAAGCACTCAGTTTTTCCCACCAAATTTTGGTGATGGCCATGCCAAAGAAGAAGAAGGAAGAGAAGAAAGAGGAAAAGAAGGAGGAGAAGAAGTAAAAGCCTCCTCTAAAGCTTGAAAATGCTTGGCCTTCACCAGTAAACGCTTAAATTTTCACGCCCTTCCACCTTCTTTTTCTTTTAGATGCAAAAATGGAGAAGTGTTAAATTGTCACATTTTGATTTTGACTTTTAATACATGAAATGAGTAAAGCAAGCCCTAGCTACGAAAGGAAGCACGCATAATGGGGAGTTTATCGAAAAGGTTAGAAAAGTCCCGAAAGTCTATTTCTTCAAAAATT
>Ga0272449_1003179_pt1 | contig 14360 bp, 11 predicted proteins | sample YNPCB0241_FD_198679 | JGI IMG/M metagenome (GOLD analysis project Ga0272449, IMG submission 198679) | Hot spring sediment microbial communities from Yellowstone National Park, WY, United States - YNP-CB-024-1 | ecosystem: Environmental > Aquatic > Thermal springs > Hot (42-90C) > Sediment...
CACCGGGACATTCTCTGCCTCGGTGGACCTGCAAAGTTTTCGCTCTTTCGGGAAAGGTTCGAGGGGTACGTGGAAGCCCTTAACGAGTGGGGCCTTGCCCCCAATCCGCAACTCATGGTGGAAATGCGCCTCACCTTCGAGGAAGCCTACCGTTTCGGCATCGAATTTCTGGAGAAGGAGAAGGGAAGTGTTACCGCTGTATTCGCTCACAATGACCCCTCAGCCCTGGGAATGCTCAAAGCAGCTCAGGACTTGGGCATAGATGTTCCCCAGGAGCTCTCCATCGTGGGATTCGACAACACCTACGTGACCCGCTTCACCCAGCCACCCCTCACTTCCGTTGACCTCCCCAAAAAAATCATCGGGAAACGGCTGGTGGAACTCCTCATCCGCCTCATCCAGGGGCACAACGTGGAGCCCTGCTCCATTGAGGAAGTCTCTCTATCGGTGAAGGCCTCCACTGCTCCAAGAAGAAAGGAGGAAAAGCCTTGAGCTCACAGACCAAAATCACGGTTATTGGCGCCGGCAGCGCAGTATTCGGACCCCCAACGATCGTGGGTATTCTCAAAAACCCGAATCTCCGTGGGGTGGAGCTCTTCCTCCACGATATCAACGCCCAGGGTTTAGAGAAAATCCACGCCCTGGCAGAAAAACTCAATGCCAATCTTTCCGCAGAGGCCCGAATCCAAAGCTCTACGAATCGCGAGAAAGCTCTGGAGGGAGCAGATTTCGTCATCCTTTCCATAGCGGTGGACCGGGAAGAGTGCTGGAAGCTTGACCGGGAAATCGCCCTGAAATACGGCATCAACCACTATGCCGAAAACGGAGGGCCAGGGTCTTTCGCCCATACGGCGAGAAACCTCTCCGTCATCATGCCCATCCTCCGGGACATGGAGAAATACTGCCCGAACGCCTGGCTTCTCAATTTCACGAATCCCGTTCCCAAAATCTGTACTGCTGCAGCACGGTACACCAAAATCAAAACCATCGGCATCTGCCACCAGATTCAGTTCGGGTACTTTATCCTTGCCGGGCTCTTTGCTGAAGAACTCGGGCTCAAAATCCCTAAAGATTTCAACTTCCGCTGGAACGATCAGTCCATTGCCCTTTTCCGTCTCATGAGCAAAAAGGCCCGGGAACGATTCGTCATCCGAGCCTTTGGTCTCAACCACTTCACCTGGATGTTCTCGGTGACCGAGCGGGAAACAGGGAAAGACCTCTACCCCGAAATCCGAGAGCGTGTCCCCAAAATCCGGAAAACCCTGCCCTCTTTTGAGCCTCTCACCATGGAGGTCTTTGAAGTTTTCGGGCTTTTACCCGTTCCCGGAGACTGCCACCTCTGCGAGTACCTCCCCTACACCCACAATGTCCACCGCAAAACCTGGGAACGCTACGACATCCAGATGTACGATTTCGAGTGGGCAAAGCGGGGGCGGGAAAAGATGTGGGAGGAGATTGAGCAAGCCATACAGGGTGAGACCCCTCTCTCCCGCTTTGAAGAGCTTGAGACTGAACGGGGAGAGTTCATCATCGCCGGAATCCTCCGGAACCTCAATGCCTATGAAGAAGCGGTGAACATCGCAAATTCTGGCTACATTCCCAATCTCCCTGAAGGGGCCATTGTGGAGGTTCCGGCACTTCTGGGAAGCGAGGGACCGGTGGGGCTTGGGGGAGGGAAACTCCCCGAACCCATCGCAGAACTGTGCCGCAGGCAAATTCTTATTACAGAGCTCATGGTACGGGCTATCGTTGAAGAGGATAGAAAACTTGCCCTGGAAGCTCTGGCGCTTGACCCCATGATCGATGACCTCGAAGTAGCACGGAAGCTCCTTGAGGAATACCTCACCACTTTTGCCCCGTACCTGGCGTTCAAACTCCACTGAGGAGGTGGTGCGTTAAAGCGATGAACTTTTCTCAGAAATACCATGGGTGTACAGCATTACTCTGCGAAAGGAGGAAAGAGCGTGAAGAGGTTATGGTTTCTCGGGTTGTTTGTCTTTGTTCTCCTGGGAATGGTGGGATTAGCCGGGGCAAAGACTGAAATAGTTTACTGGAGCCATACTTATGATCCCGCTGTAAGCCTTACAAAGGAAATGATTGCAGAATTCGAAAAGCAGAATCCCGATATACAAATCACCTACGATCACGTTCCCCATGCGAGTTTCGAACCTAAGCTCCTTACCGCCTTTGCAGGTGGTACCGGGCCTGACGTGTACTGGATGGGAGACTGGGTCATGCCAAAATGGATGCCCTCGCTAACGGAACCGGTGGACTACACGGTTTGGGGAGTAAACAGTTATGAAGAGTTTGCACAACTCTACGAACCTGGGGCGCTTGATGCCTTCACTCAAGATGGTGTAATTTACACGGGAGGAATCTCCGAATACAACACTTTTAGCCTCTACTATAATCCGCAACACTTTCGTGAAGCTGGTATACCATTACCTTCTGCAACCGTGCCACTCACTTGGGAGGAGATGGCTGAAATTGCTGCAAAACTCACCAAATTCGACGAGAAAGGTGGAAGAGTAAGAAGCGGTTTTGAGACCGTTTATGGTGTACCCATATGGACAATTCTCCTCCTCGAACCCCAAATCCGCCAGCTCGGCGGAGAACTTCTCGACGAAACGGGTAAACCCCGGTTAAACCATGAAAAGGTTGTTGAGGCTATGAAATGGTGGCACAAAATGCGCGTCGAATACAAAGCAACAGATCCAGGTTTTCAGAGCCCTGACCTCTGGGCAGATTTCGCACAAGGCCGTGTTTCAATGACCATTGCAGGTCCCTGGGCAATCTCCATCATCAGGAGTTATAATCCAGATATGGAAATCGGCATTACCCCTCTTCCTCATTTTCAAGGTAGCGACAGAGTAACTACCCTCTATGCGTGGGCCTGGTTTGTCAACCCAGCGTCGAAAAATAAAAAAGAGGCCTGGAGATTTGTCCACTATCTCACCAGCGACCCGTTACGATGGTGGGAGAGGGTAAAATACATCCAGCCTAAGAAAGGTGTTCTGCAAAAGTTATTAGAAGGAGAACCACTCCTTACAACTTTCCTCGAAGACTTCAAGTACGCTCAATACGAGTTCCGATCGCCTAACTACTATGAAATTTCAAGCATTCTTACCCGAGCCTTCCAGCAAGTCGTTATGGAGGGCATAGAACCCCAGGAAGTACTGAACAAAGCACAAGAGGAGGCAGAAAAACTATAGCGGAGCAATGCAGGGTGCGAGTAAAGGCAAAGTGCTTCGCACCCTGCATTGCGAGTAGGGGGTTTCCTATGCTCAGGCGGATAAGGCGGAAAAGCACTAAGGGAGTAGGGATAAAGAAAGCAGAGAGAATATATGGATTCATCTTTGCTTTGCCAGCGATTGTCTTCTTTGCGGTTTTCTACTTTCTTCCCATTATCAAGACGCTACAAATCAGTTTCTATCGATGGGATTTTTTAAGTCCTCCGGCCTTTGAAGGCTTGAGGAATTACGTGGTTCTTCTCAAATCCAGCGAGTTTCACAACTCTTTATGGAAGAGCTTTTACTACGCCTTCGGTACCACAATACCCATCTGGTTCATCGCATTGGGCCTTGCGGTGTTGTTCAACCGTATTACCAGTACAAGTTGGCTCTATTTAGTGGTGTACTATATACCGGTGGTTGTTCCCCTCATAGTCGCCTGCATCGTCTGGCAGATAATGTACCATCCATCGTACGGAATGCTGACACTCATTACAAGACCGCTTGGATTTGTAGACATTCCATGGCTTACGAGCAGTCGCTTAGCGATGCCGAGCATCATCCTGCTCAGTATCTGGAAGGGAACGCCCTTTTACATGGTCATCTATCTTGCTGGTTTAGTTTCTATTCCCAGAGAATACACAGAGGCAGCACAAATCGACGGTGCTAATAAGTACCAAGTTTTCCGACACATTACAATCCCTCTCTTAAAGCCGGTTATCCTCTACGTAATCGTCATCTCAATTATCGCCGCACTCCAAGTGTTCGACCCGTTCTACGTTATGACCAAAGGCGGACCAGGGTCGGCAACAAGAGTCGTTACTCTTTTTGTCAACGAAACGGCCTTTCAGTATCTTAAGGTAGGAACCGCAGCGGCTGCTTCCCTGGTTTTCTTCGGCTTGGTACTCTGTTTGTCACTGGTTATTTTGAAGTTCTTCCGAAGCAGTTGGGAGTGAAAACCGTGAAAAAGGCGCTCGCACGAAATATCCTATGGCACTTTTCACTCCTCCTCGGAGCGATCGTAATAATCTTTCCGATTATCTACATGTTCTCTGCCTCATTCATGCCCTTAGAGGAGGTTTTCTCAACACCTGTGAGACTGTGGCCATCGCGACCAAGGTTGCTGAATTACAGTGAGATATTCACCAAGTTTTCCCTCCACCGGTATTTCCTGAATAGCGTTGTGCTCACCATTTTTACGCTTCTCTGCAACATCTTCTTCTGCTCGTTAGTTGGTTATAGCCTTGCAAAATTCAAGTTTCCGGGACGAGATATCCTCTTCACACTTATCCTCGCCACAATGATGATACCAAGCAATGTCATTGTTATACCTCTTTATTTACTCATTCGCTCTCTCGGCTGGGTCAACAGCTTTTGGGGACTTTCCTTTCCTCACGTTATTGCCCCCTTCGGCGTTTTCCTCATGAGGCAGTTCATCCGGTCGATCCCAGACGATTACATCGATGCAGCGAGAATCGACGGCTGTAGCGAGTTTAAGATTTTCTACCGCATTATCATGCCACTTTCTTTACCGGCTATAGCAACTTTAAGCGTCGTAACCTTTGTCAATATATGGAATCTCTTCCTCTGGCCCCTCATCGTGATCACATCCGATGCAAAAAAGACTTTACCGATAGCCCTGAACCAGTTCCTAAGTAACTACGCCAATGACTGGAACCTCCTTATGGCGGCTTCAGTCATTGCTACGAGTCCTATCCTCCTATTCTTCTTTGTGTTCAATAGAGGTTTCATCGAGGGAATGACCGGCCTAAGTGGATTAAAGGAATAGGAAAGGAAGATGGTGATATGCTAAAAACTCTGCCTTTAGAAAAGCCTTCGCCCGATTTTGAGACGTTCAGGAAGGTGATAAGTGGTACAAAAAAGGCGCAGAGGGTCCACTTTGCAGAACTGGGAATTGATGAGGAAGTCATGCAGGCCATCACCGAGCGTTTCCTGCAGGAGAAGTGGGTTCCCGAGAACGAACTTCTTAATGGAGATTTTTTCTCGAAACCAAAAGCCGTTGAACAATACATTCGACAGCGCGTTCGCTTTTTCTATCGCATGGGATACGATTTTGTTCCCGATGGTTTCGCACTCGCTTACTTTTTAAGACGTTGCCCAAAACCAAGACAAGCGGAGGACACCGCTATTCTTTCTCGAGGTATGAGATCCTGGGCTGAAGAGGGCACAGGTCTGATAAGTTCTTGGGAAGATTTTGAAACGTTTCCCTGGGAGGACATTCAACCATCGGAAGCAGAGCTTGAAGCCTACTATACAGTTATGGCCAAAACCCTCCCCGACGGCATGAAAGTGGCCATTGCACACTCTCTCTACGAACAGGTTATGGAAATCATCTTGGGGTACGAGGGATTGTTCTTCCTCATGGTAGATAATCCCCCACTCGTCAAAGAAGTCATCAACCGCTGGGGAGGGATGATTTATAACTTCTACCAGAAAATTGTTTCTTTAGAAATAGTCGGAGCCATTTTCCATGCCGATGATTTCGGTTATAAGACCGGTCTTATAGTCAGCCCAGAATTCTTGAGACAACACATATTCCCCTGGCTCAAAAAATACGCATCCCTTGCCCACGGTCAAGGAAAAATGTTCTGGCTACATTCCTGCGGCAATCTCAGCAAGATTATGGATGAACTCATTGACGACGTAAAAATCGACGCTTTCCACTCATTTCAGGATGAAATTATCCCCGTGACAGAATTCAAAAAACGTTACGGAGACAGAATTGGTATTCTGGGTGGTGTCGACATGGATAAGCTCTGCCGCCTCGAGAATATAGAATTGCGCTCGTACGTCCGCAGTATCCTCCAGGAATGCATGCCATACCGCTACGCTCTTGGATCGGGGAATTCTATCGCTAATTACATACCACTTGAGAATTACTTCGCAATGCTGGAGGAGGGCCTTCACTGGTTCGATAAACAGTAAGCAAACAGGAAAATCTCTGTGCTGATGAGTAACCAGTATTCTCGGAGCGGCGCATCGTCGAGGGTCTCACCGCCGGAGCGGTCAAAGGGTGAGGGAAAGGTACAGACCCCTCCGGCGCACGAAGGTGAGGAAATCCCGGTAGAGCTCGTGATGGGAGAGGGTTTTGCCGTCACCGATGGCGATGAGTTTGGCACGGGCCCGGGTCAGCGCAACGTTGAGTCGCCGGGTGTCAGCAAGAAACCCAATTTCCCCTCTGGGGTTACTCCGGACAAAGGACAGGATGATGACCTCTTTCTCCCGTCCCTGGAAACCATCTACGGTGCTCACCCGGATGGACGGAGAAAGGACTTTACTGATCTCATTCACCTGGTCATCATAGGGGGTAATCACCCCAATCGCCTCCTCCGGGACCCCCAAAAGCAGAAGGTCTTCCACGATTTCCCTCACCAGGCGAACCTCAAGGGGATTCCAGAACGAAAAAGACCCCGGGAACTGCCGCTCGAAGCGGTTCTCGCAGAGCGCAGTATCGAGGAAGACGAGGGGTCTTCCCGGGTCCACTGCCTCTCGGTGACGGACTCCCTCCCGTAGCGTGATGCCCAGGCTCTGCAACGTCCTCTGAGCCACCTCCGGAGCTGCTACAAGCCGTCCACCGTAGAACTTCTCGTTGGGAAAGGCCATGATGTCCTCGTGCATCCGGTACTGGACACTCAGGAAAGCAGAATGCCGTGGGCAGGTTTCTATGAGCCGCTCAAAGAGTGTCCGCGAGAGAACCGGCTGCGCCTCAAGGCTGAGAATGGTGGGCGGGAGTTGCTTGTGGTCCCCGCTCATGACGAGTTTCTGCCCCTTCACCACAGCCACCAGAGCAGAGGGCTCTGTGGCCTGCGAGCCCTCATCCACAACGACAACATCAAAGGATATACCCTCGAGGAACTCGCTCCCGGCGCTAATGTTGGTGCTCACCACAACCTCTGCCTCTTGAAGAACCTCCTGGATGGCCATTCGCTCAAGATGTCTGGCTTCTTCCGCAAGCTCTCCCATTTTTTCATTGAGCGTCATCCAAAGCGCCATGGAACGCATCTTCTCCTGCGGCACCCCACGCTTCGACACACCCGAAGAAGCACAGGAGCGGATTTCCTCATCGCTCATCCCCCGCCGCCACTGCGGTGAGGGCCGAAGGTACCGGTCTCGTTCCTTCTTCAGCGCCTGCACTTTCTCCCAGAGCTCCGCCACCCTGCGGTATATGGGGCGGCTCTCCACCAGGGCGAACAGGGTGTGGTTGAGGAGTGTTCGCTCCACCCTCGCCGGATGGCCAACCCGCACTACCCTGACCCCCCGCTCCACAAGCCCAAGGAGGAGATTGTCGCAGGCCGTGTTGGAGTCGGCTGTGGCCAGGACCTTTTTGCCTTGTCGCACCTCCTGGAGGATGTACTCCAGGATGGTCCGGGTTTTCCCTGTCCCCGGAGGGCCATGGACGAGGAAGAGCAGGGGTTCCGCAAGGGCTTTCCGGACCGCCTCCTGCTGGGAGGGATTGAGGTCCCGGTCGGCAAAGGTCACCTCATCAAGTGGTGCACCTGAAACCCCGTCATCCTCTCCAAGGAGGACTTTTTTGAGCGGGTACACTTCCGGGGACACTCGAGTAAAGCGGGTCAGGGCTTCCTCCATTCTCCGGAAAGCAACGTCGTTGACGTAGAGGTCAATCCGGAGATTCCGCCGCTCGACCCATGGGGGAGGGAAATCCGGAAAAGCCACGGTGATGGAACGGGGGGTGATTTCCGTCACCGTCCCCTCGATGCCGCTCCGTAGAGGCTCTCTCCCGTGGCTCACGAGGACCACATCGCCAACCCGAATCTCGGTTTCCCCGAACTCCCTCTCCCGCCCGAAACGGACAAGGTGAAACCCCCCAACCTCCCGCCCCACGTATTTCCCCGAAAGGCCAAGGAGCGCCCGCCCCTTCCGTTCCCGCGCTTCAGGAGAGAGGGTGTGGATTTCCTGTCGCATGACTGCAATCTGCGCTTCCCGCTCCCTCTTGAGAGCTTCTCGAAAGACGGCAAGATACGAGTGGCTATTCTTTCCGATATGGTTCATACCGTGCCGGAGGCATTGCCCTCCCCACAAAGCCCGAAAGGACGAGAATGGTCACAAGGTAGGGGATGAGGAGGATAATCTGGGAGGGAAGGACACCAAGGGCTTGCAAGCGCATTTGCAGGGCGTCAGCAAACCCAAAGAGGAGGCTACTCAAAAGACACCCCAGAGGGGTCCACTTCCCGAAAATCATCGCCGCAAGGCCGATGAATCCCCGACCGCTCGTCATTCCCCAGGCGAAGAAATTGAGATGTCCCAGGGAGAGGAACACGCCTCCGAGACTCGCCACTAAAGACCCGGCCACAACCCCAAGGGTCTTGTAGCGGAAAACGTTAATCCCTGCGGTGTCCGCTGCCTGGGGATTTTCGCCCACCGCCCGCAGGCGCAGCCCCCAGGGGGTGGCAAAGAGGAAAAAGTGGAGGACGAAGACGAGGGCTATGGCGAGGTACACCAGGAAGGTGTGCTCGTTGAGAACCGGCCCAAGATAGGGGAGACGGGCAAGAAGGTCACTGCGAAGAGGGGCGAATCCCGAAACGGCTTCCGAAGCCCCCCGGGAACCCCAGATTTTCTGGGAAAGGAAGGCGCTGAGCCCAAGGCCAAAAACGTTGACCCCTGTTCCCACCACAATCTGGTTCCCGAAAAAGCGCACGGTCAGAACGGCAATGACAAGCCCCCAGAGGAATCCCGAAGCCAGGCCCCCCAGGAATCCCAAAAGGGAGGAAGAGGTGAAGTAGGTCACAAGCACTCCAAAGAACGCCGAGGTGAGCATGATGCCCTCAAGACCGATATTCACCACCCCCACCCGCTCACAGAGGAGTCCCCCCAAAGCGGCAAAGAGGATGGGCGTTGCCATCCGGAGCTGAGCCTGAAAGAGACTCAGGTTGATGATTTGCGAGAGGCTCATGCGCTACACCTCGCTCCTGCGGGGTTTCCTGCGGCGGGTAAGGAGCTGCTCGATGAGAACGGGCGCCGCTACAAGGAGAATGACGAGAGCCTGGATAATGAGCGAAAGGTCAAGAGGGACCTTGGTCACCCGGGTCATGGTCATGCCCCCTGCCCGGAGCATCCCAAAAAGGAGCGAGGCAAAGATACATCCCAGGGGATGGAGCCGTCCCACAAGGCTCACCGCAATCCCATCCCATCCGTACCCCGGGGAGAATCCATCCACAAATCGCCCATGGACCCCAAGGATCTCTCCCCCTCCCCCGACACCGGCGATGAATCCGCTCAGGACAAAGGCGAGAATCTGGTACTTCCGCACGGAAATCCCCCGGTTCTCCGAGGCCTCAGGGTTTGCACCCACCGCCCGGATGCTGAAGCCAGGAACGGTTCGCTCGAGGAACCACAGAACGAGAAATGCCAGCCCCAGGGCAATGGGAAAGGCAAGGGAAAGCTGCGTTGGAGGGAGAATCCGTGGAAGTCGTGCCGAAGGGGCAACAGGTTCAGTCTGCGCCACCCACCCCGGAGCCTTCAGGGGGTAATTCACAAAGTAACTCGTGAGGTAGAGCGCCACATAGCTCAACATCATGGTGGTGATGACCTCATGGGCCCCAAGGTACACCTTAAGGAGCGCCGGAAAGAGGGCGTACACCGCACCTCCGAAACCTCCAGAAAAGAGGGCAAGAATCGCATGCAGGGGAAAGGGCAGACCCCGGAAGGAAATCCCAAAGAGGGCGGCGGTGAAAGCCCCGATGAGGAACTGTCCTTCAATGCCGATATTGAAAATCCCCGAGCGAAAAGCCAAAAGAAAGGCCAGAGAGGTGAAGAGAATGGGCGTGGCCTGGGTGAGGGTCTGTCCGATGGCGTTTCGCGTCCCGAAAGCTCCCCGAAAAAGGGCCCAGAGTGCCGAAAACGGAGGATATCCGGTGAGGAAAAGCACCAGCATCCCCAGAAGGAAGGCAAGACCAATGGCGAAAAGCTCCACAGGGACGGTCAATCTAAGCCTCATGGAGTGCCTTCCCTCCCATGAGGAGCCCAAACTGGTACTCGTCGCTTTCTGGAGAGAGTTCACCAGCGATACGCCCCTCGTACATCACAAGGACCCTGTCGCTTAGCGCCCGTACTTCGTCAAGGTCAGCAGAAATGAGCAATACCCCCTTCCCCTCGCGCTTTACCCCAAGGAGGATGTGGCGGAGGTACTCGGTGGCGGCGACATCCAGCCCCCGGGTGGGCTGACAGGCCAGGACGAAAAGGGGGTGGAAAGCCAGTTCCCGGGCGACCACAACCTTCTGCTGGTTGCCACCGCTCAAAAAACGTAGCGGCGTGTCCTCATCCGGGGTAACGATGCTGAACTCCTGAATCTTCTGGCGGGCAAAATCCCGAATACGGGCAAAATCCAGGGTCATCCGCCCTTTCCGGAAAGGAGGCTCCGTTTCAAACCCAAGGAGCAGGTTCTCCTTTACAGAAAAGTCCAGAATAACCCCCCGGCGGTGGCGGTCCTCAGGAATGTGGGCCATTCCCTGGAGGATTCGTCCCTTTGGAGGAATCGCCGTGACGTCCCTCCCCCGGAAAATCACCTTTCCCTTTTTGGGCTTTCGCAAACCCACCACCACTTCGGCGAGTTCTGACTGACCGTTCCCCTCAACCCCGGCAATTCCGAGGATTTCTCCTGCGTGGACCTTGAGGGAAACGTCCTGAAGGGGTACTCCAGGGGGGTCGGTGAACACATGGGAAAGCTCGAAAAGCACCTCTTCCTTCGCAAGGCGCTCCCGTGGAAACTCAAAAAAGACCTTCCGTCCCACCATCATCTCCGCAAGCATTTGGGGAGTGGCCGAAGAAACCGGAAGCGTGCCCACTTTCTTCCCCCGGCGCAGGACCGTCACCCGGTCGCAGAGGGCGAAGATTTCCCGGAGCTTGTGGGAGATGAAAAGAATCGTTTTCCCCTGGGCCTTCAGGCGATGGAGGGTTTCGATGAGCTGGTCAACCTCCTGGGGAGTCAAAACCGCCGTGGGCTCATCGAGAATGAGGATCTCAGCCCCCCGGAAAAGTACCTTGAGGATTTCCACCCGCTGCTGCACCCCAATCGGCAACTCTCCGGCGTTCTTCGCAAGGTCCAGGCGAAAGCCCGTCTCCTCAAGCAACCGCTCAACCTCGGCGAAGGCTCGAACCCGGTCTACCCGGAGACCCCGGCGGGGTTCCCGCCCCAGGACGATGTTCTCCCACACCCGAAGGTGCGGGACAAGCGTCAGGTGCTGGTGGACCATGCCGATGCCAAGGCGAATGGCATCGAAAGGGCTTGCAATGTGGACTTCATGCCCCCGGAGGAAGATGCGCCCTTCATCGGGGCGGTACAGCCCGTAAATGCAGCTTGAGAGAACGGACTTTCCCGCCCCGTTCTCTCCCAAAAGCCCGTGGATTTCCCCCTCTTCGACGTCGAGGTCAATGTGGTCGTTGGCCACAACCTCACCAAAGCGCTTGGTGAGGCCCCGGACCGAGAGCACCACCATACCTCATCCACCGAATTCCGGCGGTCGGGGAACCCGGAGTTCTCCTTTCGCTATTTTCTCCCGGGCTTCGAGCATCTTCTCCACTGCCTCTTTGGGAAGTTCCACCGCGTGCTTGAAGCCAAACCGCTCCTCCCAGAAGGGCTCCTCTTCGGGGAAGCGACAGTTGCCAATCCACCCTTCCGCAACCCCCTTCTCAAAAACACCTCCCTGGAAGGTCCCCGCAAAGGCTGCCTTGATCGTCTCGTACACTGCGACGTCCACACGTTTCGTGAGGCTGGCAAAGATGTGCCCGCCCAGGTAACACTGGCAGGCGTCCACGCCCATGGCGTACACCCCACGCTCTTTCGCCGCCTCTAAAGCCCCAAGACCGCTTTTTCCTGCTGCCGCCCAGATGACGTCACACCCCTGGTCGATGAGGGAAAGGGCGAGCTCTTTCCCCTTGGTCGGATCAGCCCACCCGCCGACGTACACCGTGGGGAGGACCACCGCTCCCGTATTCGCCCATTTCACCCCCTCCTCAAACCCCAGGAAGAAATCGCGGATGAGGGGGATGTCCATGCCGCCCACAATGCCGATTTTCCCGGTTTTCGTCATGTACGCCGCGGCGATACCCAGGAGGAACCCTCCTTCATTAGCCTTGAAAAGGAGCGAGGCCACGTTGGGCTGGTTCACCACCATATCCACGATGGCGAACTTCTGTTCCGGGAACTCCTGGGCGATTTTGTTCAAGGCATCGGCCTGGTCGAAGCCAATGCAGACGATGATTTCGTACTCCCCTGAGGAAGCAAAATCCCGCTGGTAGCCTTCGTACTCGGCAATGGCCTTGGGCTCTACGTAATCGAGTTCCACCTTAAGTTCTTCGCTTGCCCTGAGCGCCCCGGCGTAGGAAATGTCGTTGAACGACTTATCCCCAAGACCCCCCGTGGCGAGAATGAGCCCGATTTTTTTCGGTGCCGCGAAAGCCCAGGACGAGAACACCAAAAGCACAATGACCACCCACAAAACTCGCTTCATCCCCGAAGACCCCCCTTCGAAACAGCGGATTCTCCTCCATTGTACCGTGTACGGAAAGGAAGGCAAAGCCCCTCCGCCCTCACCATGCCAGATTTTCTCAGTGTAGGATGGCTTTCCTCAGAAGACCCGGGAGAAAGGAGAGAATCACAGGCACAGGGCCACCTCAAAGGTAACCCTGTGCCTGCCGCTTCACAATTTCCACCACTTCCCCCATGGGGCCGGAAAAGTAGGCGTAGTGGAACCCGTGGCTTTCGGTGGGAGGAAGGAGCACAGGCACACCCTGGGCTTTCAAAAACTCGAAGACCGATGTGACATCATCCACCCAGAGGGCGAGGTGGAACCCAGAAGGGTTCACTAACCCTTCCGGGTTCTCTGGAGCAAGGAGCTCAAGGAGCGTATTCCCCAGAGAGAGAAAGGCGATGTCAGCCCTCTCACCCTCGTCGAAGAACCGCTCAAGGAGGGTGCATCCGAGGAGATCCCGGTAAAACCGCAGGCTCTCCTCCATATTTTTTGTCACAAGCGCCACGTGGTGAACACCCAGAAACCGCACGGGAAAGCCCTCACTCCACGGTGACTTCGCTGGCAAAATGGCGGTACTTTGGAATGACCCGCTCCTCGAGGACCTCAAAAGTCCCCGAAAGCCGGATACCCCGGGACGATGCGCCAACCATGACCTCGAAGGTCCCGGGCTCCACCACAAAGCGCATGTGGGCGTCATAAAAGGCAAGCTGTTCCGGAAAGAGGGTGAAGGCCACTGTCTTCTTCTCACCAGGGGCAAGGCGGATTTTCACAAAGCCTTTGAGTTCCTGCCGCGGCCGCACACAGGAAGCCACTTTGTCCCTGAGGTAGAGCTGCACCACTTCTTCACCCTCACAGGTCCCCGTATTCTCCACCGTACACTGCACCGTCACCGGTTCAAGCCCCCTGACCTTCTCAGGGGTGATTCTAAGGTCCCGGTACGCAAAGGTCGTATAACTCAGGCCATGCCCGAAGGGGAAAAGGGGTTCTGCGTCTACCGTGACGTACTCACTGAAGGAAGTGGGCTTGCGGTTGTAGTACACCGGGACCTGTCCTGAAGCTTTCGGGAAGGAGATGGGAAGTCTCCCCGAAGGATTGTAATCCCCAAAAAGGACATCAGCAATGGCATTGCCTCCCTCCTCCCCGGGGTACCAGGCCTCAAGAATAGCGGGAATATGTTCGTGTTCCCACGAAAGCTCAAGAGGCCTTCCATTCACCAGGACGAGGACGATGGGTTTTTTGAGTTCATGCAGGGCCTTGAGGAGGTTCCGTTGTGCTTCCGGGAGCGCAAGGTCTACACGGTCACTTCCCTCTCCGGAAAGGGACTGGCGGAAGAGCCCGCTCCGCTCACCTAAAACGGCGACAATGACCTCGGCTTTCTGAGCAATTTCCAGAGCCTCCCGAAGGTCTTCTTCCGAAGACTCAGTCAGGCCGCATCCCCGGGCGTAGAGGACCTGGGTTTTTGGAGAAACCTTCGCCTTTATTCCCTCAAGGACCGTCACGGTGGGAACGGCCACCTCCCAGCGGGCTTCCCTTCCCTTCCAGGCGAGGACGCTGGGAACATGGGTGGTGAAGCTGTAGTCCCCGTGGAGGTTGATGGGGTCATGGGCATTGGGGCCGATGA
>Ga0272449_1003185_pt1 | contig 14336 bp, 8 predicted proteins | sample YNPCB0241_FD_198679 | JGI IMG/M metagenome (GOLD analysis project Ga0272449, IMG submission 198679) | Hot spring sediment microbial communities from Yellowstone National Park, WY, United States - YNP-CB-024-1 | ecosystem: Environmental > Aquatic > Thermal springs > Hot (42-90C) > Sediment...
ATGCTATAGAGATGTACACCTGGCCCATAGGCACTGCCAGTTGCTGGTTCAGGGAAGTAGCGTCTGGGAGGCCGGGTATAATCACTAGAGTTGGGTTGAGGACCTTCCTAGATCCTAGGAACGATGGTTGCTACCTAAACGATCTGGCTAGGGAGAGGAGGACTTGCAGCAACAGCCTGATAGAGATAGATGGGAGGGAGTACCTGTTCTACAAAGCACCGAAGCCCGAAGTGGCTTTGATAAGGGCCACGACTTCGGATGAGCTCGGGAACCTCTCGATGGAGAGGGAGGGTATATTCGGCACTGTCCTAGCTATTTCTCAAGCCGCTAAATCTTGCGGAGGTATAGTCATAGCTCAGGTTGAAAGGTTAGCGAAATTCGGATCTATTAAGCCTAAGGAAGTCCATGTCCCAGCTCCTCTGGTGGATCACGTAGTAGTGGCTCCCGAGGAATACCATTGGCAGACCTGCTCCTTCCGTTACGATCCTAGGATAAGCGGTGAAATAATTCCACCTAGAGCTTCTTACAGCCCCCTCGAGCTCAGTGAGAGAAAAGTGATAGCTAGGAGAGTAGCTCTTGAGCTCCTCTATCTGGCTAAGAGGCTGGATAGGCCCCTGTTCGTCAACTTCGGGATAGGGATACCCGCTCTCACTCCCCTGGTGATAGAGGAGGAGGGTCTCTCGGAAATATTGCTGACTAGCATAGAAGCTGGGCCGCTTGGAGGAGTGGCCCTCACTGAAGCTGACTTCGGGGTCGCCATAGGGCCTTTCGCTGTAATACAGATGCCGGATATGTTCACGAATTATGAAGGCGGCATAATAGATGCCTCCTCCCTCGGATTCATGGAGGTGGATGCTCGAGGTAACGTCAACCCCTCATTCATCCCGGGCAGGATAACCGGTCCCGGTGGCTTCCCGGTTATAGTAACTGGCTCCCCAAGGCTTTACTTCGCCGGTGGATTCACTGCTGGCAAGAGGAAGTTCAGGATAGGGAATGGAGAGCTCAGGATCGAGCAAGATGGGGATGTGAGGAAGTTCGTGAGGGAGGTATATAAAGTGGCTTTCAACGGGAGGCTAGCTTTAGAGGAGGGGAAGGAGGTCTTATACATAACTGAGAGAGCTGTCTTTAGGCTGAGCGAGAGGGGTTTGTCTCTGGAGGAGATAGCGCCTGGCGTGGATCTGGATAAGGATATCCTAAGCAGGATGGATTTCCAGCCCCAGATGGGGAAGCTCGAGGAGATGGATAGAAGGATATTCAGGGAGGAAAAAATGAATATAGAGTTATGATGGGATATTCGCCTCTAATGATAGAGGCCTACCTTCCTTAACGAATTTCACCTTCAATCCCTTCTCCTTCAACTTCTTGAATGCCTCCTCGTTCCCTAGGTACGCGAAAGTTCCCCTCCTCTGGGCGAGGCTTATCACGGCCGCTACTTCATCATCGAAACCCTCTATCGATACATCGCTCAATACCCTCTCCACTTTCAGGGATCTCCCTATTAGATATTTCTCCAGCGCCTTCATCAACCTCTGATCCTTGCTCACCTTGTTGAAGGTCTCCTGAGGTACGTAGATATCGTACCTCCTCACCAAGTCCTCTATCATCCCCCTCTCCGCAGCTCTCCTCAGGGCGCTGTAATCCATCACTACAGCTTCTCTCCCCCTCCTCTTGTACGCTAGCACTATCGGTATAGCCAGTAGAGGGAGCAGGAATATCCATATTGGGATCTGAGGGAGTTTTATCTCAAGAGATGGGCCCATTGCCATCTGTTTAGCCTCGAACTTTATTGTAACACTCTTCTGTTTTCCGAAATCTGGTAGGAAGACGTTCACCTCACCTGAATTCACATCATCGCTGCTAGGCTCGACGTTGAAGGTTATCACAGCTTTCCCTCCCTTTGATATGCTTATCAACCAGCTCAAGCTGTTCTCCCTCACATCGGTCTTAGCGGGCATATCGGCGAGCTTAGCGCTATTGGGCACGTACTTGAGGGAGTTTAGGTTAGCGACTATCCTCACTGACCTCGCTCCCGTCGGGCTAGTGAGAGTTATCGTTACCGTTCCCACCCTGCCGGAGGAGGAGCCCGATACATCCAGCTCCACGACCTCCGGGACTTGCTGAGGTTGAGGTTGAGGAGCTGCCACTTCTTTAGGCTTAACGGATATGATTACGCTATCGCTAGCAGTAGCTGCAGTCGCCACTACATTGAAGCTCCCAGCTGTCGCTATTAACTTCGCTAGGAAACTTATCTCCAAGCTGCTCTTCTGATCCAGCTTGCTTATCTTCCACTTGAGCACATTCTTATCATTCTTCGGCTCCACCTTGACTCCACCGAGCTTCGAGCTCCCGCTCACGTAATCCAGCCCTGGGGTGAGGTCTACCTGGACCTCGAGCCCCTCATAAGCCCCCTCCCCTATGTTGCTCACGTTGACTAAGAAGGCTATATTGCTCCCCGTCTCCGCTTTAGTTGGGGATGCGGATATATCAATTGTTATTAGAGCTAAAGCGCTTCCAGAGGTCACGGGATGGACCCCGGAGCTACCAGAGCTCCCTGATTGATAGCTCTCTAGCTTAATCCCCTGAGATCCTAGGGAGACGAGGACTATGGGTATCCCGTTGAAGACATAATCGTTGGAGCTCGGCTTACTCGGAGTGGCAGGTGGAGTTGAAGTGGGAGGAGGTATGTAGCCGCAAGATGGTGATCCTCCGGAACCGCCTGAACCTCCAGAATGACCTGAATGTCCTCCGGAGCCTCCTGAACCGCCCGATGGAGGATTCGTAACTATTACCGATGCCGATGCTGAGAGCGTCCCATTAACGTAGACCCTGTTATCCTTCCTCCCCTCGGTCAATGCCCTGAGCTTGTATGAAGCTACTAATGAGCTCCTTGGAGCTAAAGTAACGTTGAACTTTATCTCTCCTCCGGATATATCGAGATCCAAGCTGACGTTAGAGGAGAAGCTCCCACTCACATAGCTCATACCTGTGGGTATAGTATCCCTCACCGATATGAATGCGGGTAGGTCTCCCGAGTTCCCTATCTTCAGCTCATAGCTGACCTCATCACCCACCTTCACGCTAGTTGGGGAGGCGATCTTCCTCACCTTTATTACGGGGGGAGATATCACGCTAACATCAGCCGAGCTGTTTCCTGAACTATCTTCCGAGCTGAAGAAAGCTATATTCTCGAGGTGAGATCCTGGGGGAGCGGTTATGCTGACATTAAATTCTAAGAGCATTATACTCCCTGCAGGTATATTGAGGATCCAGCTCAACTCACTTCCATTGACCCTAGGCTCCAAAGAGCTACCGTTCAACTTAGCTGTCCCGCTTATGTAACTCATGCCATCGGGGAGTGAGTCTATTATCGAGACGTTGTAGGCCGTCCCGTTTCCCCTGTTCGCGATTATTAAGGTAACCTTGGCTGAAGAGCCGGGAGTGACTATGGATGGCTCTATCAACTTCTCCACGCTTATGTTCGTTGATAGGGATGGTGCGAATATATTTGGCCCGAACTCAGAGGTACCATGAGGCATCAACGTCGCTGTAGATGTTATGTTCATTCCCTTGCCTATCAAATCATCAGGAAGATCTATCCATCCCAGGAACTCCCCGTTTGAAGCCCTGAGGCTCCCCAGATACCTTAAGCCCTCCCCGTATCCGCTCTCATGATTCGTGGATAGGTATATCTCCACCTCAGATCCGTTGAAAGCTGGGCTCCCGGATCCGCTTCCCTCGGAATTTATGTAGCCCTTCACCAGCAATCTGTCCCCGTATACAGCTGCCCATGTCAGCACAGGATAATCCATGAAATCGTTCGGGCCCTCAGTCAACCTTCCATCGTTTCTAGTGACATAATCCCCTCCTAGATCTATCCCCAGCAGGGTGTTGTTGTAGCAGGAGAGCTTAGTGAAAACGTTGCCGATGGAGGAGTTCCCCTCCACGACTATACCGCTGTATATGTTATCGTGGATCCTCGTCCCATTTAGCAGATTCCCACTGGACTCTGATATGAGGACTCCGAACCTATTATGACTTGACTCTCCAATCAGCTTGTTCTCCCCTCCGTTCTGTATCCATATACCGTAGATGCTGCCCTCAGTTGAGCCGTCTATAGAGTTCCCCCTGCTCTGATATATGTAAGCTCCGGAGAAGGTGTTATTGACTAAGGATGCCCTAACAGAGTTATTGGAGCTGTATATTATCGCTATTCCATAAACGTTATCCTTAGCGCTCACGTTCTCAAGCTTATTGTTATCGGATCCCTGGTAAATGTAGAAGCCGTAGCCATCGACACCAAGCGCAGTATTGTTATCGGCTCTCGAGTTCAATATAATGTTCCCAGTAGATCTCTGTAGGTATACACCGTACCATCCGTTCCTCTCAGCCTCTATACCGCTAAGATTGTTATTATTTGAGTATTTGAGGAGTAAGCCCCCCTCAGAGTTCCCCTCTATCCTAGCATCCATTAACCTGGAGTCAGAGCTCAGGAGGGAGAGGAAGCCTATCCTATTCCTCCTCAGTCTCAGATCCGAGAAGGAGCATGCCACACTGCTCTCAAAGTTCACTCCTGCATTAGTGTTGTTCTCCGAGATCAGATCGCTCACATTTATGCTTGAGCTCGATACTATGTTGATCCCGAAGTAGTTTCCGGTCGCTATTATATTCCTGAGGGAGCTCTCGCTCGTGTAATAAATGTATATACCGCTCTGCTGGGATCCTACTGCCCCTCTGACAGTTAAATTGCTTATCATTACATTCCTAGTATTGCTCACCTCTATTACATGCTTAGTCGTATTGTAGGCTTCCACTACAACTGAAGAAGGGTCCCCCACTCCGGAGATGCTTAAGCTCTTCGTCACCCTCACGTTATCCCTGTAGGTCCCGGGGCATATCTTCACGATATCCCCTGGGTTCGCGCTCGAGATAGCTGAGCTCAAGCTCGTGAAGTAAGCATCGCCGGAAGTGCATGGGCTGCCCGTGTGAACTACTATCGTCCTAGGCGGAGCTGAGAGAATTAAGTTAGCTTGTAAGAGTATGAATATCATGAGCAGGGAAAGATACGCTCTCCTCATGCTTCACCATGATTGAGGGAGGTGGGGACATAAATCCTGAGGGGCCGGTTTGTAATGCGCTTATATTCTGGTGATAGCATCGAAGTAAGACAGCGGAATGACCACGCTCATACTGACTGAGAAGCCCAACGTAGCTAAGAGGATAGCCTCAATACTATCTGAGGGAGCGAAGGCCAAGAGGGAGGGGAGAGTATACTATTATGAGTTCGACACGGGCGGTGAGAGGTACTACGTAGCACCAGCCGCTGGCCACCTTCTCGAGCTGGATTATCCCCCAGGTAAGTGGGAGTATCCATCTATAGTCCCGCCTGAGAGGTTAGTGCTCAAGGAGATAAAGGGGAAGAGGGAGTACTTGAAAATACTGGAGAAATTGGGGAAATTGTCGAATAGGATAATAGTAGCGACTGATCTGGATAGTGAGGGCAGCTCTATCGCTCTTGAGATAATTAAGGCCCTGAATTGGGAGGGGAAGGAAATACTGAGGATGGAGTTCTCCTCATTGACTAAGGAGGAGATAAGGAGCTCCTTCAGGGACCTCAAACCCTTCGACTATCCCAGGGCCTATGCCGGCTGGGTGAGGAGGGTCATAGACCTGGAGTGGGGGGCGAACGTATCCAGGGGGCTCACCCTGAGCACTAGGAGGAAGGGATGGGTGAGGGTCCTGAGCTCGGGAAGGGTTCAGGGACCCACTCTGTCTATGATAGTGAAGAGAGAGCGTGAGATAAGGGAATTCGTCCCCAAGAAGTACTACACTGTTATAGTGAAGGTTGATAAGGGTTTCTCACTGGAGTTAGCTCCTCCTAAGGGGGAGGAGAGGATATGGGATCAGGATTATGCTAGGAGAGCTGCAGAATCTGTGAAAGATACCCTAATCGCTAGAGTGAAGTCCGATGAGAGGAAGCTGAGCCCCCCTCCCCCTTTCGACGGGACCTCGCTCCAAGTGGAGGTTAGCGCGATAACAGGGCTGACCCCCAGGCAGATAGCTGATAGGACGAGCGGGATAGCCCAAAAGCTATATGAGGCTGGATTGATAAGCTATATAGGGACGGAGAGCCAGAAGTATCCCAAGAGCTGGAAGAAGAAGGATTTCGTCGATATGGTCAAGCTCATAGCGAGTTATTCGCCCCTGAAGGAGGAAGCCGAATTCGTCCTCGGGGACATGAGGGAAGCGGCTGTTGAAGGTAAGAAGGATGATCCAGCTCATCCAACGATACACGTAGTCGGAGTGCCTGAGGAGAGGCTCGAGGGGAAGTATAGGGAAGTGTATGAGATAATAGCTAGGAGGAACCTCGCTACTTTAGCTCAGGACGCTCTAATCAAGAGGATCAGAGTTGAGTCTAATGTAGATGGCTTCACCTTCAGGGCCAGTGGTCTCTCCGTATTGAGGGAGGGATGGCTGAGGGTCTATCCTTACGCCAGGATGGAGGAGTTCCCGGGGGTTGAGGATGGTGAGGAGCTGAGGGTCGTTGAAGTCAAGATAGAGGAAAAGGAAACTCAGCCCCCGAAGAGGTACTCCCACATATCCCTGATAAAGGAGATGGAGAGGCTGGGGCTGGGGACTAAGAACACGAGGGTGCAGATAATCGATATACTGAAGAGCAGGGGTTACTTGGAGGAGGGGAGCTTCAAGCCCACCAGACTAGGTGAGGCTATAGTTGAGGTCTTGGAGAGCTTCGTCCCGGCTTTAACGAATCCAGAGCTCACAGCGAAGCTGGAGAGGGGGATGAATGAAATAGAGCTGGGGAAGCTGGATCCAAGCAATTTCCTCAAGGAATCTCTGGATGAGTTGAGCGCTATCATGGATGAGTTCAAGAGGAACGAGTTGAAGATATCGGAGAGGCTCTATGAGGGGCTAAGGGAGTACAGGAGCGGGAGCTTGGGGAAGTGCCCCGAGTGCGGGGGCGACCTGAATATGAGGAAGAGCAGTTATGGATATTTCATAGTCTGCTCAAATTATCCTGAGAAATGCGATGTAAAATTTAATTTATTTAAAAATGAGAGGTTTGAAGGGAAATTCTGTGAATGTGGATTGCCGCTGGTGAGCGGGAGGATCAAGACTAAAAGCAACAGGGGGAGGGGTTACATCAGGTGCATAGCTAACTGCGATAGGACCCCTCTGAGGTGTGCGAAATGCGGAGGTCCGATGGTCGCGAAGCAGGGGAAGTTCGGGGTGTACCTGAAGTGCGAGAATTGCGGCTCGACGAACTTCTTCAGGGTAAGGAAGCATTGATAACGGATCTGGATGGGACGCTAGTTGATCTCGGGATAAACTGGGATTCATTGAGGGAGAGAGTGAGGGCTGAGATGGGATGGGATCACCCTCTGAAGCCCCTGGGCCCCAGCATACCTAAGGCGGCTAGGAATAAGGATGAGGAGATCAGGGCATTCAAGATAGTTGAAGAGGAGGAGATAGTTGCATCTAGCAGGGCAAATCGAAATCCAAGGTTGATAGAGATCTTCGAAAAAATTAAGGGGATGGGGTTGAAGTTAGCTTTAGTGACTTTGCAAGCTAGGAAACCAGCTTTGATAGCGCTTGAGAGACTCGGTATCTTGGGGTTCTTCGATGTGATCATAACGAGGGAGTCCTCTTTGGATAGGAAGGAACAGCTCATGATGGCTTTAGATGAGCTCGGTGTCGATCCTAGTAAATGCATCTTCTTCGGCGATACCCCCTGGGACCTGGATGCCGGTAGGGAGCTGGGGATCAAAACAGTCTGCGTTGGAAGGAGAATTGATGGATGCGACTATTTCATCCAGAAATTTGAGGATCTAGCTGTTCACTAAAAGCTCCGGTCTCTCCTTCTCTATTCTTTCGAGGAGCTTCTTCGCTCTCTCAGTCGCGTATACACGCATCCCTCCTCCGCTGTAAGATACCTTAACTAGCCCTTCGCTCTCCAAGAACTTTATCACTTTCACTCTATACTCTCTCTTCGAGACTAGCTTGCTCGCAGTAACCCCCTTCTCCCCTTTGTTCACCAACTCTTTCAATATCCTTATATGGGATTTCAGCAGGGTCATACCTTCACCTCCATAATTACTTAACCGACTTAATTAATAAATATTCACGTTATGTTATGGGCATATAATCGCTTCATATATGCTGATAACTATTGTAATAATAATTAAAGGGATGCCTTCCCGAGCCTCGATTCAGGACTTCCCCGATAAAGGGCGGTAAAAATCTTGTAGATTCAATCATTATCACTAGCCCTCGCATATTCCCTAACGTAGCTCAGGAAAAGCCTTATTAGTTTCCTCAATTCATCAGCCTCCCTCCTCTTATCGATCATCTCCTTACCGATCCGCATCACCTGATCCAGGAGGAGCCTCAGGCCCTCCTGAGAGGGAGCTGCGACGAGGACCTTCTCCATTCTCGTCGATTCCACTCTCTTCAGGAAATGGTCTATTTGTTGAATTAGTTGCCCTGAAATATCTCTGTTCTGGTTCGAGGATCTCAAGCTCGCCTTATACGCATTTAAAGCTCTCCTCTCCCTCTCCAATGGATCGAACTTTATCTCTATCTTGATGATGCTCCCCAAAGATGAGACTTTCGTATGGGCGTCCAAGCCCATATCGTTCAGGGCCTTTATGATTGAATCCAAGGTGATCCCATCACTCCCCCTTGATTTCATCCTCATCTACCTCGATCTCGCCCACTATGGGCCCTCTATACCCGCAGTCCGGGCATGCGTATTCATCGGGCAGCAGCCACCCTGAGAAGGGGGATGACTTCCTTATATTTAAGCTACCGCAGACGGGACATACGATGAGCTTCACCTTCTTCCCCATACGTATCGCTCCACATAGCATGTGACAGTTATCTACATTACCACTTAAAAATTTTGACAATAATGTGAAAATTTGAAATGTTTTTAAAATATTTTAGCCTCGTATGGCCCCGCATAATAACTTTATTTGATCTTACGCTAATTTACTGGTGCTTCAGTTAAATTCAGGCCCTCCCGATTTTTAGCGTATCTATCGGAGGCCTCGATTATCTCCCCATGCTCCTCATGGGGGGTGTAAGAGAAAAGAGCATGTGGTTACGCTGAGAGAACTTCAGTGCGGTTCGCTCTCATAAATTTTTTAATTAGCATCGGACACCCCGGGGTGTAGGTGAACGAAATGTCCGTGGAGGAGCTCGTTGAGAGGCTCAGGGGAATTGAAAGGAAATGGCAGGAGAGATGGGAGAAATCAAGGATATTTGAAGCCGATCCCGACAAAAGTCTCAAGAAATTTTATTTAACTGTCGCATATCCCTATCCGAATAGCCCGCAGCATATAGGACACGGCAGGACTTACGGCCTCACGGACGCTTACGCCAGGTTCAAGAGGATGCAGGGATATAATGTCCTCTTCCCCATGGCCTTCCACTACACCGGCACGCCGATACTGGCGATGGCTAAGAGGTTGAGGGAGGGGGATCCTGAGATAATAGACTCATTCCTCAGGATTTACGGGATCCCCGAGGAAAAAATTAAGGAGCTCGAGGATCCTCTCAAGATGGCGAGGTACTTCCATGAGGAGATAAAAGCCGGGATGAAGCTGATGGGATATTCTATAGATTGGAGGAGGGAGTTCACGACTATAGATCCGGCATACAATAAGTTCATCACCTGGCAGTTCATGAAGCTGCAGGAGAGGGGATACTTAACTAAGGGGAAGCATCCCGTGGGCTGGTGCCCGAGATGCGATAATGCTGTAGGGCAGCACGATACTAGAGGAGATGTCGAGCCCGAGATAACTGAAGTCACATTGATAAAATTCGAGGGGGATTCCCTGATAATTCCCACAGCTACTTATAGGCCTGAAACAGTCTTCGGGGTCACTAACATATGGATAAACCCAGAAGTTGAGTACAGGATAGTTGAAGTGAATGGGGAGAGGTGGGTATTATCTGAAGAAGCTGTTGTTAAGCTCAAGTTCCAGGGATTCGATGTTAAGGAAGTGGGGAGGGTGAAGGGAGAGGAGTTAATCGGGAGATACTTCAGGAACCCGGCTACGGGAAAGGATGTCCCCGTCCTCCCAGCGAAATTCGTCAAACCTGATTATGGTACGGGCATCGTGATGTCGGTGCCCGGGCATGCTCCTTACGATTTCCTGGCCCTCAGGGATCTGAAATCCGATCTGGAGACCCTGAGGAGATATGGCATCGAGGACATCTCTGGATTGGAACCGATATCGATAATAGAAGTTGAGGGCTTCTCCGACTTACCTGCTAAGGATGCCGTGGAATCCTTGGGGGTCAAGGATCAGCTGGATGTGAAGGCGGAGGAAGCTACACAACTGATTTACTCTAAGGAGTACCATACCGGTAGGATGAAGGCCAATACATCGTATCCAGGCATGCCAGTCAAGGAAGCTAAGGAGAGGGTTAAGGAAGACCTTATAATGAGTGGGAAGGCCCACAAGTTCTACGAGATAGCGAATTCCCCTGTCTACTGTAGGTGCGGGGCTAAGGTAGTGGTGAAGATAGTGGAGGATCAGTGGTTCATAGATTACTCGAATCCCGAGTGGAAGAAGTTGGCTCACGAGGCCTTGAGGGAGATGAGGATAATACCGAAGGAGCTGAGGAGGGAGTTCGAGGACGCTATCGATTGGATGAGGGAGAAGGCATGCGCTAGAAAGAGCGGTCTTGGAACTAGGCTTCCCTTCGATCCAAATTGGATAATAGAGAGCCTTAGCGACTCAACAATCTACATGGCCTTCTACACTATAAGCAAGTACATAAATTCAGGGATCTTGGATGCCTCGAAGCTCGATGAGGAGGTCTTCGATTACATACTCCTCGGTAAGGGGAATGAGAAGGACCTCTCCTCTAGGAAGGGGATAGATGAGGATGTCCTTAGGAGAGTTAGGGAGGAGTTCCTCTACTGGTACCCTCTGGACTCGAGGCACAGTGGGAGGGACCTCGTATGGAATCATCTCACTTTCTTCATATTCAACCACGTCGCTATATTCCCGAGGGATCTCTGGCCTAGGCAGATAGTCGTGAACGGTTCGGTGACGATGGAGGGCAAGAAGATGTCGAAATCCCTCGGAAACATAATACCCATAAGGAGGGCCGTTGAGCTCTTCGGGGCAGATCCCATAAGGCTTTCAGTCATGGGATCCGCTGAACTCTCCTCGGATGCTGACTTCTCCCCTATAGTAGCGAGCAGCACCCTCAAGAGGCTCTTCAGGATTCTCGATCTGGCTTCCGAATTCAGCAGTTTCGATGAGGAGTTGATAGTTGAGGATCTCTGGGATATGTGGCTGGTAACGATGCTGAAGCTTCATGTGAAGGAGATAACCGATGCTATGGAGGAATGCAGGGCTAGGGAGGCGATACATCACTCAGTCTACTTACTGCTCAATGAAGTTGAGGAGTACCTCGAGGCCAAAGGCGAAGCGAATGGGAGGCTTATGAAATACATCCTGAATGTTTGGGCCAGGCTACTGGCCCCCTTCGCCCCCCACGTAGCTGAGGAGATATGGGAAACTATAGGGGAGGAGGGATTCGTTTCTCTGGCCCCCTGGCCGTCCCACGAGGAGATCCCCGAGTACAGGGAAGCCGACATATCCTACAAGGTTTTGTCGAATATAATAGAGGATGTTAAGAGCATCTCCTCATCGGGGATATCCGGGAGCAACCTCTACATTTATGTAGCTTCCCCATGGAAGTATGAGCTCTTCAGGAGGATAGAGGAACTCAAGCCCGAAATAGGGCTCGATCCAAGGAGATTGATCCCAGAGCTCATGAAGGATCCAGCTTTCAGGGAAAGAGGCTCTTACGTTCCTGAGATAGTGAAGCAACTCTCCAGTGGCGGATGGCCCTGGCTCCCCGATAGGGATAAGGAGTTATCAGCAATTGAAACTGCGAAGAATTACTTAGAGAGGAAATTGGGGATGAAAGTAAGGGTGGATCTCGAGGAGAGCCCCTCTTACGATCCGAAGAAGAGGGCCTCGAGGGCCCTCCCCGGGAGACCAGCTATATACATAGAGTAACTCATATGCTCATTTTTTCCCTGAGATAATCCACTAGATCCACTACTCTAGCTGAGTAACCCCACTCATTATCGTACCATCCGAACACCTTGACCATGTTCCCCTCGACGACTTGAGTCAGGGAGGGATCGAAGACCACGCTGTGCTCATCCCCTATGAGGTCTACAGATACTATGGGATCCTCGGCTATCCCCAAGTACTTCGGCATCCTCTTAGCTTCTTCCTCGAAGGCCTTATTGACTTCCTCAACGCTTACTTTACTCTCCAGCTCGGCAGCGAAGTCTACGATCGATACATCGTAAGTAGGCACTCTCATAGCTATAGCGGAGAGCCTGCCCTTGAGCTCCGGGAATATTAGCTCTATCGTCTTAGCCGCTCCAGTCGAAGTGGGGATCATGGATATAGCAGCAGCCCTAGCGCGCCTCAGATCGGAATGGGGAGCATCTAATATCCTCTGATCGTTCGTATATGCGTGAATTGTGGTCATCACACCTCTTCTGATCTTGAACCTCTCGTGGAGGACCTTCACCATTATAGCGAAAGCATTAGTCGTGCAGGATGAATTGCTTATCACGTGATGCTTCCCCACATCTATTCCTCCCTCGTTGACTCCCATAACGACAGTGTAATCGGCTGACTCCCCCTTCGAGGGAGCAGTTATAACGACCTTCTTAACGGACCCTCTCAGGTGCTTAGCGGCATCGCTCCTGCCCGTGAATACTCCCGAAGCTTCTATGACTAGATCAACACCTAGCTCATCCCACGGAATTAATGAGGGATCTCTCTGACTGAATACCCTCATCTCCTTCCCATTGACGATTATAGCAGATTCCTTATGGCTTATCTCAGCCTTAAACCTCCCGAAGACAGAATCGTACTTGAGGAGATGGGCAAGGACTCTCGGCTCAGTTATATCATTGAGAGCGACGAAATCTAAGTTTGGGTTCCTCAAGCCTATCTTGAAGACCTGCCTACCTATCCTACCGAAACCGTTGATACCTACACGCATGGGCATATGTTGAGGAGGCGTTGAAAAATAAAAAAGTTTGAGAATATTTGAAGGTCATGTCGAAGCTCTTCTCAAGAATTCATCAGCTATTCTCTTATATCTCTCGATCTCCTCCTTCCCTAGTGGTCTGATCTTCTTCATAGCTTCCTCAAAGTGCCTCTTCGTTATTATGAGCTCCGATCTATGGGCTGAGGCCTCCTTGGGATCCTTGTACTTATTTATGTGCTCCTTCAAAGCCATTAGAGTGGCTATATTCACTAAATTCGCTAAGTCAGCGCCTGTATATCCTTCTGTCTTAGATGCGAGTTCCTCGAGGTTCACATCCGGAGCTAGGGGCTTCCCCTTCGTATGTATCTTGAGTATCTGCAGTCTAGCGGCGAAGTCGGGTGGAGGGACGTAGATCAGCCTATCGAACCTTCCTGGCCTCAGCAAAGCTGGGTCTATTAAATCCGGCCTGTTAGTAGCAGCTATGACTACTACCTTCCTGAGCTCCTCTAAGCCATCCATCTCAGTGAGCAGCTGACTTATGACCCTCTCCGTGACTCCCGAGTCGCTTGAGTATCCCCTTATCGGCGCTATCGAATCTATCTCATCGAAGAATATTATAGTTGGAGCGGTCTGCCTTGCCCTCCTGAATATCATCCTAATAGCTTTCTCGCTCTCCCCAACCCACTTGCTCATTATCTCTGGCCCTTTGACGCTTATGAAGTTGGCCTCGCTCTCATTCGCTACAGCTTTAGCTAGCAGAGTTTTGCCAGTTCCTGGAGGGCCGAAGAGCAGTATCCCCTTAGGCTGCCTCGCACCGCTAGCCTCGAAGAGCTCAGGATATTTGAGGGGCCATTCTACTGCCATCTTCAGCTCCTCCTTCACTTCATCGAGCCCGCCTATGTCATCCCATCTCACGTTCGGGACTTGGACGACTACCTCCCTCAGAGCTGAGGGCGTTATATCCTTGAAGGCCTCCATGAAATCGTCCATAGTGACCTTAAGCTTCTCCAAGACTTCCGGTGGCAGCTTCTCACTCTCAAGCAGATTAACTTCCTTCATCAATCTCCTCAGAGCCCTCATAGCTGCCTCCCTTACCAAAGCAGCTAGATCAGCTCCCACGAAGCCGTGAGTTATATCGGCCAATCTATCCAGATCCACATCATCAGCTAGGGGCATGTTCCTAGTGTGTATCAGCAGTATCTCCTTCCTCCCCTCCCTATCGGGCACTCCTATCTCTATCTCCCTGTCGAACCTCCCGGGCCTCCTCAAAGCCGGAT
>Ga0272449_1003188_pt1 | contig 14329 bp, 10 predicted proteins | sample YNPCB0241_FD_198679 | JGI IMG/M metagenome (GOLD analysis project Ga0272449, IMG submission 198679) | Hot spring sediment microbial communities from Yellowstone National Park, WY, United States - YNP-CB-024-1 | ecosystem: Environmental > Aquatic > Thermal springs > Hot (42-90C) > Sediment...
GGGGCAGGGGGCCAGAACGTCCAAAAGAACGCGACGGCAGTGCGCATCACCCACATTCCCACAGGGATTGTTGTCTCCTGCCAGAATGAGCGCAGCCAGCTGCAGAACAAAGAGACGGCGATGCGCATCCTGCGCGCCAAGCTGTATGAGCTGGAGAAGCGGCGACAGGAAGAGGAACTGGCCCGGCTGAAAGGGGAACACGTTGAGGCTGCCTGGGGCAACCAGATTCGCTCCTATGTGCTACATCCTTACCAGATGGTGAAGGACCACCGTACGGGCGTAGAAGTGGGCAACGCGCAAGCAGTGCTGGATGGGGATATAGACCGCTTTATTGAAGCTTACCTGAAACTGACTATCGAGGCCGCCTAACGGCTCGGTTCTTGCAGGTGCGAAGCAGCGGCGGACCCACCACGGGGGCGCCGCTGTTGCGCTTTCGGCACTGGGTCGGCTAGTATCAGAACAAATGTTCGATACGAGGGGGCGATGTCAGAACGGGTTGGGGCAGTGGCCATTGAACAGGAGCTGCGGGAGTCGTACCTGGACTACGCCATGAGCGTGATTGTGGCGCGTGCGCTCCCAGATGTGCGCGACGGTCTCAAGCCTGTGCAGAGGCGGATCCTTTTCGCGATGGCGCAGATGGGCCTTTGGCCGGATCAGAATTTCCGCAAGTGCGCGCGCATAGTCGGAGAGGTGCTTGGCAAGTACCATCCGCATGGCGAAGCGGCCGTTTACGATGCTTTGGTGCGCATGGCGCAGAGTTTCACGATGCGCTACCCGTTAGTGCATGGCCAGGGGAACTTTGGATCGCTGGATGGGGATGGAGCTGCGGCGATGCGCTATACAGAGGCGCGGCTGGCCCCCATTGCGCGCGAGCTAGTCTCTGACCTGCACGACGCAGTTGTGCCGTTTGCACCGAACTTTGATGCTTCACTGCGGGAGCCAACCGTCCTGCCGGTGCGCATCCCTAACCTGCTAGTCAATGGGGCCACGGGCATAGCGGTGGGCATGGCCACCAGCATTCCACCGCATAACCTGGCGGAGGTCATAGATGCGTTGGTGTACCTGCTCGCGCGCTACGAGAAAGTGGACAGCGTTTCCACCCAGGATTTGCTGCGGTACATAGCCGGACCGGACTTCCCCACCGGGGGCATCCTTTTCGCTGGGGATAGCGACGACAGCGGCCAGGCACTTCTGAAGGCCTACGCGAGCGGGCGGGGCAAGATCACGGTGCGCGCCAGGGTGGATGTGGAAGATGGCCCCAGGGGCCCAGGAAGCAGGCTTGTGGTCACCGAGCTGCCATATCAGGTGAACAAAGCCCGCCTTGTGGAACGGATTGCCGAACTCGTCAAATCGGGGCGCATTGAGGGGATCGTCGACATCCGCGATGAATCCAGCCGTGAGGGCATTCGGATTGCCATAGAGCTTGCCCGAGCTGCTGACTACCGGAGGGTATTGTTGGAGCTGTTTCGCCAGACTCCGCTGCAGGTCACCCTGAGCATCATCTTGCTGGCGCTCGTGGATGGCGAGCCGCGTATCCTTTCACTGAAACGCCTACTCGTTGCCTACATTGAGCACCGGCTCACCGTCTTGCGCAAACAAAGCGAGCGCGAGCTCGCGCTGGCCCGAGAAAGAGAACACTTGCTGGCGGGCCTGCTGATTGCCCTGTCGCGCCTTGACGAGGTTATCGGCATCGTCAGGCGTTCGCGCACAGCGGAGCTGGCGCGAGCCCAGCTGATGCAGGCATTGCGTGTGAGCGAGAGACAAGCAGAGGCGATACTGTCCATGCCTTTGCGGCGCCTTGCGGCCCTTGAGAGGCAACTGTTGGAGAAGGAGCACGAGGAATGCCTTGAGGTCATCGCCAGGCTGAGTGAGCTGCTTGCTGACCCTGAAAAGATGCGCCGCGCATTGCGGGATGAGCTGCTGGAAGTCAAGAGGCTGTATGCCGACGAGAGGCGGACCCAAGTGGTACAGGAGGCACCGGGAGAGGAGTTTCTCACGAGCGCGGACTTGCTTTCTGATGAGAAGAGCCTCCTCGGAATCGACAGAGAGGGGTTTTTATGCAGGCTTTCCAAGCCCGGGCGTGGCAGGCGAACGCGCAGTTTTACTTTCCTCACTACGGCGAGCCTCCGCGCTGAGGTGATTGCCTGGGCAGCAGATGGCGTGGCTGCTCGCTTTCAGGTGCACCTACTGCCCGAGGCTGGTGCGAGTGGCAAGGTACCCCGGGCACAAGGAGACGGGGCAACTATAAGGGTCAGGGCGGTAAGCGTGCTTGAAGGGGAGGACAAAGAGGCGCCAGCGCTTCTGGCGACGGCAGCAGGCGCCGTGAAGCGAGTCTCGCCAGCGGGCATTTCTCGTCGGCCCGTTTTGGTTCTTCGCCTTGCTGAGGGGGACGTGCTGGCAGGAGCTGTACTGGCTGCAGATGACGATTTTGTCCTACTGGCCACAAGCAAAGGCCGGGGCATCCTCTTTAGGGCCGGCGAGGTTAGGGTGTCGAGCTTAGGCACTGGAACTGTAGCTGGCATGAAGGTTGAGCCTGGGGACGAGCTGGTCGCAGTTTGCCGACGTGAAGGCGAGCACCTGCTTCTCCTCACAGCCAGTGGCTTTCTCAAGAAGATACCATGGGACAGGATTCAGGCCCAGAGGAGAGGTGGCAGTGGAGTCCTGCTCATGAGCACATCGGCCGCAACGGGCCCGGTGGTAGCGGCTTTGGGTGTTGTGGCGGGGGAAAACGTTGCTGTCGTTTCGGATAGGGGCACGCACGTGAGCATTCGCAGCGCTGAAATCCCCTGTGGCGCGCGGGCTGGCCGGGGCCGGCAGCTGCTGCAGCCCGAAGCAGGCGAGCGGTTCGTCAGGATGGTGAGGAACCCGGCATTGTAATTGGCACCAGGCAAGCAGAGCCTCAAAGACGCCAACTTGGGTTTGCAGGTTAGGCCTGGTATGATTACGGCGCCTGTCGGCCTATACTTGAGTGAGCTAGTCAGATGGTTTACCTTGTCCTGGCAGATGTGCACGGGAACCTGCCGGCTCTTGAAGCTGTGCTTGCTGCAGCGGCCAGGTTTGATGAGATTTGGTGCCTTGGCGACCTGGTTGGCTATGGCGCCGAGCCAGATGAGTGCGTTGAGCTGCTGCGCCAGTACAGGCACGTGGCAGTCGCCGGCAATCATGATTGGGCAGCATTGGGGCGGCTTGATCTGGACGATTTCAACCCCATAGCACGCATATCGGCCGTGTGGACCGGGAAGCGGCTTACTCCTGCCACTCGTGCCTATCTTGAGGCATTGCCGCTGCAGCTCGTCGTTGGGCCATACACGATAGTGCACGGAAGCGTGCGTCACCCGCTGTGGGAGTACATTGACAGTGCAGCAGCGGCCTGGGACAACATGCAGGGTCAAAGCACACCTTTCTGCCTGGTCGGGCACACGCATGTTCCAGCTGTCTACACGGAGCAGAGCGAGAAGCGGACCAGGGAGTTCCTGGTGCAAGGGGGCTCTGTTTCCTTCGCCCTTGGCCAGGGGCGTGCCGTCCTGAACCCAGGCAGTGTGGGGCAGCCACGGGACGGAGATTGGCGCGCTGCCTTTGCTTTGCTCGACACCGAAAAGGCGACATGGACCGTTCACCGCGTGGAGTACCCGGTGGAACAAGCACAGGAACGCATACTCAGAGCGGGCCTACCGGCACAGAACGCTTTCCGCCTGGCGTTCGGCCGCTGATGGCTCTTCCTCAGCGGCGGGCACGAGGCCAAGGGCTCGGCGCAAGAACTGGCCGGTATAGGAAGCCTCAACCCGGGCGACTTCTTCTGGAGTGCCGCAGGCGACAACGTACCCGCCCTCGTCGCCCCCCTCTGGCCCAAGGTCGATGATGTAGTCAGCTGTCTTGATAACGTCCATGTTGTGCTCAATGACGATGACAGTATTCCCAGCGTCCACTAGCCGGTGCAGGACGTTGAGAAGCTTTTGGATATCCGCGAAGTGCAATCCTGTTGTTGGCTCGTCCAGTATGTAGATAGTGCGCCCTGTGTCGGCGCGGCCCAACTCTTTGGCGAGCTTGATGCGCTGCGCCTCACCGCCCGAAAGGGTTGTCGCTGGCTGGCCAAGTTTTACGTACTCCATGCCGACATCCTTGAGCGTCTGCAGAATGCGCGCCAGGGCTCGGTGGTGCTGGAAAAACTCCAGCGCCTCAGCAACCTCCATATCCAGCACCTCGGCGATGTTCTTGCCTTTATAACGGATTTGCAGTGTCTCGCGGTTGAAGCGAGCACCTTTGCAGGCATTGCAGGTGACCCATACATCCGGCAGGAAGTGCATCTCCACGCGTTTCGTGCCGTATCCTTGACACTCCTCGCATCGACCTCCCGGAACGTTGAAGGAAAACCTGCCGGGCTTGTAGCCGCGAGCCCTGGCCTCTGGAACCTGCGCGAAAAGACGCCGTATGTGGTCGAAGGCACCCACGTAGGTGGCCGGGTTGGAGCGCGGCGTCCGGCCGATTGGGTCCTGGGTGATGTTGATAACCTTATCGACGTGTTCCAGCCCCTCAATGCCGCGGTGCCGGCCTTCTCGCTTGCGGGCACCGTGCAGCCTGTTGGCCAAGGCTGGGTAAAGGGTTTCGGCAACGAGCGACGACTTGCCGGAGCCGGAGACCCCTGTGACGCAGATGAAGGCACCGACAGGGAACGAGACGTCAATGCCCTTCAGATTGTGATGCCGTGCACCTCGGATCACGATAGCTTTCTGCCCAAGGGGGCGCCGTCCGTTCGGCGCCACCACCTGCAGCTTGCCGCTCAGGTATTGGCCAGTGAGCGAACGTGGTTCGGCCATGATGGCGGGAGGCGGTCCGGCTGCCACGACGTACCCACCCTTGAGGCCCGCACCAGGGCCAAGGTCCACCACGTAATCTGCGGAGAGGATCGTTTCGAGGTCATGCTCGACGACAATGACGGTATTGCCCAGGTCCCGGAGCTGCTCTAGAGTGTCGAGCAAGCGCCGGTTATCCCTCTGATGCAGCCCAATGCTCGGCTCGTCGAGGACGTAAAGGACACCGACCAGGCCGGAGCCTATTTGGCTTGCAAGCCGGATACGTTGGCCTTCTCCGCCCGAAAGGGAGGGAGCAGGCCTGTCGAGCGTGAGATAGTGAAGCCCCACGTTGAGCAGGAAGCGCAACCGCTGCTCTAGCTCCTTGAGGACATCAGCCGCAACTGCCGCCTGTTCCCCCGCGAAGTGCAGGCTTTGGACCCAAGCAAGCGCATCTCGCACCGTGAGCCTGGTGACCTCGACGATTGTCTTGCCAGCCACCGTCACGGCTGCACTCTCAGGTCGCAGGCGCGCCCCGTGGCAAGTCTGGCACAGCTGGCGGCTCATGAACGAAGCATAATAGCGGCGCATGTAGTCGGATTTCGTTTCGCGGTACCGCCGCTCGTACTGTCGGATAATGCCTTCGAACGGGATCCCTTCGCCCCCATACAGTAGGGCTTGCTGACAGGCCGTCGGCAGTTGCCGCCACGGCGTATCGAGGGACTGCCCGAACAGCGACAACACCGACTCAGCGATCCGGGTGCGCCATCCACGGTAGGTGCCGAGGGGCCCCCATGGTCGAATGGCGCCCTCTCTCACGCTGAGGGATTCGTCCACAAAGCGCCTGGGGTCGAATTCCGTCTTGAAGCCAAGGCCATTGCAATCTGGGCACATCCCAAGCGGGCTGTTGAACGAGAACATCGCGGGGGTGAGTGGCGGGAAGCTGATGTTGCAGTAGGGGCAAGCATAGTCCCTGCTCATCAGCAGCTCTCGGCCATCTGCTGTGGCGAAGAGCACGAGCCCTTCCGCAAGTGCCAGAGCCGTTTCGACCGAATCGGTAAGCCGCAGCCGGAACTCCTCATCGTGCGAGACGGAGAGCCGGTCCACGATGACCTCGACGCTGTGGCGCTGGTTCTTCTCGAGCGAAAGCCCGTCGCTCAGCTCCACAACCTCGCCATCTACTCGCACTCGGGTGAAGCCCTGTTGCCTCAGCGCGGCGAAGGTATCGGCGAAGGTTCCCTTGCGGTTGCGCGCAATCGGCGCTAGCACTTGAACCCTTGTGCCTTCAGGGAAGCGAAAGACTATGTCCACCATTTGTTGCACGGTCTGAGCCGAGACCTCGCGGCCACAAACGTAGCAGTGAGGCGTGCCAACGCGCGCGTAGAGGACGCGCAGATAATCGTATATCTCTGTGACGGTGGCCACGGTCGAGCGTGGGTTCTTGCTGATAGCCTTTTGCTCTATCGCGATTGTGGGCGAGAGTCCACCGATGTAGTCGACTTCCGGCTTCTCCATCACGCCCAGGAACTGACGCGCGTAAGCGGAAAGAGACTGCACGTAACGTCGCTGCCCTTCTGCATAGATGGTATCGAAAGCCAGAGAGGACTTTCCGGAACCCGACACGCCCGTGAAAACTATGAGCTTGTTCCGTGGCAGGACGAGGTCAATATTCTTCAGGTTATGCTGCCGCGCTCCTCGGATGACTATGTTCTCTTGAGACATAGCAGGGCCCACTAACTCGCGGAGTAAAACCTTGGCTCATGGAGCGCCCCCATTATATTGCGTCCGCCACGAGACGCGCACTGCTGGCTGAGACTGTCCCAGCGTGATCTGAGATCCAGCTGTCACTCAGCGATGGCAAGAGCGCCTGGACTCTGTCTTGCCTGCGCCACAGCCATGCCAGGCACCAGGGCCTCACCTGAGCAGCAGGGACCACAAGGTGCAGCTGTTTGTGAAGGGCTGAGGCCCGATGCTAGTATTGTCGTCAGTGTGCGGCTGGAGGTGTGCTGCTATTGGCTTGGAGTGCGTCAGCAATACGGCAGCGCTTGCACCGTAGAACTCTGACGGTTCTTTTGGCAGCAGTTCTTGCTTGTTGGGGCCTGTCTGGTTGCACGCGCGAAGCAGTGCTCAGCTTCTCCTATGTGGACCCCACAGTTATTACCCCCAACGCTGACGGGAACAATGACGCCTGCCTGGTGGCCTACAAGTTACGCAGGTCTGCACTTGTTTCCATTTACCTCGTGGATGAGGCAGGCAACAGGCACTACTTTCGGCGGCAGGTACGACGTGCCGCAGGAGAGTACGCTGTGCTATTTGGGGGGGTAGTGGATGGGCGCGTGCTACCGGATGGTGTATATCGTCTGGTCATTGAGGCGGAGCCAGTTGGCGGAGGAAAGGTCGGCCGAGAAGAGTGGGGGCTGGAAATCCGAGAGGCCGACACAGATTACCCGCAGATCATCGGCCTCAGCGTTTTTCCGGATCGCTTCACGCCGAACCGCGACGGGTTGGGAGATAGGGTGCGCATCAGTTATGACTTGAGCAAGGACGTGGCTCTCGTGAGTGTCTACCTCGAAGACAGTCAGGGCAGGCGATACCCGGTTCCCGAGGATAAGCTGCAGAAACCAGGGGCTAAAGGGCACCATGAGCACGACTATGATGGTGGCATTGACCTGGGGGCGGAGCCGCCGCCTGAAGGCCTGTACAAGGTGGTCGTTGTCGCCGAGGATGCTGTGGGCAACCGTGCGCGGGCCGAGACGCAACTCTACATCGAAGAAGGGGGGGTGCCACGTGCTGCCATCGTGAAATCTGGCGAGGGCACTGGCGTCAAGTGGAGTGCTGAGGTCGTGCCGCTGGGCGATGTCCTCACGTTCACCCTGCGCGTAGAGAACATTGGCAAGGTTCCTATAAGGACGCACGGCCCGGAACCCGGCACCGTGTACAACAATAATGAGAACTTCAACACTCTTGGCTTCCCTGAAGATCCAGGCACGTTCCGCATTGGAATAAACTACGAAGGCAATAGCGCTGGCGACCCATACCCTTACCGCTGGCAGCTGGGGCGAAGCGAGGAGCTGGCCAAGATCACCTTTCAGGGGCGGGACTATTACTACCTTATGCCAGGACAGGTGGTCACAGTCACGGGAGGGATACGGATGGTCGAGGCGCCGCCATTGCGCAAGCCGCGCTTTTGGGCTGGCCTGATTCAGGAGCACGTCGAATACGTCCCTGGCGAGGAGTATGTCAACCCCACGCAGATAACGATTGGGTATTAGGAGAGCTCTTGCGGGGCAGGGTCGGTGTCGTCATTGTGAGCTACAACGTGCGGCTGTACCTGCAGCGGTGCCTTTCCGCACTGTTCAGCTGCGCTGCGGCAGAGGGTATCGAGCTTGTCGTGTGCGTTGTGGATAATGGCAGCTCGGACGGCAGTGCCCAGATGGTCGCGCAGATGTTCCCTCACGCGGTATTGCTGGCCAACGCCTGCAACCGAGGGTTTTCGGCCGCAACCAATCAAGGCATAAAGCTGGTGGCCGCTGATGATGGCGCGCAGGTGGATGCCGTCTTGTTGCTCAATCCAGACGCGGAATTGCAGCCGGGCGTGTTACCGCTTCTACTCTCTGACATGCGGGAGCGCAGCCGTGCAGCAGTTATTGGGCCGGGGCTGAGGTATGCTACCGGCCAGTTGCAGCACTCTGCGTTTCGCTTCCCTGGGCTCTGGCAAATAGCGCTTGAGTTCTTTTGCCCGCACCCACTGCTTCTGGAAAGCTGGCTCAATGGCAGATACCCTGTCCAGGAGCGTAGCCTTGAGCCTTTTGAGTGCGATCACCCACTGGGAGCGGCAATGCTTGTGCGACCGTCGGCCCTTATGGAGGTCGGGCCGCTGGACGAAGCATTCTTTATCTACTGCGAGGAGGTGGATTGGTGCTGGCGCGCCAAGCGCCTGGGTTGGCAGGTCTGGAGCGACCCACGTGCTGTGGTGGTGCACCATGCCGCCAAGAGCACAAGCCAGCAACGAGGGCGAACGCTAGTGGCATTGTGGCGGAGCCGCTATCAGCTCGTCGACAAGCACCGGTCAGCTGCTTTTGGGCTGCTGGCGCACGCTCTCATCCGCGTGGGAGCGTGGCGGCACATGCATATGGCTTATAGGGCCGGTGATCGGCAAGCCGCAACGGCCCTAGAGGAGATCGCGAGTTTGAGGTGGCCTGTTGACCGTAGAGGCAATCGTTCTCACTTATAACGAGGAGCGCAACATCGCGGATTGCCTCCGCTGCCTGCTGTGGGCAGATGGCCTCACGGTTGTTGACCAGGGCAGCACTGATAGGACAGCGGCGCTTGCGCAATCCCTTGGAGCCCGGGTCATCAGCCATCCGTTTGAGAGCTTCGCAGCACAGCGGAACCTGGCGCTGGGAAGAGCATGGGCGGATTGGGTATTCTTCGTGGACGCAGATGAACGCTGTACGCCGGAGCTTGCCAGGGAGATTCGCAGTGCACTGGGCAAAGGGAAAGCCGGGTGGTGGGTTCCACGGCAAAATTTCATTTTCGGAAGGCTCACCCGCGGCGCGGGCTGGTGGCCTGATTATCAGCTCCGATTGCTGCGGACCGGCAAGGCAAGCTACGACCCGCGCCGGCCTGTACATGAGGTCGTCGTGTTGGACGGGGAAGCAGGGCACCTTGAGCATCCTCTTATTCACTACAACTATCACTCAATGGCCCAGTTTCTCAGGAAGCAGTGGCGTTACAGCTGCCTGGAGGCCAGGGCAATCCTAGCCGCCGGAGAGACAGCCAAGGCTCGCTCGCTCATTGGCCGGCCGGTGCGGGAGTTCTGGCGCCGCTTCGTTTCATTGAAAGGGTACGAGGACGGCGTCCATGGCTTCTGGTTGTCGATCCTTATGGCGAGCTACAGCTTTGTCGTCCAGGCACGCGTTGTAACAGCTACCTCCGGAAGGCGCCCACAACTTGCCTTGTAGGGCAGGTTGCCTGGAGCTATAATTTGCGGACGAGCTTTTGGGGAAATGGGCCCTGTTCTGACCCTTGATGATCTGGATTTCACAAGCCACAGCGAAAGTCAGACGCGCAGGCTGGGAGAACGGCTTGGGGCTCTCCTACAGCCTGGGGATGTCATTTGCCTGCAAGGGCCGCTGGGAAGTGGGAAAACGCGGTTTGTGCAGGGGATCGCGCGGGGGCTGAGGGTCGCGGGGATCATTAGCAGCCCGTCCTACACGATTGTCAATGAATACCGCGCACCCAATGGCATTGTGCTTTACCACATCGACTTTTACCGTTTGGATGAGAGCAGCTTTCCCGGCTTTGACCCTGAACAGTGCATTGGTGGAGCAGGCGTTGCAGTCATCGAATGGCCGGAACGGGGTGCTCGCTTCATCCCGCCCGAGAACCTGTGGCTCAAGTTCCGGCACGTTGATGAGAGCAAGCGCGGCATCTTGATGAGCGCCCACGGGGAGAGGTACCGGGAGTTATTGCGTGCCTTCCGCCGGTCTGCTTTCGGGATCTAGCGACCGAGGCCCGAGGATCATCGATGACTGTGCGCACTGCAAGTTTGGCCGATTTGAGCGCCTGCCGCCACCTGGATGGCTCCTGCATGAGCGAGTTTGTGTGGAACATGCGGCAGCAAGAGGAGGACGGCCGCATTGTGGTTTACTTCGATGAGGTCAGGCTTCCGCGAGCTGTTTTCGTTCCATACCCAGCGGCACTCGATGACTTGCTTGAGCGCCACGAGCGCGGAGAGTGTTTGCTGGTGGTCGAAGAGGGAGGGGTTCGCGGGTTTCTTGCCGCACGATGGGAGCGCTGCACTGGACTAGTGTGGGTGGATCACCTCATCGTGGAGCCAGCATGGAGGCGGCGAGGGGCCGGGCGGTCTCTGGTGCGCCAGGCAGCCCAATGGGCGCGACAGCGCAATGCTCGAGCACTAATTCTCGGTTGCCAGGCTAAGAATGGGCCTGCGATCCGCTTTTGCCAGAACCTCGGCTTCGAACTGGCGGGCTACAACGAGCATCAGTATGGCGCTTACGATATAGCGTTGCTATTCGCGTATCAGCTATGTTGAACAGCCTCGTTGCTAGCTACAGCGACGTGTTAGTGGCTCTGGACCGGTTCTTGGCAGCAGCTATCCTGCTCATGTGCTTTTCCATTCTCGTCTACATCGTAACCCACAACCTTTTCAGCACAGTGGGGCGGGCTTTTGCTGCGCTAATGCTTTTCGTCACAGTGGTCTATGTGGGCGATGTGGCAGTCCAGAACCTTTCGCGTGCTCGCTACGTGTGGTTCTGGTTGCGTTTCCAGTGGCTGGGGATTGCCTTCGTGCCAGCTGCGTGCCTGCACCTGGCGAACTCGCTCCTTGTCACGGTGAATGGTGGTGCTCCTGGTGGGCGCAAGGTCGTTATTGCTGGCTACCTGTGTGGGCTGTGTTTCCTCGGGCTCACACTTTTCACGGACCTTCTTGTTTGGGATGGGGTGCAGCTCGGTTCGGTCGCACATCTCAAAGCTGGCCCGCTTTTCTGGCTCTTTAGCCTGTACTTTGCGGCTACCACGGCACTAGGTGCGGCGAGCATTGCCCTCGCGCGGCAACGGGCCGCCACAAGGGCGTCTCGCCGGCGCCTTACCTACTTGACCGCTTCTTTCATCGGGCCGGCAATCGGCGTGTTCCCTTTCCTCGTAGTGGCGGGGTTGCCTGGTGAGAGTGTGCTGTGGGTTGTCAACTTGCTCTCAATCGCCGGCAGTACTGCGGTCATGCTGATGCTTGTGGTGATGGCTTACAGCCTGGCGTATTACGGCGTCCTCATGCCTGAACGGGTGGTAAAGCAATCCTTCATGGAGTTCCTGCTTCGGGGCCCCATGGCCGGGGTGTGCGTTCTGCTGGTGATGCTGGCAGCGCCGGAGCGGGTGGCTGTGCTGGGCTTGGAGCGGGATGCCTTCCTGGTCTTTGCGGTCATTAGCATGCTCGTGCTGGTGCAGGTGGCCATCGGGCTGGTGCGGCCCTTTTTGGATGCTTTGGCCTACAGGCAAGATAGGGAAGAGGTCGCTTGGCTGCGAGAGTTGGAGCGACGGCTCCTGACCACCACTGACTATCGTCAGGTTCTTGAGAACGTGCTTGTGGCAGCGTGCGACCTCGTGGGAGCACAAGGCGGCTTCATCGCTACGGTTCCGCCCGGTGACCTTGGGGAGCTACAGCCTGAAGTCGCTGTGGGAGCGGTCGGTGGGATTCCGCAGCTGCCGGAAATCGCCGCGTGGCTGGTCGGACAGTGCCGGCAGGGGGCACGGGAAGTGGGCTCCATCGAGGCAGCGGAGGTCTGGCGGCGGGCGGATGGCTGGCTAGTGCCTCTTCCCGGCCGCGAGCGAGGGGCGACACTGGGGGTGATGGGACTGTCTGCACCACGCGAGGATATCTTCCACGAGGACGTGCTGCAGGAGCTGGGGTTATTGTGCGAGAGGGCCGTCGCCGTCATGGAGGACATGCATCTGCAGCGCCAGGTATTCGCGGTGCTAAACCGGCTGTTGCCAGAAATGGACAGTGTCAGGCGTTGGCAGCCAACGAGAGGGCGCAGCAGCCCGCTCTCGATGGCGGCAAGCCCCGTGTTGAGCCCGGAGTTCCCAGCTCTTGTCCGCGCGGCCCTGCGGCACTACTGGGGCGGCAGTTCGCTGCGGCAAAGCCCGCTCCTGCAACTGCACGTGGTAAAGCAAGCCATGCGCTCTGAAGAGGGCAACCCTGTCAGGGCGTTACGGGCGGTGCTGGCACAGGCCATCGAGGCGCTTCGGCCTCCCGGCGAAAGATGCTTCACTTCTGAGTGGCTGCTCTACAACGTCCTGGAGATGAAGTATATCCAGGGGTTACGAGCAAAGGAAATTGCGCGGAGGCTGGCGCTCAGTGAATCGGACTTCTATCGTAAGCAGCGTGTGGCTGTGGAGGAAGTGGCACGGATACTGGCAGAAATGGAGCTTCGGGCTGCGGCAGTTGAGGGAATGTGAGCCTCGCTACCTTTGAGCAAGTCTTCGCGGCGGCGCTGCAAGTGGCCAGCGGCGCCGTAATGTTCCTTGGTGCCACAGACACAGGGAAGACCACCCTTGCCCACTCCGTCTATCGCAGCCTGCAGGAGCATGGGCAGAAACCGGCCTACCTCGATTGCGATGTGGGCCAGAGCACAGTGGGTCCACCAGCCACTATTGGGCTCCGGTACCGAGACGAGGCTGGGCAAGAGCGCCGGTATCTCTTCTTCGTGGGAAGCAACTCGCCTCGCGGCCATTTGCTTCCGATGGTGGTGGGTACGGCAGCTTTGGCTACAGTTGCCCGGCGGCATGGTTGCTCGGCGATCCTGGTAGACACAACTGGGTTTGTCGACCCGCGTCAGGGTGGGGTGACGCTCAAACTATGGAAGGCGGAGCTTCTCAGGCCAAGCGCCATCGTAGCCCTTGAGCGCGAAGGTGAGTTGCAGCCCATATTGCGCGCCTTGCGCGGGAATGAAAAGTGGCATGTGCTTCAGCTGCCAGCCCTGGCGGAGGCGCGACGCAGGGAGCGTGCGGAGCGTGTGGCTCACCGGGCGCTGCTATGGCGGGCATACTTCCAGGCAGCCCAGCGCGTGATCATTGGCTGCGATCGGGTTGGCCTCTGGCAACCAGAGCTGCTGCAGCCTGGGAGGTTGGTGGGGTTGGATGGCCAGACAGGCTTGTGCATTGCCCTGGGCATTGTCGATAAGTGCGATGGCAGCCAATTGCACGTCTTCTCCCCACTCTCTGACTCAGCCCGGGTCAGGAGGATCCGGCCAGGAAGCTTGATTCTTGACCCTCGTACTGGCCAGGAGACGCCGGCGCCGCCGCGTTAGTTCTGCTCGGCGCACGGTGCCGGGGGCAAAGTTAGGCTGTCCCGTGCGACGGTTTGGCAGGCCTTGATAGCGCTCCTGATAGTTTCTGACAGTTGCCCACCCCCATAATTAGGACCTGTGTGTGCGATAACGTAGCCTTCTAGCCTGAGCCCAACCGCGCGGCGAGGGATGCTTCGAGCGTTCGCAGCGGCATAGCAGAAAGGGTGGAGGTTCGGTTTGTCGTCACGGTTGCCAGGTTTCTACAACCTTTCGATTGAGTCCCGGTGGCGTGCCTTGGCAGAGCAAGGGTGGCTGAGCCCAGAGGATATATCTGAGTTACAGCGAGGGCTTGAACTGTCCCGGGCCGATAAGATGGTAGAAAACGTCATCGGGGTCTATGGATTGCCGCTTGGTGTGGCAACCAATTTCCTCGTCAACGGCCGGGACGTGCTGGTGCCTATGGTCGTCGAGGAGCCCTCAGTGGTTGCTGGAGCGAGCAAGGCAGCTCTGGCTGCCCGCGAATGCGGCGGCTTCACGGCCGAGGCCGATGAGAGCCTCATGGTGGGGCAAGTGCAGCTGCTGGATGTACCCGACCTCGAGCGGGCAGTGCAAAGCGCCCTGCAGCACCAAGCCGAGATCCTTGCACTCGCAAATGCTCAAGACCCTGTCCTCAGTGGGCTAGGTGGTGGGGCCCGCAGCTTGCGCGTGCGCGCGTTGACGGAAACGCCTGTCGGG
>Ga0272449_1003189_pt1 | contig 14326 bp, 14 predicted proteins | sample YNPCB0241_FD_198679 | JGI IMG/M metagenome (GOLD analysis project Ga0272449, IMG submission 198679) | Hot spring sediment microbial communities from Yellowstone National Park, WY, United States - YNP-CB-024-1 | ecosystem: Environmental > Aquatic > Thermal springs > Hot (42-90C) > Sediment...
CATTTTTTATAATTAGCTTCATACATTCTTCTAAGTTTATCTTCCTCATATTTTGCTTTTTGAGCAGACTGTAAGTCATGAATCTTTATGTAAAGAGATTTTTCTTTTGAAAGTTTCATTAATTCCATTTCAATTTCCTTTAATTCCTGAGGCATTACTGATTTTTTCAGTTTTATTCTTGATGCTGTCTCATCAATGACATCTATTGCTTTGTCTGGAAGATATCTGTCTGTTATATATCTATCGGAAAGCTTTACTGCTGTCTCGATTGCTTCATCAGTAATTTTTACTTTATGATGATTTTCATATTTTTCTCTTATTCCTTTAAGTATTTCAACTGTTGTTTCTACACTCGTTGGTTGAATATATACTGGTTGAAACCTTCTTTCAAAGGCTCCATCCTTTTCAATATATTTTCTGTATTCCTGTGGAGTTGTCGCTCCTATGCATTGTATTTCACCACGCGATAAAGCCGGTTTTAACATATTTGAGGCATCTACAGAGCCTTCAGCAGCACCAGCACCAATGATTGTGTGTAGTTCATCGATAAATAAAATTACATTGTCAGACTGAGTTGTCTCTCTCATTACAGCTTTCAGTCTTTCTTCAAATTGTCCTCTGTATTTTGTACCTGCAATTAATGCACCAAGGTCAAGGGCGATAATTCTTTTTCCAAGAAGTATATCAGGCACATCTCCTTCAATTATTTTTTGTGCCAATCCTTCTACAATAGCAGTTTTACCTACTCCTGGTTCACCTATTATTACAGGATTATTTTTAATCCTTCTTCCTAAAATTTGGATAACTCGCTCAATTTCATCTTCTCTTCCAATAACAGGGTCAAGTTTTCCTTCCAGGGCTAATAATGTTAAATCTCTTCCAAATTCATCTAAGGCTGGAGTATTTGATCTTTTTCTTTCCTTCTGAGGAGCTCCTTGAAAATGGGGTCTTATTGAAAAGTTTATTGTCAGTTGTCGGGCACCTAAAAGATTTATTCCAAAACTTCTAAGAACTTTTCCAGCAATACCTTCTTCTTCTTTTATAAGACCAAGGAAAAGGTGTTCGCTTCCAATATATGGATGTCCAAGAAGTCTTGCCTCTTCTATTGCATATTCAAGAACTTTTTTAGCTTTAGGTGAGAAAGGTATTTCACCGTAAGTTAAAAGATTTGTTTCTGCAGAAATTCTTTTTTCAATTTCATAACGAACATTTTCAGGTTGAATCCCTATTTTTTTTAATATAGCAATTGGTATAGAGTCTTCTTCTCTCAAAATGGCAAGTAAAAGATGTTCTGTATCGAGAAATTCGCTATTTCTTTTTTCTGCTTCCTCTCTTGCATAAAGAATTATTTTACGTCCCTTTTCTGTAAACTTTTCAAACATGTTAAACACTCCTTTGAGAATTTTATCTCTAACTCAATATTAATGATTTTTTCCTCTTTCTGTCAATCAATGTAGTGTTAAACCAAGATTTTCTGATATATAGAAAGCTGTCTTTCGCTCAAACTTTCATTTCAAAAAAAGAGGGGACTCTTCGCCTTCAGCTCAGATTGACAGAAAAAAACACAAGCCTTCGGACTAAAAATATATTGATATAAATCAACTCAATATGTTAGATTAAAAACATGAAGCGTAAGGATTATTATAAGATACTTGGCGTAAGTAAAGATGCCTCCCAAGAGGAAATAAAAAAGGCTTATCGTAAGCTTGCAAGAAAGTATCATCCAGATTTAAATCCTGGAAACAAAGAAGCTGAGGAAAAGTTTAAAGAGATTAATGAAGCCTATGCAGTTTTAAGTGATCCAAAGAAAAGAGAGGAGTATGACAGAGGAGAATCATTTGATTTTAAAGGTTTTGACTTTGGCGGTTTTGACTTCACAAAAGGTTTTGATTTAGGTGATATTTTTGGAGATATTTTTGGTGAAACCTTTACAACAACTTCGACCACCTATGTAAAAGGTGAAGATATAATAATTCCTGTTAATTTAACATTTGAAGAAGCCTATAAAGGCACTGTAAAACCAATTACTTATCAAAGATATATAGAGTGTCAAAGTTGTCATGGAAGCGGAGCTGACAGAGTTGATATTTGCTCAAGATGTGGTGGAACAGGCAGGATTCAGGTTTCAAGAGGATTTGTAAGGGTAAGTCAAACCTGCCAAAACTGTGGTGGAACTGGAAGAAAAGCTTCATCGACATGTAAAAGTTGTAGTGGAGCAGGCAGATTTTTAACAAAAGAAACAGTTAAGGCTAAGATTCCTGCTGGGGTAGACAATGGTTCAACAGTCAAGGTTAAAGGATATGGAAATGCAGGTAGAGGTGGAGCTCCCTATGGTGATTTAATTCTTGAAGTTAATATTATCCCACATCCTTTTTTTACAAGAAAGGGAGATGATATATACATTGACCTTCCTGTAACATTTGTTGAAGCAGCCTTGGGAGCTAAGGTTGATGTTCCTCTTCCAGATGGAGATACAGTCACCATGAAAATACCTGAGGGGACCCAGGGTGGACAGAAATTTAGAATTTCAGGGAAAGGATTTCCATCACCAAAGGGAGGTAAGGAAGGAGATTTTTATGTAGTGATAAAAATATTAATTCCTAAGGGATTAAAAGATCCTGAAAAGGAAGAGATTAAAAGACTGGAACGTCTTTATAAAGAAAACCCAAGAGAATTCATGCTGAGGAGGTAGAAATGAGACAGGATGAAAGATTCTATATGATAAGTATGGTTTGTAGGCTTCTTAATGTTCATCCTCAAACATTAAGACTTTACGAAAGAGAAGGATTTATAAAACCTAAAAGAATTAAAAGACAGAGAGTTTATACAGATGAAGACCTTGAAAGACTAAATTTCGTAATAAGACTTACAAAGGAATTCGGTGTTAACAGAGCTGGAGTAGATATTATTCTCAGAATGAGGGAAAGAATGCAGATGATGGAACAATTCATGCAGGAATTGCTTCGTTATGTTGATGAAGACATAAAAGAAACAATAGAAAAAAGAATGAAAAAATTTTTTGAACAGTTTTAAGGAGGAATCTATGAGATTCGACAAACTAACATATAAAACACAGGAAGCAATAAAAGAGGCACAAAGAATTGCTTCTAAGTATGGTAATCAGCAAATAGATGTAGAGCATCTTATGCTTGCATTAATTGAAGATTCTGAAGGACTTGTTACAAGAATTCTTAAAGAATGCGGAGCAGATATAAATACAATAAAAAATGATTTAAAAAAAGCCTTAGATAGAATTCCAAAAGTTCATGGAGCGCAACCCCTTGAACATATTTACATAACACCAAGACTTAATCAACTTTTGGAGCAAGCTGATAAGGAAGCAGAGCATCTTAAAGATGAATACATAAGCGTAGAACATCTTCTGATTGCTCTCTTTGATGTTGAAGGACCTGCCCTTGATGCAATAAAAAAGCAAGCGGTTAACCGCCAAAAAGTTCTTGATGCAATGAGAGTAATTAGGGGAGTACATCAAGTAACAGATCCAAATCCCGAGGAAAAATATCAAGCTCTTGTTAGATATGGAAAAAATTTAACAGAACTTGCAAAAAAAGGAAAACTTGATCCTGTAATTGGAAGGGATGAAGAGATAAGAAGGGTTATACAGGTATTAAGTAGAAGAACCAAGAACAATCCTGTTTTAATAGGTGATCCCGGTGTTGGTAAAACAGCCATAGTTGAAGGACTTGCCCAAAGAATAGTAGCAGGGGATGTTCCAGAATCATTAAGAGATAAGGAAATAGTAGCATTAGATATCGGTTCTCTTCTTGCAGGTGCAAAATATCGTGGAGAGTTTGAAGAGCGTCTTAAAGCAGTGCTGAAAGAGATTACCTCTTCTGATGGAAGAATTATCACATTTATAGACGAGCTTCATACCCTTGTTGGTGCAGGTGCTGCGGAAGGAGCTGTTGATGCATCAAATATGCTTAAGCCAGCCCTTGCCCGTGGAGAGCTCAGATGCATAGGCGCAACAACAGTTAATGAATACAGAAAATACATTGAAAAAGACCCAGCCCTTGAAAGAAGATTTCAACCAATTCTTGTTAAAGAGCCTTCTGTTGAAGATACAATTTCAATTCTAAGAGGACTTAAAGAGAGATATGAGGTTCATCACGGTGTAAAAATAAAGGATTCTGCATTGGTTGCTGCTTCGGTGCTTTCAGCAAGATACATAACTGACAGATATCTTCCAGACAAAGCAATTGACCTAATAGATGAAGCGGCAGCAAAACTTAGAATGGAGATTGACAGTATGCCAATTGAACTTGATGAAATTGAAAGAAAACTAAGACAGCTTGAGATAGAACGTCAGGCACTAAGCAAAGAACCAACTGAGGATGCAAAAGAAAAAATCGAAAAAATTTCTCAGGAAATAGAAGAACTTCTTAAGAAAAAAGAAGAATTAACGCATCAGTGGCAGGCTGAAAAAGAGATAATTTTAAAAATAAGGGAAATAAAAGCAGAGATTGAACAAACCCGTATTGCCTCTGAACAGGCAGAACGTCAGGGTGACTTAACAAGGGCAGCTGAACTTAGATATGGGAAAATGATAGAGCTTCAGAAAGCCCTTGAACAGGCAAATATTCAATTAAAAAAACTTCAGAAAAAAAGAAAAATGCTTAAAGAAGAGGTTGATGAGGAAGACATTGCAGAGGTTGTGGCAAAGTGGACAGGTATACCTGTTAAAAGACTTCTTGAAAGTGAAACTCAAAAACTTATAAAAATGGAAGAAAGACTTAAAGAGAGAGTTGTTGGGCAAGATGAAGCAATAATTGCTGTATCAAATGCAATTAGAAGAGCAAGAGCAGGACTTCAGGACCCAAACCGTCCGATTGGTTCCTTTATGTTTCTTGGTCCAACAGGAGTTGGTAAAACTGAACTTGCAAAGGCTTTAGCAGAGTTTCTTTTCGATGATGAAAATGCCATGATTCGAATTGATATGTCAGAATATCAGGAGCGTCATACTGTGTCTCGTCTCATTGGTGCACCTCCAGGATATGTAGGATATGAAGAAGGTGGACAGCTTACAGAAGCAGTAAGAAGGCGTCCTTATAGTGTTGTGCTATTTGATGAAGTTGAGAAAGCTCATCCAGAAGTATTCAATGTTCTTTTACAGGTTCTTGATGATGGTCGTCTTACTGATGGACATGGAAGAACTGTTGATTTTCGTAACACAATAATAATTATGACATCAAACATAGGTAGTCATCATATTCAGGAGTTTCTTGAAGGCGGTGGTTCAGAACACTGGCAGGATTTGAAAAAAGATTTAAGAAAAAGAATAATGGATGATTTGAGGGCTTTCTTCAGACCTGAATTCCTTAACAGAATTGATGAGACAATAATCTTCAATCCATTAAGCAAAGAAATAATGAAAAATATTATTGAAATTCAGTTAAAAAGAATCAAACAGTATCTAAAACAGAGAAAAATTGATATAACAATGACTGAGTCTACAAAGGAATACATTGCAAAAATTGGATATGATCCTGTTTATGGAGCAAGACCTTTAAGAAGAGTGTTACAAAAGGAGATTCTTGATCCTCTTGCAATAAAACTTATTGAAGGAATCTTCAAAGAAGGTGATACTGTAGAAGTTGACTTTAAAGATGGTAAGATAATATTTAATAAGATTGTTTTAGCAGAGGCAATTTAAAAAATTAGGAGGTGTAAAATGGCTATAGTAAAATGGAGTCCTTTAAAGGAAATTGAAGAGATAAGAAAAGAGATGGATAGACTTTTTGAGGAGTTTCTTTCTCCTGTAAGACGAAGAAGAGCAGTGAGTTCAGAAGGGATTATATCGCCAAATGTAGATATCTTTGAAAAAGATAACGAATTAAAAATTCAGATTGAATTACCTGGTGTAAATAAAAATGAGATAGATTTAACCATAACCGATGATAGACTAATCATCAAAGGAGAAATTAAAAGACCCGAAGGAGTCAAAGAAGAGGATTATATTTTAAGTGAAAGAAGTTTTGGTCCTTTTACAAGAACAATTAGTCTTCCACCTGATATAGATAAATCCTCTGTTAAGGCGGGACTTAAAGACGGATTGCTTGAAATATCAATAATGAGAAAATCAGAGTCAAAACCAAGAGAGATAAAAATTCAATTAGAGTAGCTCTTATAAAAACCCGCCTCGTAAGGGGCGGGTTTTTTGAATTTCTTAAAAGAAACTGATAAACTTAATTTATGAATTTAAAACAAATACCGGCTATAGCAGTTGTTTTAATTGATACAGATGTTTTTTCCTTAAATGAATCTTCATTGGAAGGCGCAGACCTTATTGAATTAAGGGTTGATATGTTTGAAAATATTCAAAAAATTGAACAGGTTTTTGCCACTGCAAAGAAAAAATTTAATCTTCCAATGCTATGTACAATAAGATCTCTAAAGGAAGGTGGCAAAAAAGAAATACCAGATAGATTAAGCATTTATGAGAAATTAACTCCCTATTGTGATTTTTTTGATATTGAAATTTTTTCTGAGGGATCTCGAACTTTAAGACAAAAGACTTTACAAAATAACATTAAACTCATTTTATCCTATCACAGATTTGATTTAACTCCCTCGGTAGAAGATTTAGAAAATGTCTTTGAAGAAGGTAAAAAACTTGGTGCTGATATAATCAAGATTGCTACAATGGTTAATGAAATAGAGGATGCGGAAAAACTTTTGTATTTTACAATAAAACATAAAAAAGACAATGTTATAGTAATTGGAATGGGAGAAAAGGGAAGATTAACACGTATTGTAAATCCAGTGTTTGGTTCTTTAATTACCTATGCAAGCCTTAACACAACATCTGCACCTGGACAGATTCCTCTGCCCTATATGGTAAAAATTTTTAAAGAAATTGGGATAAGAAAGTAAACCCACCTGAAAACCAGATGGGCTTACCAGATTTTACTTTATATATGTTTTCCAATAGTTTCTTACCTTATCTTTTACGGATTTTGGCAAGGGCACATAATCAAGTTTTTTAGCTGTTTCATCTCCATTTGTAAATGCCCAATCAAAGAATTTTATAACAGATTTGTTAACATCTGTCTTTTCCTTTGCAAGAAGAATATATGTAGCTCCTGTTATGGGCCAGGCTTTTTTACCAGGTGCATTTGTCATCCATGCATAAAAATGTTTTTTAGGATCAAGCTCTGCAGTAGCAGCTGCTTCAGCAAAACTTTCAAAATCAGGGGCTACAATCTGTCCTGCTGAATTTTTAAGCTTTACTGTGGAAAGTTTATTTTGTTTGGCATAGGCAAACTCAACATATCCTATTGAATAAGAAGTTCTTTTTACATAATTTGCAACCCCTTCATTGCCTTTTCCTCCAAGTCCTGTTCTCCATTTAACAGCTGTTCCATAGCCAACATTATCTGCCCATTTTTTACATGTTCCACTGAGATAGTGTGTGAATATTGCAGTTGTTCCAGAACCATCAGAGCGATAGACTACTGTTATAGGTTTTGCAGGCATATGTATATCTGGATTTAATGCTTTAATTTTTGGGTCATTCCACTGTTTAATCTCACCAAGAAATATCTCACACATTGTGTTTCCATCAAGAACTAAAGCATTAAATGGAATTTCAGGGATATTAACAACAGGTACAACTCCACCTATTACAGCAGGAAATTGAAGAAGTTGGGATTTTTCTAATTCTTCAGGTTTAAGAGCCATATCAGAGGCACCAAAATGAACTGTTCTTTCTGTAATCTGTCTGATTCCACCACCTGAACCAATTGACTGATAATTAATTTTAATTCCTGTTGCCTTGTAATAACCCGATGCCCAAGAAGAATAAAGTGGATATGGAAAGGTAGCACCAGCACCATTAATCATTTCAGCAGAAGAAGAAATATTGAATGTTAAAAGTACAAAAAATACAATAAATTTCAAAATTAGACTCACCATCTATACCTCCTCATTTTAATTTTTTAATATTGTAACAGAAAATTAACATTCCTGTAACAAAAAATTAACATTGTTGTAAAACTGTCTTAACAATGGTTTTTTATACTAAAACATGAAAATAAAAAATAATTTATGGAGGTGTTTTATGAAGTATCAAAAGAGTTTTATTTTGGGGGTTACTTTGCTTTTGATGACGATGATGTTATTTTTGGTGCCCCTATCTTATGCGCAGCCAATTATCAAAATTGATGGCTCATCAACAGTTTTTCCAATCACTGAGGGTGTAGCAGAAGATTTTCAGAAAGCAAAAAAAGGAGCAGTTAAGGTTACAGTAGGAATTTCTGGTACTGGTGGAGGATTCAAAAAGTTTTGCAGAGGGGAAACAGATATCTCTAATGCTTCAAGACCAATTTTGAAGAAAGAAATGGAAGAATGCCAGAAAGCAGGCATAAGGTACATTGAGCTTCCCATTGCCTATGATGCCTTAGCAGTATTTGTAAACACAAAAAATAACTGGATTAAAAATGACTGCATTACCGTTGAAGAACTTAAAAAAATGTGGGAACCCGATGCTCAAGGTAAGATTACAAATTGGAATCAGGTAAATCCATCCTGGCCAGATAGAACTTTAAGACTTGCTGGTCCTGGTGCAGATTCAGGAACCTTCGACTACTTTACTGAAGCTGTTGTAGGAAAGGCAAAGTCAAGTAGAGGTGATTATGTAGCAAGTGAAGATGACAATGTTATTATGAATGCTGTTATAAAAGATGTTGGAGCCCTTGGATATGTAGGATTAGCCTATGTAACTGAAAATAAAGGTAAGGTTAAACCATTAGCAGTCAAAAATCCTAAAACAGGTGCCTGTGTAATGCCAAGTGAAAAAACTGTCATGGATGGAACCTATCAGCCCCTTTCAAGACCTATATTTATATATGTAAATGAAAAATCTGCTAAAGAAAGACCAGAGGTAAGAGAATTTGTAGAATTCTATCTTAAAAATGCAGGAAAAATATCAAAACAGGTTGGTTATATTCCTCTCCCTCCAAAGGCTTATCCAATGGCAGAAGAAAGATTTAAGAAAATGCATGTGGGAACCGTATTTGGCGGTGAGTTACAAGTTGGTTTGACTGTTGAAGAACTTCTTAAAAGAGAAGCAAAGTATTAATTATGTTTGCTTCTTTAGGTTATAAAAGAATCTTAGACAAACTCATGCTGGCGGTGTTTTTCACCGCCGGCTTTATTACTATTTTTATAACAATCGGTATTGTATATGTTCTTTTGGCAGACACATTAGAGTTTTTTAAAGAGGTATCAATTAAAGAATTTCTAACAGAAAAAGAATGGACACCTGTTTTTGCTACAAAAAAATTCGGTATCTGGCCCCTTATTGCCGGAACATTTCTTATAGCTGCAATAGCTATGATTGTATCCGTTCCTCTTGGACTGTTAATTGCAATCTACTTAAGTGAATATGCCTCTGTTAGTGTTAAGGAAATTGCGAAACCAATAATAGAATTTTTAGAAGCGGTTCCAACAGTTGTTTATGGATATTTTACTTTATTGTTTGTAACTCCTCTTTTACAAAAAATAGTTCCTGATCTTGAAAGTTTTAATTCTTTAGCTCCTGGAGTTGTTCTTGGTTTTATGATTTTGCCTTATACTGCATCAATGGCTGAAGATGCAATGAAAGGTGTTCCTCAGCGAATAAGAGAGGCTTCTTATGCATTGGGTGCTACAAAATTATGGACTGCTATCAGAATAATTCTACCAGCATCAATTTCTGGAGTAATTGCTGGATTTATTCTTGGTGCATCAAGGGCAATAGGAGAAACAATGGTTGTTGCAATATCTGCAGGTATGTATCCTAATTTAACCCTTGATCCAAGAGAACCTATACAGACAATGACAGGATATATAGTTCAGATTGCTCTTGGTGATTTACCCTTTGGTTCTATTGAATATTTATCAATATTTGCAGTGGGGTTCACCCTTTTTATAATTGCCTTTGTCTTTAACAGTATTGCCCTTTGGTTAAAATCAAAAATAAGAGAGATGTATTAATAAAATGAAGAGTTTAGAGAAATTCGATAAAAAAAAATTAAAAAAGATAAAGCCAGACATAATATTTCCTATTTTTGGTTTTTTTGCTTTATTTTTAGTTGTTTCTTTTATGTTTACCCTCGTATTAGATGTCTTTTTAGATGGTTTCGAAAAACTTAAAGATCCCAATTTTTATACTTCTTTTCCTTCAAGATTTCCTGAAAAGGCAGGAATACTTTCTGGTTGGGTTGGTACACTACTTGTAATGGGAGGTGCTATATTTTGGTCACTTCTTATTGGTATACCTGCAGGAATTTATCTTGAGGAGTATGCTAAAAAAAGAGGATTAATAGGAAAAATCGAGAATATAATTGAACTTAACATAAATAATCTTGCTGCAGTGCCAGCAATAATTTATGGACTTTTAGCCTTAGGCATTTTTGTATACAGATTTAAGCTTGGTGAAAGTATATTAACTGCAGGTTTAACATTAAGTATTTTAATGTTACCTGTTATTGTAGTAAATACAAGAGAAGCAATAAGAAGAATTCCAAGAGACATACGTGAAGCAGCCTATGCAGTAGGTGCTACAAAATGGGATACAATTAGAGATCATATTTTCCCTTACTCCTTGGGAGGAATCCTTACAGGACTTATTATTGCTGCATCAAGAGCAATTGGTGAAACAGCTCCTTTAGTTACAATTGGAGCCTTGACTTTTATTGCCTTTTTACCGCCAAATCCAATTACTTCAGATTTTCCATATCTATCATTGACAAAGTTTTGGGAGGTTTTAATGTCACCTTTTACAGTTTTGCCTATCCAGATATTTAATTGGGTTTCCCGTCCACAGGCTGCTTTCCAGATTAACGCTGCAGCAGCAGGGTTTATATTACTTGTTTTAACGGTTTTTATGAATGCCTTAGCTTATTATATTAGGCAAAAAGTCAGGAGGAAATACATATGGTAATAGGTAGTGTAGTTATTGATAATATAAAAAATTTGATTTTTGGAACTAAAGAGAAAGTCTTAGAAGAAACAAAGGAGGCAAACTTGATTAAATCTGAAAGTGAAATCAAGATTGAGGTTAAAGAATTAAATTTTTACTATGGAGATTTTAAGGCTCTAAAAAACATAAATTTAAAAGTGCCAACAAAAAAAATAACTGCTTTGATAGGTCCGAGTGGTTGTGGAAAAACAACTCTGTTAAGATGTTTTAATAGAATGCATGATCTATATCCAGATTCAAGATACGAAGGAACCATATATTTCAATCCCTATGGAATAAACATAGTTGATAAAAATATTGATTTGCTGGATTTAAGAAGAAAAATTGGAATGGTTTTTCAAAGACCAAATCCTTTCCCAAAATCTATTTTTGAAAATGTTGCCTATGGATTAAAGGTTAATGGAATTAGAGATAAAAAATTAATCCAAGAAAAAGTTGAATGGGCACTTAGGGCTTCTGCCTTGTGGGATGAAGTAAAGGATAGATTAAAAGAAAATGCCTACTCCCTTTCTGGTGGTCAACAACAAAGACTTTGCATAGCAAGAGCTATAGCAATTGAGCCTGATGTTGTTCTTTTTGACGAACCTACCTCTGCTTTAGATCCCATTTCAACTGCTAAAATAGAGGAACTGCTTATTCAGCTAAAGGAAAAATTAACTATAATTATTGTTACCCATAATATGCAACAAGCAGCAAGAGTATCGGACTACACAGGGTTTATGTATTTGGGAGAATTGATAGAGTTTGATAAGACAGATAAAATTTTTACTGTTCCAAAAGAAAAATTAACTGAAGAATATATAACAGGAAGATTTGGATAAGATTAGTGATATATTACTTTTGTCCTTTCTGTTGGGAAGAACTAAAGGATAATTTAATAATCTGTCCAAATTGTAACTCCGATTTGAGGAAATTTTCATCAATGCCTTTTGAAGAAAAACTAATCTATGCCTTAAAACATCCTGTAAGGGAAATTCGTAAAACTGCTATTTTTATAATAGGATTAAAAAAAATGAGATCTGCTATTAAAGAATTAGAAAAAATTTTAATCTATGAAGAAGATTCAATTATGATAATTGAAATTTTAAATTCTTTAAAAAACATAGGCACTGAAGAGGCAATGGAAATAATTGAAAGATTTAAATTTCATAGTAGCTCTCTGATATCTTCCTATATTAATAAATTTCTTGTCCATAAACCTATTAATGATAATAATTAAATTGGTATAATAACAAAAGTATGAATTTAGGAGGCAGTAATGGGAATTTTAGATGCTGAGTTAAGAAAGTTAAAAGAAAAAATACTTATTTTGGGATGCCTTGTTGAAGAAGGAATAAGAAAAGCTGTTAAGGCTCTTATTGACAGAGACATCGAACTTGCTAAAAATGTTATTTCAAGAGACAATCTCATAAACGGACTTGAAGTTGAAATAAACGAAGAATGCATAAGACTAATTGCATTAAGACAGCCAATGGCTAAGGATTTGAGATTTATAACCACCGCAATGAAAATATGCACAGATCTTGAACGAATGGGTGATTTTGCAGTTAATATTGCTGAAAGAGCAATTGAACTTGCACAGGAGCCATTTTTAAAGCCCTTTGTAAATATACCTAAAATGGCTGAAATTACTGAAAGTATGGTTGAAGATGCTATTAATGCTTTTGTAAAAGAAGATGTTGATTTATGCTATGAGGTTATCAAAAGAGATGACCAGGTTGATGAACTTTTACAGAATAATCATAATGAGTTATTTGGATTGATGATAAAAAATCCTGATATTATTCCTTTAGCTCTTAAAAGAATGTTTGTTGCAAAATATCTTGAAAGAATTGCTGATCATGCTACAAATATAGCTGAAATGGTAATTTATATGGTTGAAGGTAAAATGCTAAGAGGTTCCTTTGTCACAGAAGAAGTTCAAAAACTCTGTTTAGAAGATTTTATCTCAAGGCAAAAATAGATTTATCTCATAAGTTCCTATACTTACTCTTTCAGCAATTCCTTCTTTCCAAAGTAGTTCTGTAATTTTGAGCTTTTCTTCCTTAGGAATCAAAATAATTAATTTGTTACCTTCAGATATTATTTCTTTCCATTTATTGATTTTTTCTGGCATTATTTCTTTTTCTGTAATTATGTCCATATATCCTAAAGTCATTCCATAGGTTAAAATTTTTAAATCTGGAGGCGGATTTTCCACAGGTTCTATTTGCTGCTGAAGTTTATTAAGTTTTTGTTTTAAATAGTAAGTCAAAAGTTCCTTTAAATGTTTTTCCATGTTCATTTTTTCTTCCTCAGTTTAGAAAGATCAATAATTTTAGAATCTTTCCTTTTTTGAGAATTTTCTTCTGCCCTTTCAGAGGACTCTGCATTGTTAGAAAATTTAAAAACTGGAACATTGAGTTGAACCCGTAAGTCTGGTGAAAAAACTCCTGCAATATAATTTATGGGGATGTAACATCTCTCTGGAGTGTTACCAAATACCAGAGTTGCCGTTAATGCGTCATCATTCCATTGAAAATTCATTTTTTGATTAAAGACTAAAATAAGACCTCTTTCTTTTTCTTCAGGAAGAAATCCTCTTTTGCCTATGACAACATTTTCATCGTAATCAACAATTATAAAAACTCTGCCAGCAAGATTAATTAATTCAAAAAAAGTTTGTTTTTTTAGTTCATTAAGCCTTTTTATAAGCTCTTCAGATAAATCGATCATTGTCTAATCCTGTAACTAAGTAATAAAGCACCACTAAATATCATAATCAGACATAAAATCTGTCCCATTGTGAAAATTCCCAGAATATAGCCAATTTGAGGATCTGGCTCTCGAAAGAATTCAACAAAAAAGCGAAAAATACCATAAAGAACTAAAAATAATGATGATAGAATACCAGACCTGCTAAATTTATCTTTGAAAAACCATAAAATCGTAAAAAGTACTACTCCTTCCAATGCTGCTTCATAAAGTTGGCTTGGATGTCTTGGTAGAGGACCTCCCTCTGGGAAAATCATTGCCCAGGGAACATTAGTTACTCTTCCGTAAAGCTCTCCATTTATAAAATTTCCGATTCTTCCAAGTCCAATACCGATTGGTGCTGTTAAAACAAGCATATCAGTAAGAGTGAAGAAATCAAATTTTTTAGCCCTTGTAAAAAGCCATGCTGATATCACAACACCAATAAGCCCTCCATGGAAAGACATACCTCCCTGCCAGAGAGCAAAAATGTGAAGAGGATTTTCAATGTAGTAGGAAAGATTGTAAAAAATTACATATCCTAAACGAGCACCAATTAGAAGTCCTAATATTAAATAAAAATAGAGATTTTCGAGAAAATCCTTTTCA
>Ga0272449_1003194_pt1 | contig 14311 bp, 15 predicted proteins | sample YNPCB0241_FD_198679 | JGI IMG/M metagenome (GOLD analysis project Ga0272449, IMG submission 198679) | Hot spring sediment microbial communities from Yellowstone National Park, WY, United States - YNP-CB-024-1 | ecosystem: Environmental > Aquatic > Thermal springs > Hot (42-90C) > Sediment...
AAGATCTTTGCCCTCTCCTCGGGAGTAGCAGCAGGATTATTCTGTGGCTCCTTTACAAATACCCCTGCCCTTGCCTCTGTGGTTGAGGCGATAAAGAGGGCAGCAAGTGAGGATGCCACGACTTTGAGCAGTGAACCCGTCTTTGGCTACTCGGTTTCCTATCCTATGGGTGTAATAGGCATACTGATATCCTTCTACCTATTCAAGCGGTTATTCAAAATAGACTTCCAGGAGGAGGCAAAGAAGTTTCCGGAACAGGTTGGGGCACAGAAGAAGATAATCAATCTGACCATCAGAGTCACAAAGGATGATATAAAGGGAATCAAGATTGCAGAACTGATACACTCGAAGAAACTCCGTGTTATATTCGGCAGATACAAACGGAACGATACAATGCAACTCGTCGAGAGCGATACTCAACTCGAGCCCGGGGACTTGGTAACGGTAGTTGGGGAAGAGTCGGATGTAATGAAGGTAGTGGAGATGCTGGGCGAGATAAGCAATATCGCTATTGATATGGACAGGAGTCTACTGGATTTCAGGAGGATATTCGTATCGAATAAAAATGTTGTAGAAGTGCCAATCAGAGAATTAAAACTCCCGAAAAGATTCAGGGGACTCATTACAAGAGTTAGGAGAGGGGATATAGAGTTCATCCCGGATGGAGATACGCGCCTTGAACTCGGTGACAGGATAAGGGTACTTGCTCCAAGGGAGAGGATGGATGAGATCTCTAAGTTCTTTGGGGATTCATATAAAGCCATTTCAGAGATAGATGTAGTCCCATTTGCCCTTGGAATTGCCCTGGGTATTCTACTTGGCTCTATTCCCATTCCGATAGGGAGAGATATAACTATCACTCTTGGAGTTGCGGGGGGTCCGCTTATCGTTGGGTTGATATTAGGAAGGATAGGGAAGACCAGGCATATCGTCTGGCAGATACCTTATAATGCAAATCTGACATTGAGACAGATAGGTATAATCCTGTTTATGGCAGGTGTTGGAACCCGTTCGGGATATGCATTTTATGAGACATTGAAATCAGGGAATGGTCCGCTGATATTCCTACTTGGGGCATTACTCACTGTCTCTGCAGTCTGGGTTGCACTCTTTGTTGGATACAGATTCTTGAAGATTCCTTATAGTGTTATGAGTGGTGTAGTCAGCGGCATTCATACCCAACCATCTGCCCTTGCCTTCGCAAACGAACAATCAGATCTACCTGCTCCGAATATTGGCTATGCAACCGTATATCCCCTATCAACGATACTCAAAATCATCCTTGCTCAGATCATTCTATTATTCTAATAACGCCGACTAATATTTAAACGAATTCTATTCTCAGAAACCTATTTTAATGATTAAATTTAGAAAAGAATGAAAAGTTGAGTAATCATTCAGTTACAGTGGCAATCATTGGTGTTCATAAAGTTTGTAGATTCTGGGAATTCTGCAAAATAAGATGTAAGTTCTGTTTTAATAAAAAAATTTCATAACTTACCCATCTATCCGTTTACTTTGTTAGCCACGCCTCTACATGAGAGGAATTAACACACCCCTTCTGCTTTCGGCAGACACCCCTCTATGAGAGGAGAACTTTTACTTACCCATTTCCCACTTCTTACTTACCCATTTATAACTAAATCTTTACAAAGTTGACCTACCTATATGTCAGAAATATACATATCTGCAAACTTGTTGAATAGATCTGTAATCTGAATCAAAAACTCCTTGAGTTTACAACGATCTCTCTCACATACCCTGGAGTTCAGAAAGCAAATACTATACGAAGTTCTACCCTCAAATAATTTTAGAATATCCTTAATTTTTGCATTCTTCCCCTTATTGGTTATAGTATATCCACCTGCTGGACCTCTTACTGATTCCAGAAATCCAGCCTTCTGCAATGTCTGAATGACCTTGCTCAAATGATTATACGATACATCCAGTGCCTCTGCTACCTTTTTGGCAGATAGACTCTCTTCACTACTGTCTATAAAATATTTAATAGTGTGAATGGCTATTATAGTTGCATCGGAGATTCTTATCAAACTCTTCATAGGTTTTTCTATAATGCGAAAAGTAAAAAAACACAAGAGAAAAATAGAACTTGACATATAAGTAAATAAGTATATAAATACCAAATTAACTATTAAGGAGGTGTCTTTATGAAGACAGAGAGTTTAAAGAGATGGGCAATCGTCAGTTTTGTGGTGTCTATGCTTATTCTTCTCGGAGGTGGTTATCTATCCATAGACAGGGTTCCACCTTATGGTGCCATCTTACTCTTCTACTTTCTGATTACTACTTACCCAAGACTCAAAAAATGCGAATTCGATGATGGGGAGATAAAATTTTGCAGAGAAGATCTATAAAAAATGGAGGTATGATATGAAACCAATAGAAATTTTGAAAGAAGAGCATCAAGTTATCTTAGGAGTACTTCAAGTTATCGACGCCATAGTCAGCAAAATAAAAAAGGGAGAAAAAATTGACAATAATGACCTCAGAGATATTGTTGATTTCATCAAGACATTTGCCGACAGATGTCATCACAGGAAGGAAGAGGATTTACTCTTCAAGTATATGATAGATGCTGGTGTACCAAAAGAAGGTGGTCCCATAGAGGTAATGTTATCAGAGCATGAAATGGGCAGGAGGTTCGTAAAAATTATGGAGGATTCACTAAATAGACAATCAGTTGACTACAGCAAATTTGTAGAAGGGGCAAGCGGGTATTCTGGTCTATTGAATGAACATATATACAAAGAAGATAACATCCTCTACAGGATGGCAGAGATGCATATAGATGATGAGAGTATGAAGAGACTACTTGAGGAGTTCGAGATGGTGGAAAAATTCGAAATCGGAGAAGAAGTACACAAAAGGTATCATCAGCTCAGCGAGAATCTCAGGAAAAAATATCTGGCATAATTGATTGTTAAAAGGAGGTTTGTATGAAGGACAGAGTTATTAAGGCAATCGAAAGGATCAGGCCTTATCTGCGTATGGACGGTGGAGATATCGAATTTGTGGATCTTGACGAAAAAGAGGGGATTGTACGAGTGAGATTAAAAGGTGCCTGTGGGGGCTGTCCTATGTCCGCATATACCCTGACAGAAGGGGTCGAGCAGGCAATAAGAGAAGAGGTCCCCGAGGTCAAAAGGGTAGTACAAATATAAGTTTCTACACTCTCAGTAGAAATTATAGTCTCTGGTGTCCCGATTCTACCTGACACCTTCTCTGAAATATTACTTAAAATAGGCTTGATTTCAAGGGGTTAGATTTGTTTTTTGATTGTAGGCTGACCCGGATTTTAAGGGCAAAAGGTAACTGACACCTTTTCGCATACAAGCACTATAATACTATTTCACTGATGGGAGGAGGGCAAAATATGCGCAAGAGAGTTTTCAACTTGAAACTTGTTTATATTATATGCATCAAAAAACAAGAGGAGGTTCTTATGAAGAACTTATTTGTTTTAATAACCATTATTTTTCTTTCTTCGATATTATATGGGGCTGAATGGGAGCTCGATAAATCCCACTCGGCAATAAACTTCTCAGTCAGACACCTTGGTATCTCGAATGTAAAGGGGGAGTTTACTAACTTTGAAGTAAAGGTAACAGGGGATAAGGAGAGTGTTGAGAAGTCTACAGTTGAAGCAAAGATATTTGTGGATAGTATCAACACTCGTGAGCCAAAGAGGGATGAACACCTCAAGAGCCCGGACTTTTTCGATGTTGCAAAATACCCAACGATAGAATTCAAGTCCAAAGAAGTTAAAAAGGTGTCGAATACAAAGCTGAAAGTAAAAGGGGATCTGACTATGCACGGGATTACAAAGGAGGTCGTTCTGGATGTAGAAAGCCCAGGTGTTGAGGTCAAGGACCCCTGGGGGAATATCAGGGCTGGGTTTCAGGCAAAGACAAAGTTAAACAGGAAAGACTTCGGGATAAACTGGAATGCCACACTCGATAAAGGTGGTGTAGTAGTAGGGGATACAGTAGATGTAGCAATTGATATTGAACTTATTAAGAAGTCAGATAACAGTTCAAAGGGAAAAGATAATAAATAACAAAATAAGAGGTGTTAAAATGCAAAAGTTTACTCCGCTTATAGGAAGGATATTTCTAAGTGCGATATTTCTTATGTCTGGTTTGGGGAAGATTGCTAATTTTAGTGGAACACATCAATATATGGCCGCTTATGGTATGCCTATGACATCATTGTTTTTGATAGGTGCAATCATTCTCGATGTTTGAGGCGGATTATCAATATTATTAGGATACAAAGCGAAATGAGGGGCTCTAGCTCTCATAATATTCATAATACCGGCTACCTTGATTTTCCATACAAACTTCTCTGATCAGACGCAGATGATAATGTTTATGAAAAATATAGCCATATTGGGCGGTTTAGTACTGATAGTAACAAATGGTGCAAATTCTTTAAGTATTGATAATTACACTACAAAAACTTGAAGACTTCAAGGATTGTTTCAATATCAGCCTCGTTATGACACAGTGAAGTAAAGCAGACCTCAAAACACGAGGGCGGAAAGAGTATATCTCTTTCAATCAATCTTCTATATGCCTTCTTGAAAAGGTTTAGGTCCTGTCTCATTGAATCAGAATAGTTTTTTACTTCGGAGGGTGTATAGAATATACTAAAGATTGTTCCAAAACAATTGAGTCTCAGTGGTATTCTATTTTTCCTCCATTCAGTAGCAAGATACTCAATGAGAGAGTGCATTTTCTTATATATTTGCTGATTAGCAAACAGATAGCTCAAGACAGCAACACCGGCATTCATTACCAGAGGGTTACCAGAGAGTGTACCTGCCTGATAGACCCCTCCAAGGGGAGCAAGATTCTCCATTATCTCTCTCTTTCCTCCAAAACATCCTACAGGCAATCCCCCTCCGATAATCTTACCAAGGACTGTAAGGTCAGGTCTAATACCGAGAAGGTGCTGAGCCCCTCCTGTTGTAAGCCGGAAACCTGTAATAACTTCATCAGCAATTAAGAGAGCATCATATTGTTTGCAGAGTCCCACAAGAGTTGAGAGGAATTTATCATCTGGGATTATAAGCCCCATATTCGCTGGTACAAGTTCAAGTATAACACATGCTATTTCTCTGCCAAATCGCTTGAAAACATTCTTCAAGGCGTTACAATCATTGAAGGGAATTGATAAGGTATTTGAGATTATCTCCACAGGTATTCCCTCTGAAGAGGACTCTTTTATCTCTGCAAGCCCTGAACCACTCTTCACAAGCAGATAATCGACATGTCCGTGATAACATCCATCAAACTTTAGTATCTTCTTCCTTTTTGTAAATCCTCTCGCTACCCTGATAGCGCTCATTACAGCCTCAGTACCCGAACTTACAAATCGCATCCTCTCCATTGAGGGGAATGCCCGTTGAATAAGTTTCGCGAGTTCCGCCTCAGCTCTATGACATAAACCAAAATTCAAACCATTCTTTATTGCACTTGAGACTGCTTCTTTTACAATAGTATTATTATGCCCCAGTATTATCGCTCCCCATGACATACAATAATCTGTAAACCTGCTCCCATCCTCAGTATATATGTACTTGCCCTTCGCCTTTTTTACAAACACAGGTGGTAAATCCACCATCTTAAAACTCCTTACAGGGGAATTTACCCCACCAACTATGTATCTTTTTGCCTCTTCAAATAGATTGGTATTCATCTATCTTCTCCAATATATATGGCGTAAAATAACTTACTATTTTATTCGCACCAGCCCTTTTTATAGAAATAAGAATTTCATATATCAACTCCTCCTTAGCAAGCCCACTGTCAATTAGATAATTAATCATTGCATATTCTCCCGAAACATTATAAGCATATATTGGAATATTAAATTTTTCTTTTGCCTTTGAAATAATATCAAGATAACCTATTGCTGGCTTTATCATTACCATTTCAGCCCCTTCTCTTATATCTTCTGTTATTTCCTCAAGTGCCTCAATAGAATTTGCATAATTCATCTGATAACTTTTCCTATCCCCGTATGCTGGAGTTGAATCTGCTGCCTCACGAAATGGACCATAGAGATTTGAAGCAAACTTGGCCGCATAAGAAAGTATGGGTGTAGAAAAATTATTTTCATCAAGTATTCTCCTTATGTAATAGACTCTCCCATCCATCATATCTGATGGGGCAACAATATCTGTCCCAGCTCTTGCATGGGATAATGCTACCTTTGCAAGTATCTCGCAGGTCTCATCATTATCTCCTACATAACAATGACCTGTCGGATTATATGAACAGAGACAAACATCTGTTATAATAGTGATATCCTTTACAGCCGATTTTATTTCTCTTACTGCATTCTGAACTATTCCCTCATCATCATAAGCCAGTTCTACTCCCTTTCTATCTGGAACTCCGAAAATCAAAATGGATTTTAGCCCCTTCCCCTTCAACCTCTCTATCTCTTCTATAGCGAGGTCAACACTCATTCTATAGATATTTTTCATTGATTGAATCTCTTCCTTTCTTCCGCTGCCACCAATAATAAATAGTGGAAAAACAAAATCTTCCTTTGAAAGAAATGTCTCCTGGTACATTAATCTCGTAGCCCTATCTGCTCTTCTCTCTCTAAATCTTTTAAACATCTCATCCCTCCAGTTGAATATTCTTTTCCAGAATTATTGTTCTATTCCCTAAACCAAAAGAAGCAAGAGTTTCATAGGTTTTCCTACCCCCTGCATAAATAATGAAATGTTGAGGAACTTCTTTATACATCTTCATAAATGCATCAACAGTACTTGTAGAGGCAAAATAAATTCCATTAAATAGACTTAACTCCAGTAACTTTTGTTCTTTTTCAACAGTTCTATAAACAGGTAGTCTTGTAATATTTTTAACCAGTAGTAAAGAATTTGAAGTCCTATCTGAGCATGGATACAAAATAGATTTTTCACTCTCATTACTCACAAGCAGTTCATAAAGAGCATATGAATCATATTTTTCAGGAATGACTACATTTGTATAACCTCTCTCAATTAATTTCTCTTTTGTCCTTTTACCTATTGCATAAATGCTCTTATCAATATGAACACCATAATAATCTGTAAAAACATCCACGGAATATGGTGAAGTGAAAACAATAACTTCAAAGTATCTCAAATCGATCGCAGGCAAAGGGATAATCCTTTCTCTTCTTATTAAAGGATAGTGAACAATTATTCCTGGGATTTTAGAAAGTGTTTCAAAAGGATCTATCCCTGTATAAAGAATCCTTTCCTGTCTTACTGAATGTTTTAATAAATCTCCAGCGATTATTATAACTGGAGATTGTAGATCAACATCTGGCAAGTTTTTTATATTCGTTATTACATAATCTTCTTCTGGCAGAGATGTATTCTGAACGACTGCACATAAAGTATTATCACTTATTTCTTTTCTCAGTTTATCAAAAATATCTTTCTTAGAATGTGCTCCCATATAGAAGATATAACTGCTCACACTGTCTTTGTGTTCTATTCCTTCAATGTGCCCGCTCTCGAATACTATCTTACTACCATATTCTCTATTTGTTAGAGATATTCCTAATGTAGTTGCAGAAGAGAGTGCTGCACTTATACCATTTATTATTTCAACACTAACATATCTCTTTAAAAGATAGTTAATCTCCTCCTGTGCTCTTCCAAATATTAATGGATCTCCACCCTTGAGTCTTATCACATTCTTCCCTTCAATCGCAAACTTATAAAGCATTTTATTTATCTCTTCCTGCTCAATGGAGTGTTTGCCATTTCTCTTACCCACATAAATTTTAATAGATTTTCTTGATGCAAACTCAAGAATTTCTGGATTTATCAAGTCATCATAAAGTATCACATCAGCATATCGCAGGCAATTTTTTGCCTTTAATGTAAGAAGATCTATTTCTCCAGGTCCTGCCCCAACAAGAAAAACCTTGCCATAATGTCTCCTTTCATCTATTTGATAAAATATCTTCTTTAGTTCGGGTCTATTATTTTTTGCAACAATAGCAAGTTTTCCCTGTAATGGATGTGTTTCAAATGGTAATATCTCAGCAATTCTATCTGTCATTTCCAATCTCTCAAGGGCACACGCTGCAACAATGATTGCATCGACATAACCGTCCTCAATTAATTTCAATCTCTCCTCTATTGTACCTCTTATACTCACAATTTCTAGATCCTTTCTTTTAGAGAGCACATTTTTCATCCGCAATTTAGAGGAGAGCCCCACTCTCGCCTTTGTCGGTAACTCCATTAGCGATAGATTATTTCTACTTACAAGGGCATCTTGACACATTCTCCCCTTTGTGAGAGCTATGAGGGTAAGACCTGGGGGTAGTGGGAATGGTAGGTCCTTAGCAGAATGTATTGCAATATCTGCTTCATCGTTTAAGATGGCACTATCCAGTTCTCGAGTAAAAAAATCTTCTGGAACATCATCCATAAGGGAAATCTCTTTATGCCTATCTCCGTAAGAAGATACAGGTATTATTTCATACTCCAGTTTATTATTAAGTTCTTTAAATACTTCTTCAACCTGTCTTAATGAAAGATTGGAATTTCTCGCAACTACCTTAAGACTCAATTGATTTCCCCTTATATATGTTTCTTAAATATTTATCTGTCTCGTATAAAACAATCTCTTTTGCTTTGAGTTTTTCCTCTTCTCTGGACCTCAAACTCTCTTTTACAATATTCTCTAAATCATGGACATCATAATATACTATGTTTTTCAATGTCCTTACTTTCTGGTCAACATCATATGGAACTGCAAGGTCAATTATCAGCATTTGTCTATTTATATTTAAATCTTCTTCCCTTACAATAGTATGCGGAGCACTTGTAGCACTTATCAGGACATCGGTTTTAGAAAGGATATCTCTAAGATTATCAAGTTTAAATACTCTCGCATTGTATATTCTACCAAGGCTAACAGCCTTTTCATAAGTTCTATTACCAAGATAAATTTGCCTTGCACCGTACTTGTTGAAATATTTCAATACATCTTCATTGAGTTTATTTACTCCAATTATTGTTATATTGAGTTTAGAAAAATCATCGAAGTAATTCTTTATTATTTTTAATGTGGCATAAGAGTGTGAAATTGCACCATAGGAAATCTTCGTCTGGCTTCTTACAATTTTACCAACATAAAAAGATCTCTGAAATAGAGAGTGAAGCAACTTACTTACTCTATTTGCTGATATGGCCTTAAAATATGCATTTTTAACCTGATTAAAGATCTCTGTCTCCCCGAGCAAAGGAGATTCGATCCCGCTTGTGAGACCAAAGAGATGTGCTACTGTATTAAAGTCATTTTCTGAACAATAACTTTCATAATAAATCTCCGTTCTATCACAGGTCTTTATTACTACTGAATAAAAAGGTCTATCTTTCAAAATTGAATTATAGAATTGTTCTCTTTCTTCGATAGAATAATTAAAGTCTTTCCCTTCATATGTCACCATTTTCGAATAGCTCCTTTATCTTATCTCTAATATAAATGCTCTTTTTCACATCCTCGCCATTACTACTGACTGCAACATTTATATTATTAATTTTATATATTGCTGGTGAAATAAAATCCGAAATATCCTTTCTGTCACATACATTTACAAGAATACCAAGTTCTCTGGCATCCTCTGCTATTCTCCTGTTTAAATTCTCATCATTGGTACAGGCATAGACTATTGTAAAACCACTCAAGTCTCTCTTTTCATATACCTTTTTAATAATTTTTACTGATTTCAGTTCCAAAAGGATTTCATCCATAAAATCCTTTGCAAGTATCGTTATATTATCAGTGTAGTTAAGTAAAATCCTTGACTTCCTCAATGCTACCTTACCACCACCTACAATAAGAATCCGTTTATCTGTTATATTAAGGGAAATAGGGAGAAACTGCATTTATACTCCTCATATGAAATATTCTATTATCTCCTTTTCAATGAGCTTGCCAATAATTTCATTCACAATAGTATCTATATCCTCTCTCTCATCATAAGAGAGCTCAGTGTCTATATTGGTCTGTCCAATGCTAATGATTAGTATCTCGTAAGGCGTATTGAGCAACCGTAGCAACTCCAAATCATATTTATCGATATTAACCAGAGGGCTTATAAAAATAAGACCTGCATCTGTGAGAATGTGAGCAATCTCTCCAAGTCTTCTTAACTCTTCTTCTCTATCGGTCTCATCGTTAAACGAGATATCCCTTCCAAGACCTATAGAAAGGGAGTTTATTGAAAGAAAATAGGCATTCTTATTGGAATAAAATAGCCTCTCTTCTAAAGCCTTTGCTATCTCTTTAGTCTTTTCTATCTCCTCACCGACAATGAGTATAAATTTTCCCTTATGTCCATATCTCTTCTCCCTCTTCTCCCTGCTAATATATCCCCTCTCCCAGAGTTTTTCTCTATTCTCTATCTCCTTTTCTAATGAAAGAGAAGTATCTAAGAGATTCTTTACTATTATACCACACCCAGAGATTGTATACTGATCTACCAAAACAAACCTTGATGTCGATTTGATATTTTCTGCAATATCAAAAGTAATGGGCTTTAGGGTCTCAACTTCACATACCCCTATATCATAACGATCCAGCTTATTTTTCCTGTAAATACTCTGTGGATCAACTGCATCGATTACCTTTTCTATGTTTATAATCTTCACATTGACCTTTTGAGTGCCTATCTTTGCCTGATAAGGCCTACCTATCAATAAGGGGGCTATGCCCATCCAAAAGATATTGGCAAGAAACTTTCTCGAGGCAAAGGGCTTTAGCCTCTCTTCACTCTTTACCATCAGTTCACCAGCAGAAATATAAAAAGGGTGAGTAATGGTAAAACCAACACTTTCCCCTGCTCTACCCTCTTCAATCTCTTCTGGAAAAAATTCGATTGATTTAATAACTGATGATTTCATAGACGGATAAAAAGTAACTTTATCCCCTCTTTTTATAGTTCCATACTCTATAGTGCCTGCAAGTATTCTTCTCTCATCATTTCCAGAAGTAAATTTGTATACATCCTGAACGAAAAACCTGAAAGGCATATCTTCCCTGTTATCAACTATATTCCAGTTTTCGATTACCTCTAAAATTGTTTTTCCATCGTACCATCTCAAATCGCTCGACTTTTCTACAATATTTTCTCCGTTTTTTGCGCTAACAGGTATAAAATCAATATTTTTTATTCCTATTGAATCAAGAAAAGGTGCATACTCAGATTTAACATTGTCATAAACCTCCTTTCTATAACCTACAAGGTCCATTTTATTTATTGCAACACAGACATTATCAAGTCCGAGCATAGAAAGTAGATATCCGTGCCTTTTTGTATTTTCCTTTATACCCTCTTTTGCATCAATGACTATAATTGCGGCATCTGCTCTCGAAGCACCAGTTACCATATTCTTTATAAACTCAAAATGTCCAGGGGCATCAATGATAAGATAATCTCTCTTATTTGTTTTAAAAAAGCATCTTGCCGCATCTATTGTTATCCCCTGTGATTGTTCTTCCTTTAAGGCATCAAGCAAGAATGCGTATTCAAAAGTTTTTGCATTTTTTTCACAATATGCCTTAACACTCTCAAGCCTTCCTTCAGGTAAAGAATTTGAATCTGCTAAGAGCCTGCCCACAAGTGTGCTTTTACCATGGTCAACATGACCTATAATGACTATTCTTAATTGCTCTCTTTTCTCTGGCATCTCCTCCTCCACTCATATGGATTTTACATATATCCATCTCTTCTCAAAGTTTCCAGCGTTCCACCATCTTCTTTATCCTGCTCCCTCCCAGATCTTTCAGCGATCTTTGCAAATTTTCCTGTCTTGAGCTCTTCGATAATTTCTTTTACATTCTTTGCTCTCGATTCAACTGGCTTTGTACATGGTGCACAGCCCAGAGAGCGATATCTCCTTCCATCCCCTCTATCAAAGTAAAGAGAAACAACACTTATATTCTCTCTATCAATATACTCCCATATGTCAAGTTCAGTCCAGTCAAGCAGAGGATGAATTCTGATATGAGTCTTTGGTGGGAAACTTGTATTAAAATAGTTCCATATCTCAGGTGGTTGTTCTGCTATATCCCATTCACTCTCTATTCCTCTTGGAGAAAAATATCTCTCCTTTGATCTACTCCCCTCCTCATCTGCCCTTATACCAACAATTACCCCTCCAAAAGGCTCTCTATTCTCCCACAGATCAAATTGACCCGTTTTGTGATTAAGCCTGTACCTTGGCCACTCCCCGGAAAGGGTATATCTCAAGGCATCTGTCTTCAGATATTTACAGCAGGTAATTCTATCAACACTACCATCAGGATATGTAAGTCTCTTATCCAGCGCCTCTTTATTCTCTCCATAAATAAGATCAAATCCCAGTTCTAAGGCGAGTTTGTTTCTATATTCTATCATCTCCGGAATCTTAAAATGTGTATCGATATGGAGTAAAGGAAACGGGATATGCCCAAAAAACGCCTTTCTTGCAAGTGTCAACAGGACTGTACTATCTTTTCCAATTGACCACAACATAACGAGATTTTTATTCTTGAACTCTTTGTATGCCTCTCTAATTATAAATATACTTTGAGATTCGAGTTTTGATAATCTATCCATACTTCCTCCTAAACCTTATAATACTGCGCTGTACTGAAATATCTCTCTCCTGTATCGGGCAGTATAGTGACAATCTTTTTACCACTGCCCAGCCATTTTGCAATCTCCAGAGAGGCATAGACATTGGCACCGGCAGAAACGCCAACAAAAAGCCCTTCCTCTCTTGCCAGTCTGGTAGACATCTTATAGGCATCATTATCTCCTACCTTTATTATTTTATCGATAACAGAACGATTCAGGACATTTGGGATAAAACCCGCACCAATACCCTGAATCTTATGAGGTCCAGGTTTTTCTCCAGACAATACAGCGGATGTAGAAGGTTCAACTGCAACTATATATATCCGGGGATTATGCTTTTTCAGGACCTCCCCAACACCGGTTATAGTTCCTCCTGTTCCAACTCCTGCAATAAAGGCATCAATTTCGTTACCCATAACACTTAGAATCTCCTTTGCAGTTGTCCTTCTGTGTGCCTCAGGATTAGCTGGATTATCGAATTGTCTCAAAATTATAGAATTTTCTATCTGCTTATTGAGTTCATTTGCCTTTTTTATAGAACCTTCCATACCTTCGTGTGCGGGGGTCAGAACCACCTCTGCCCCATAAGATTTGAGGATATATATCCTCTCGAGACTCATCGATTCTGGCATAACAAGAATGCATCTATACCCTTTTACAGCAGATATCATTGCAATGCCGATGCCAGTATTCCCAGAGGTAGGCTCTATTATTGTTGCCCCAGGCTTTAATAAACCATTCCTTTCAGCATCCTCTATCATTGACAATGCTATTCTATCCTTTACACTCCCACCTGGATTAAAAGATTCTAATTTTGCGTATATCTCAGCACAATTCCTGGGGACAATTTTATTAAGTCTTATCATTGGGGTATTACCTATTAATTCAAGAACATTAGAAAAAATAGTATCTCTCATCTCGCCTCCTATTTTATAAAAATCTTATGCAAGCCAAGGCTTAAAGTCATTGATATCATCGGTACTATAAGCCACACGAAAAATATCTTTTTCACGACACCTTTCTTTAATGTATGGATTACTCCATCCTTTATAGTACTCACTCCAAGTACAGCAAAGGTAGTAAACTGAACATAAGGTGTAGGGAGTCCTAAAAGTGAAGCAATAATAACAAAGCTCGAAGTGACAAGTGATATAACTATTGCAGAGATTTCACCTAAAGGGATTATCTCCTGCGAAATTGTATTTATAACTCCTTTACCAAAAAAAAGTGCCCCAAATCCAAAAAATGGTGCACATATTAAAAGCAGCCAGAAAGGAGATATCTCCACACCAGATATAATTACTGGGGCAACGACATTGGCAACATTGTTCGAACCAACTGCAAAGGCAGAGTAACAATCCGTCCAGAGAATAAAATTCTTTACCAGTCTATTATTTGCAACAAATTTTTCATATAATCTGTAATTCTTTTCACTCGGTGGATAAAAATTCTTCATTATGAGAAATGTCACACCAAAGGCCAAAATAGAAAAGAGTATAGCTACTACAAATATCTCACTCAATTTAACAAAATTCGCATTCTGAGTATATAACCCGGCTCCCAGAAAGGCACCAACCGTAACAAAACTCGTTGATTGCGGAATCTTGAGCATATTTGTTAAAAACATAGTAATGGAAGCAGA
>Ga0272449_1003195_pt1 | contig 14310 bp, 15 predicted proteins | sample YNPCB0241_FD_198679 | JGI IMG/M metagenome (GOLD analysis project Ga0272449, IMG submission 198679) | Hot spring sediment microbial communities from Yellowstone National Park, WY, United States - YNP-CB-024-1 | ecosystem: Environmental > Aquatic > Thermal springs > Hot (42-90C) > Sediment...
CAGGTTTTAAAAATTCCTTTGTTCTTTCCCCAAGAATTTCAATAACAGATATTTCATTTTCAATACTCACAAGTTTTTCAGAGAGATGATACATAAATAATATTTCAGCAAAAAATCCAAGAATTCCTTTCTCAACATCTTTTAATTCCTCAAGTAAATTTGAAACAAATCCATCAACTTCAGATATCTTTTCCCTTTTTTCTATATTTTTTAAAAAGGAATTAAATTTTTCTATAAGTCCAGTAACAGGTTTAAGCATTAAATCATCAATTTTGAATTTTTTCTTCATATTTTAAAATCAATTTTTTTATTTGTTCCTATTATAATTTTAATACCATTTTTTTCTTCTTCATAAAAATTTCCACCTGCCTGTTCAAGTATAATTCTTCCTGCCTCATAATCCCATCTTTTCAAATTTAAATGTATTAAAAAATCTATTCTTCCAGATGAAAGATAGGCAAAATCAAGACCTGCAGAACCCATCATTCTAATTCTTTTAACTTTTTTTATAATTTTGTTTAAAATATCCACACCATAATTGATCTCCTTTTCACCTATCATAAATCCAATACCTAAAATAGAATCCTCAATTTTACTTACATTACTTACCTGAATTTTTTTATCATTCAAATATGCTCCAACACCATTTTTACCTACAAAAATTTCATCTCTAAAAAAATCATAGATAATACCAAATTTTTCTTTTTCTCCTAAGAATGCAATTGATACACAGCAATGAGGTATTTCCCTTGAAAAATTCAAAGTTCCATCAAGAGGGTCAATTACCCATAAATTATCTTTTTTATTTTCTAAAAAACCTGTTTCTTCAGATAGAAAACTATCATCCGGGAAAAATTTTTTAATTTCTTCAATAATAATTTTCTCACTTTCAATATCCTGTTTTAACTTAATATCATATCTGAATTCTTTCAATTTAAAAGAACTACTAAATTTTTCCCTCAAATAATTACCTGCCTTTTTAATCGTCTCTAATGCAAGATTAAATCTCTCCATTTTTAAATATTTTTCAAAAGAAAATCAATTATATCCTGTCTCATCTGACAGGATAATCTCTTTTCGGTAAATCCCCAAGTAATTTATAAAGTTTTTTTTTTCTCTTTCCTGCCATTTTATTAACTTTTCCATTCTTTCTCCTTTTTACCAGTTTCCTATATCATCTTTTGTTCCATATTTCCTGTCAGGTCCTGCAGAAAACAAAAGAAAAGGTATATTATCATAATCTGTTTGTGGATATTTGTAAATAATTGGCATTTTCCATGAATCAAGAATATTTCCATCTTCATCTATCTCTTCCTTTTTAAATCTAATATAAGGTCCATGCCATCTATCATCATTACAGGGACCCTGAAGTTTTTCAACAAGGACTTTACTACCATTTCCATCCCCTTCTGGATAATCACCAAAATCAGTTTCATATAATGAGAGTGCTGCTTCAACTGTATTTATTATTGCCTTTGTCTTTGATATCAATGCCTTATTTCTTGCTTTATTTAAAACAGGAAGTGAAATTGCTGCTATAAAAGATAAAATAAATAAAGAAACAAGTATCTCTATTAATGTCAATCCTCTCATATTATTATATTTTACCATTTTACCAATTGGTCAAATAGTTAAATTGAAATATGTTTTTTTGTTTCTTCAACAAATTTTTTTGCTCCTTGGTATGGACCTTCTGGATGACCGAGTAAATAAGAACCTGCAAGCAATGCAACACCATAACCAAATTTTTTATCATAATGTTTTTCAAGATTCAATTTTAAATTTTCAATTCTCAATCCACCCGCAGAAACAGGAACTGTATCTTTTAAATTATACATATCTTCCCTCATAATAAAAATTAAGTGAGAAAGCAATTTTTCATCAAGGGAAGCAATATGTGTATCAGAAACACCAAAAACACCATGCTGGAAGAAATCACCTCCACATAGACGAATAATTTTAACAATTACACCATCCTCTATCCTTCTATCTCCTGTTGATAAAGCACTTCTTCCTCCACTATGTGCATATAAAGGAACATTTATATCAGGTGATTCCCTTAAAATTTTTAAAACTTCAAAATTATGTCCAAGAATAACATTTAACATTAATCCAGTTGCTCCAGATTCTATATATCTTCTTGCTGTATCAAGTATTCTATCAGCCCTTTCAACAATATGTGGTGCATAAATACATTTATTTCCTGTTTCTTCATATGCTTTCTTAAGTGCTTCACTGACAAGTTTAATTTTTGTTTTTTCATTACAATATGATGGACTTAACATTTTCTCATCATCCTTAATAAATTTTACTTCACCTTTTGCTGCAAGATAACATTTTTTTGCAACTTCCTTTTCTGTTAAACCTGCACATGGTTTTATTATTGTTCCTATTATTGGATATGGAAATGGTGTATCTGTAATCTTTCTTATACCATCCAATCCAAATCTCGGTCCTTTAAATTTTTTTAATAATTTTGGAGGAAGATTTATATCAATTAAAGCAACTTTTGAATAATATACAAATTCCAAAACAGGACCTCCACAGGCAAGCATTAAAATCTGATATAATGGGTCTTTTTCGGTTGATAAATTTATTATGGGTGTCCTTATAAAAACAATTCCTTCTCATTTATCAAAAACAAAAATTTTATCAACATCAGCAATACATTTTTTAAAAAGAGAACTCGGTTTCCCTTTTCCAATCCATTTACCTGTTGTCTCATCAATTGCAAGTTTTTTTGAAGTATCAACTATATCCTTTTCACACTTTAAATAATAAATAAGTTCAATAGATTCTTCTTTTTTATAATTTGAGCCAATTTCAACAATCTCTTTTAATTTCTTTCCCCTTAATTCTTTTGGTATATAACCATCTTTAAATATTTTTCCCATTATTTTATTATATCACATTTGTTCTTGAGCCAATTACTATAAAAGACCTTTTTTGTTCCAATAGGCGTCCTCATATCATAAATTTGGTGAATAAAATTAAAGATGCTTTTAAAAATTATAGGATTTCTATGTGATGAATTCCTTTTTGTTTTTAGAAAAAATATATTTATATGAGAAGTATGTTTCAGAAGAAGGGAAATAAGATACTACATATGCTTTTTTTGGTAGTAGAATAAAAATTGTGTCTAAGATAAAATTGTTAAAGAAAAAATAAAAAAAGAAAAAGGAGTCAAAAATGGAAAAGTGGGAATTAAGCAAAGAAGAAATTGAAAGGTGTAAAAAGGAAGCAGTAGCAAAGGCAGTTGACAAATTTTTTCCAGATATAACGAATGGAGAGAAGAAAGCATTGTATGGGAGAAAGCAGAACATTTAAAAACAGACAACTAAAAGAGGACTGGTTTTGTATGATAATAGATGGATAGCATTGCCAGATAAAAGATAAACAAGTAAAAGATGCGGTAATCTACATAGTTTTATTAATAAGTTTGGAAGGAAAAAAAGAGATAGGCACCTGGTATATAGAATTTGGGAAAGAGAATAGGACTGACTGGGTGAAAATATTTAAGGATGTGATAAAAAAGATAATGATAGGATGCCAAAATTTTGAGCAAGCGATAGAGGAATTTAACTTATTGATTGAGGAATTTAAGAAAAAATATCCCTATTTTATAAAGAAGATAGAAGCCAATGAGTATGAGATATTACAACTTTTCAATTTAAGATTTGGAAGAAAGGAGGTGAGCCAGACACAAAATTCTTGACAACTGTCTCCCTAAATTATTCAATAGCCAACTCGCATAACTCCTGTTATATCCTGTAATTTTTGTAAATTCATCCAAAATTTTACCCTTCTCTTTTTTACTTGATTTCTTATACCTTTTCACAACCGCCTTACTTATTTCTTCCCTCACTTTCATCTCTATCTCCTTTCTCATTCTCTCACCTCCTTTTTATCTTATTTTTAAGAAGGTGAGAAAAAATTTCAATTAGATTTTTTCGTGAGGCAACGATTTAATTTCAATTAGATTTTTGATGAGGTAATTCGAAAACTTGACAAAAAATTTTATAAAGGTATAATTTCCAAAAAGGTAAAAAATGGGAATTTTAATCAATGAAAATTGGAAAATAAAAAGAAAGGGGGTGAAAAATATGAAAAGGAAAGGCTTCACATTAATAGAACTTCTGGTGGTGGTGGCAATAATTGCCATCCTTGCTGCTATGCTTTTACCTGCATTAAGTAAAGCAAGGGAGAGGGCAAGGACTGCCACATGTTTAAACAATTTAAAACAACTCGGGATTGCATTTGAGATGTATAAACTTGATTTTGATGATTATTATCCTCCTTATTATTTCGGTTATTCTGGTTATGGTTCCCTTTATATATACTGGTCAACATATCTTGTAAAATATACTTATTCTGCACCTGACCCATTTACTTATCCCTTTTATCAGAAATTTTCTTCAGTGGGATGGCAACAACTATGGAAGGTATTTACATGCCCATCTATGCAGGGAACAAATCCATCAATTGGACATCAGTATGTGAGTTATGGATATAATTATGCTCATATAGGAAGTTCTTCAAGATATGGAGGAAGTAGTAAGCCAGCAAAAGATAGTCAGATAAAAAAGAAGGATGCCACAATTTTACTTGCTGATACTTATTGTTCAGGTACAAATGTAGGGTTAAAAAGGGGTTATTATATTTTATATGACCAGTATACAACTTCCAATAGTTATGGACTTCTTGATGGAAGACATTCAAGAGGTGTAAATGTTTTATGGTGTGATGGACATGCAACAACAGTATATGTTCCAACAAAAGCACCTGATAAATGGGGATATACAACAACAGATAATCCATATCTTTATTATCCATTTAAAAATGGAACTGTTGTAGGAGTTCCTGAAAACCATTTTGACAGATATTAATTTTCATTTTCATTAAAAGAGAGGATGAGGATAGAAGGAGGATAAATGAGAAAAAGATGGTTATTATTGTGGTTTTTTCCTATTTTATGTTTTTCTCAGGTTAATATAAATGTTTCTTTTGATGAGTCAATTTTCAAACCAAAAAATTATGTAAAAAATCCATCATTTGAGGAGAAAGCAAACTGGAAGGAATATGCGATTAAATTGGTTGAAGGAAAATGGGAAAAGACAGATATAACAGGTTCGTATACAGATAAAGAGAAATTTGAAGGTAAATTCAGTTATAAAATAAATGGGAAAAGAGGGATAAATGCAGGAATATCTCAGGATATAAATTTTGATAAACCTTTAAGTCCCGGAAATTATATTTATTTAACTTACAGGATAAAAACAGAAAATATAACAAATGAAGGTGGAAATGTTGGTGTTTCAATTTGTGCATATTTTTCAGATGGTTCAAGGTTATACTTACCAATTTCAATTCCAAAGGCAAAATATAGATGGGATAGGATAAAAAAGAAATACCTACTGGAGAAAGAACTTAAAGGTTTAACATTATACTGCTTATATTATGACCAGGAAGGAGAATGTTATTATGATGATATATTTTTAACTATACCTGAGAAAACAAAAATGAAATATAATGTCAAAGGAGATGATTTAAAGAGGATAAAGATATATGGAGAGGATGGGAAGGTATTTGATACAGGAGATTTAAAAAAAGGAACAAATGAATTTAATGGAGAGATAGAAGTTCTTGGTATAGGAAATTATTTATTTGAAGTTGAGGATTATAAAGGGAATATTTACAGAAAAATTTATCCGGAAAAAAAGACAGAAACAATAGTTCCAATGCTTGATGAAGAGATTATAGAGATAGGAGAAAGAAGGATTTATAAATTTGATTTTAAAAAGGAAGATAAAAAATATATAATTGAATTGAAAGCAAGATTATTATCTGAGAAAATTAATTTTGGAGGGCATTCTCCTTCGCTTATGATTTTTGTTAATGGAGAGAAATTAAATATAGAAAGGATTATTGACAGGAAGGAAAAATTTACAATGGCAGATGGAAGGATATGTTCAACAGGAAAAGATATTTTTACTGTTTATTATGCACCTGGTTTTTATATACATCCAGAAGACAACCCATACTTTCCAGTTGATATACCTGAAAATGACCCTTATAAGTTCAAATTTGATATAACTGATTTATTGAGAGATGGGAAAAATGAGATTATGATAGGGAATGGTTCTCAAATTGCAAAACTTGTAATAGGTGATTTGAAAATAAAAGGAGGGGATAAATGAGAAAATTTATGGTTTTGTTTGTGTGGTTTTTTATCAGTTGTTTTTTATCTGGAGAGATGCAATATATATCACCGAAGGAAGTAAAAAAATTAAATTATAATGTTGAATTGACAAACACAGGAGCAATATCTATAAATTTTAATGGAGAAACCTTTATAATAACATCAGAATATTCATTAATTGGTGGATGGGCAAAATTAGATAAGGATAAAAATGAAGGATTTAAAAGTGTTAAGGTTGAGAAGGATAAAGTTTATGCAGAAACAGATACATTTAAAATAGAAAGGGAGATAAAGAAAAATTTAGAGTGTATTGAAGTAAGGGAAAAGATAAAAAATAAAACAAATGAATTATTGCCTATTATAATAAGACATAAAACAGAAATAGAGAATCCCAAAGAACACTATCTTGGTGGTTTGAGAATTTATTTAAAAAGGGGCACATCATCTGAACCATCAAATCCAACAACAATAATAATAACAGAGAAAACAGGTTTAGGACTTATGCCACTTGATGATGTGTTTAGAGTTCATATACAGAATTTTGTTGCTGGAAATATTTACGGGATAGCAGATAATAATTTTGTTTTAATGCCTGAAAAAGAATATACAATGAAGTTTGCAATTTTCCTTTCTGAAGAACCTGACTATTTTTCAATTATAAATTCAATAAGGAGATTCCTCGGTTCTAATTTTACAATTCCTGGGAGTTTTTGCTTTTTCACACCAAGAACAAAGTCATATTTTAAACCACAGGATGCCGAAGAACTTAAGCAGAAATTCAATACACCAGTGCTTGTTTCTTCAGATATGGAACCAGAACTTATGAAAAAATATTTTACAAATAAAAATGCTTATTTTATAAGTTTCTCATTTAATAGAGCAGCAAGTGGAATTGAAGCGCAGAATCGTTCATATTATTCAGAAAATCCTGATATATTACCATTCATTAAGGATATTATAAAAAGGATAAAAGATGCATATCCAAATGGCAAAATTCTTCCTTATTATCATTGCTTTATAGATACAACAAAAGATGCAAAAGAAAAATATAAGGATGCAATGATACTTCTTCCAAATGGAGAACAGGCAGATTATGGAAAACCTGAACTTCCTTTATTTTTCCCAACACTTGAAAATTCCTATGGTAAGACATGTGAAAAACAAATAGATGAGTATCTTGATTTATTTGGTGCAGATGGAATTTACTGGGATGAGTTTGAATATTCAATGGCAAAATACCATTATGGACAGCCACATGATGGATATAGTGCAGATATAGACCCGCAGACACATAAGATAATTCGTTTAAAAAGTTCAGTTACACTATTGACACAGCCATGGAGAGTAAAGATGGTAGAGAAGATATTGAATGAGAAGAAGAAACTACTTGTGATAAATGGCAATCCACATACAGAGACAATATTAAAATATAAAGTTCCAAGATTTGTAGAGACAGGAAGTATAAGTAATTGCACAAGGGCGCAGTTATTTACACCAATAGCACTTGGAGACCATTTAACAGAGCGGAGTGAAAAAGATGCATATAGAAAAATGCTTGAGGCACTTGATTATGGATGTGTATATTACTGGTATTATTATTTAATCTGGCCAGAATATCCTACATTAACAAGTTATATGTTTCCAATAACACCAATAGAGATAAACAAAGGATATATAATAGGAAAGGAGAGGATAATAACGAAAGTGAGTGGATATTTTGGCTGGGGAGATAATTCAGATGCAGAGGTTCATTATTTTGATACAGAAGGGAGAGAGGTAAAGAGGGATACAGAGAAGATAAAGAAAGATGGTAAGACATATTATAAAATAATTCTTGGAGAATATGAAAGTTGTGTAATTGTAAGAAAGGAGAAAAAATGAGAGTATTGATGATATTTTTATTATTTATTTCATTTTTATTTTCAGAGGAGATAATATGCCCATTAAAGCCAGACCCACCAATAAGTATAGATGGTGATTTAAATGACTGGGTAATGGTTCCAGTAAGATATGAGATAAGGAAAGAGAATGTAGTATATGGAAAGAACAAATGGAAAAATGAGAAGGATTTATCAGGGACAATTTTAATTTGCTGGAGGAATGAAGGTTTATATATAGGGGTTGAAGTAATAGATGATAAGATTGTTCAGAATTTAACAGGAAAGGATTTATGGAAAGGAGACCATATTGAGATTTATATAGATACAAAATATTCACCAGATGCAAAGGGTATATTTGGAGATGGACAATTTCAGATAGGGATTTCACCAGGCAATTTATTAAATACAGGAGACCCAATAATTGATATACCACCAGAATATTATATTTTTCATCCAGAGAATTTTGTTTCAAAAGAGAAGATACTTGTAGGGAGCAAGAAGACAGAAGAGGGGTATAACATAGAGGCATTTATACCATTTAAACTTTTAAAAATAGATGTAAAGGAAGGGACAATAATTGGTATAGATATATGCATTTCAGATACAGATACACCTGATATACAGGAGAAGATGACAAGTTTAATAAAGGATAAAGAGTGGAAATGCCGTGAGAGGTCAAGATTGCTTCCATTAAGATTTTCTTCTTCCTCAATAAAATAAAATTTAAAGAGGGAAGAGTGGGATTTTTTTGAAAATAATGCTTTTTTAAATTTTAAAATTAAGCAATAATTTCTTCTTTTATTTTTACAGGTCTTTTAACTTTTCCTGATTTTAAACATTTTGTGCATATCTTCATTTTTCTTATAATCCCATTATATTCAACAGTAATATTCTGGATATTTGGCTTCCATTTTCTTCTTGTTTTCCTGTTTGAATGACTTACTTTGTTTCCCGCTCTTGGTTCTTTTCCGCATATTTCACATCTTGCTGCCATTTTTTCCTCCTATTCTTTAATTTTACCTTCTTTTTTTAAAAGATAATAAGTCCTTTTTGCATAAACATTTTCAGGATTAATCTTTAAAATCCTTTTCAAATATTTAACAGCACTCTCTATATTATTATAATACACAAGATAAATTGATGCAATACTGCATAAAACATCCTCATCATAAGGATTGAACCATTCAGCAATTTTATAATATTTAAACGCCTTTTCTACATCACCAAGTTTCAAATATACAGTTCCAAGATTAGCATCTGTTTTTGCAAAATGGGGAAAAAGGTAATTATTTATGTAAAGATAAATTTTCTCACTCTCTTTGTAATTATTTATCATTCCATAAACATAGGCAAGTTTATACCAGCATTCATAATTGTACGGATTTAATTGAAGAGAGATAATATAATTTTTTATACTTTCTTTGTAATCACCCTTTTCCTTTGCAAATATGCCATTTTTATAATAAATCTGGGGATAAATCCTGTAATATGAATAAAAAATTGAGAGAATTAATGAAGAAAGGATAATTGAATACCAGAGATTTTTTGAGATATTAAATTCAATTTTTTTATTTTTAAAATATTTTGCAGTTAATCCGAGTAAAAACCAGAAATACATACTTGTTGAAGGATTTGTCAGATTTGTTGAAAATATATTATCAGATAAAACACTTATTATCCCTCCACAGATTCCAGCAAGTATTCCTTTTTCCTTTTTATTTTTTATTGAGAATATAATGAAACTTATGACAAATATAAGAAAAATTAAAAGTCCTATTAACCCGGTTTCTGCCCATTTTTCAAGATATTCATTATGAGGATGATTTGTAACAGGTGTTGATTCTGGTTGAAGGAAATATTCCCTTTTTCTAAAATAAGGATAAAAAAATATAAAATTACCAAATCCCCATCCAAAAAAAGGTTTTTTTAAAATCATTCTCCATGTTCCAGCCCATATGTAATATCTTATATTTCCCCTATACCAGTCTATTATTCTATGGGAAAAAGCAATTATTAAAAGAGTTGACAATATAATTCCAGCATATTTTATAAGACCTTTATTTTCTATATTATGAAAATACCAGACAAAAGAAATTCCTATAACAAAAGCCATCATTGCTGCCCTTGATTGAGAAACAAAAAGTCCCCATATACCTGTGATTAAACAAAGAATATCAAGTATAAAAAGAAATGAAACATTTTCTTTTCTATAAATATAATTCAGAATATTTGAAAAGGAAATGCATAGAACCATTATTATATGACCTGCATAAAAATTTGGATTACCAAAAGTTGAAATTGCATAATGTCTTTCACCATAAAATTGAGATATTCCAACTATTGAGGCACAGATTCCTGAAAAAATCCATATATAAAAAATTCTGTAATCAATTTTTAAATTTGTTGCTGTTATAAAAATTAGGAAATAAAGTATATAATTTTCAAGATTTTTTGCAGATTCATATTTAAAGGGAGCCCACAATAAAGAAATTAAAATCCAGATGAAATATATTACAGGAAGATAAATTAAATTTGAATATTCAAATTCTTTTCTTGAAAGTAAATAATAAACTGAAATTAAAAGACAGAATAAAAAACCGGTTAGATTTTTTATGAGTGTATAATCATAGGCAGGATGATAGGTAAGAAGGACTCCGCCCAGAAAAAATATTGTCAAACCCGAAAAATAATATATTAACTCCTTCTCTTCCTTATTTTTCTTAACCTCTTTGATTTTTCCCATTGATTTAAATTAAGTTTGAAAGAGAAAGTAGTTCAGGAACATATTTATCCCATCCAAGTGGCATTATATGTATTCCTTGGCAAAGTCCTTTCATTCCTTTTATCAATTCTGCTCCTATCTGTAAACTAACTTTAACCCTATCTTCCTTTTTTGCCTTTGCCATCATCTCTATATATTTTTCAGGAACACTTACTCCAGCAACATTTTCATTCATATATTTAGCCATCCCTGCAGATTTTAATAAAACTATCCCTCCAAGAATTGGGACTTTATATTTTTCAACCTTTTTCATGAATTCCTCAAATTTTTTTAAATCATAAACTGCCTGTGTCTGAAAGAATTTTGCACCCGCTTCTATCTTTTTCTCCATTTTTATTATCTGTAATTCAAGTGGTTCATAACATGGGCTTACGACTGCACCAAGAAAAAATTCAACCTTTCCATCAAGTTGATTCCCTTTCATATCCTTTCCTTCCATAAGTGTATAGGCAACCTTTAATAATGAAACAGAATCAAGGTCAAATACTGGCTTTGCTTCTGGATGGTCACCTAAAATTGGATGGTCTCCTGTTAAAATCAAAACATTTCTTATTCCAAGGACATATGCAGAAAGTAAATCTGATTGTAAGGCAAGACGGTTTCTATCCCTGCATGTTATTTGAAAAACTGGCTCAAGTCCCATTTCAAAAAGTAAATGACATGTAGCAAGAGAACCAAGTCTCATAACTGAACTCTGTAAATCAGTAACATTAAAAGCATCCACTTTATCCTTTAATATTTCTGCTTCTTTTAAAAATTCAAGATTTGTTCCTTTACCCGGACCTATTTCAGAAGTTATAACAAATTTACCTTCATTTAATTTTTCCTGCAATCTTGATATTCCCATTTATAACTCCTCGTTTTTATCAATATCAAAGAATAATTTTTTCCTTAACTTACTATCTGGCTCAATTAATTTATAGTTTCTTGGTTCTTGGTATTCTTTTAAAATTTCAAGTTTATTTATTTTTTTAAGTTTTTCATAAATTAAAACCCATCCACAATCCTTTTCTTTTTCAATCTCACATTTTCCATTCTTTGTTCCTCCACATGGCCCATTTACAAGTTGTTTTGTGCAGAAGGCAATTGGACATATTCCCCCTGTAATTCCAAGATAACATGTTCCACATTCTAAACATCTTTCCTTTCCAGGCCATAGTCCCTGAAAACCACCAAGATATAATGTATTTGTTGCAGGATAAACAGGTTTATCAATAACATCAGAAACACATTGAACTCCAATTCCACAGGAAAAAACCAATAGTCCTTTTGAAGAAGAAATTTCATTTAAAAATTTTTTCAATTTTCTTGCAATTAAAATTTTACTGCATAAAAAATCAATTTTTACTTTCCCTTTTATATCCTTTCCACTCTCTTTCAATTTTTTTTCAATTTCTTCAACACTTTTATCATCACTTACTTTACAAACCTCTGCACATCCATTACATAAAATTAAAAAGATTTCATTTTCTTTAACAATCTTTAAAATTTCATCAATATTTTTCAACTCTGAATAAATCATTTTCTTTCTCCTTGTTGATTATAAAATCACAGAATTTACAGAGTTTTAAAAATATTTCATCAAATTTTTCCTTCAATAAATCAGATAGTCCATATCCCCATTCAATTTTATAAGGCTCAATCCCAAAAATATAAATGTTTTTCAAAAAATCCTTTTTCATAAAAAATAAATCTGCAATGTAATTTTTTTCATGAAGAGAAAGAAAATAAAAATCAGAAAATTCTGGATTTTTTGCTATATAAACCATACCGGGTAGATATCCTAAATTTATTGCATCTATTATTAAAAAATCTTCACAATTTTCTTCCTCTATAACAGGTAAAATTCTCCATGTCTCTATTCCTATTTCATATATTTTTACTTCTTCATCTTTATAAATTTTTTTCAGTTCATTTACAAGATAAATACCAATTCCATCATCCATTCTTAAAGTATTCCCAATTCCCAGAATAACAAGTTTTATGCCCATATAATAAACTCTCTTTTATCAACTTTCTTTTTATCAATTACCTGAACTGCACAGGCAAGACATGGGTCAAATGACCTTATTATTCTTAAAATTTCAACAGGATTTTCTGTATCCTTTACTTCTGTTCCAATAAGTGCTTTTTCAATTGCTCCATAATTTCCATTTTTATCCTTTGGAGAAGCATTCCATGTTGTTGGAGATATTACCTGATAATGGGAAATTTTTTTATTTTTTATAATTATCCAGTGACCAACAGCTCCTCTTGCTCCTTCACTTAAGCCAATACCTTCTGAATTTTCAGGAATTTCAAAGTCAATATAAAAATCATCTTCTGGTCTAATTTTTAAAACCCAGTTAATACATTCATTTACAAGGACTTTTGCTTCAATAAATCTTGCAATATGTCTTCCAAGAACTGAATTAAGTTTTGAAATATCTATATTAAACTCATTCAAAATATTATCTATCTCTTTCTTCCATGGCTCTTGATTTTTCATATATGCTACAATTAATCTTGCAGCAGGACCAACTTCAAATACATTATTATCATATCTTGGGCTCTTTATCCATGAATATCCTTCCTTATCAATATCAGGTTCTGGAGAATCAAATTTTGGATTTACTATTTCTCCTTTATACCATGAATTTACAATATGCTCTGTTATTTTATCAGGATTTAATTCTTCAAACTTTTCAAATTTATAAACTACTCCTGATGGCTGAAATCTTTTAATAATACCATTTTCTTTTAAAGGGAAAACACCATAGGTTAAGTAATTTCCATATGAAGAACCAATTTCAAAATATTCTGGATAGAATTTTGCAACATCTTTTAAGTCCCTGAAATAATATAATTCAATAAATTCCTTAATATCTTTCAGTTTGCCAATACCATTTTCAATTTTCCCAGCATCAACTTTCTGTGTAACTCCACCTGGAACTATACCACACTGATGTGGCATTTTACCTCCAAAAATACTTAACAATTGATGTGCATACCTTCTAATTTCAAGTCCTTTTATATAATTGTGTAAACATCTTAAATTTATATCCTCAGGCAATCTAAAATCATCATCTCTTGGAATAAATGGAGAATAATTATCCCTTTCAAGAAATTTACAAACAAGATCTATTTCACTGCTTACACCTTTTTTAACTTTACTTACATCAATAAAATCAAGAAGGGTTAAATGATAAAAATGTAAAATTGAATTATGGATATGGTTTGAGGCATGTATTAAATTTCTCACAAGTAAAGCATTTTCAGGTATTTTTTCTTTTATCCCAAAGGCATCGTCAAGAGCAAGAGTTGAAGCAGAAGCATGGGCAATAGGACAAACACCACAGATTCTCTGAGTTATCTGGCAGGCATCAAGCGGGTCTCTTCCAGCAAGTATTTTTTCTATTCCCCTGTAAAGCATACCACTACATTTTGCATCAATTACTTTTTTATTTTCA
>Ga0272449_1003197_pt1 | contig 14302 bp, 12 predicted proteins | sample YNPCB0241_FD_198679 | JGI IMG/M metagenome (GOLD analysis project Ga0272449, IMG submission 198679) | Hot spring sediment microbial communities from Yellowstone National Park, WY, United States - YNP-CB-024-1 | ecosystem: Environmental > Aquatic > Thermal springs > Hot (42-90C) > Sediment...
CCCGACGAGCCCAGCAACCTCGCCGCCAGATGCCGCAGAAGGAAGTAGTGCTTAACCGCGTCAAAAGACACGTCGTAAAACACCTTAAAGCTCTCCAGCCGCCGCCACCCCCTCTTCACCTTCTGAAAGGCGTAGTCCAGGGTAAGCCCCCGCTCCACCACCTCGTAGAGAACCTTACCGACGAAGGCAACCAGCTCATCAGGCGTCCAAGTCACAGGAAGAGGAGATCCACCTCCAGCTTGTCCAGATCTACCACCGCGTAAGTCGACCTGCCAGTCAAACAACCACAAAGCTCGCCGGGGTTAACCACAAGCGTCCCGCCGCGCCTCTCCACAACGGCCTGATGCGTGTGGCCATACACCACCACGTCGTAGAGGCCAGACTCCACCAAGGCCCTCAGGAGGATCGGGGACGTGCCGTGGTAAAGCGCCACCCTCCTCCCCGCCACTTCAAGCTCCGCCGCCTCCCCCGCCACCTCCACGCCGAATTTCCTCGCCACCTCAAGGAAGAAGGGCCTCTCCCCCTCGTTGTTACCCCAGACACCGACAATCCGCACCCCCTCGCCCAAGGCCTCCCGGAGGAAGCGGGCGGAAAAAGGCGAAACCCAGTCCCCCGCGTGAAGCACAAGCCCGACCCCACGCCTCCTCAGCTCCTCCCCGGCTCTCCTAATCGCAGAAACGTTATCGTGGCTGTCAGAGACGACCCCTACACGCATCAATCAACCTGCACCCCAAGCACCTTGGTGAAAAACTCTATAGCCTCCTCCTTAGTCACCAGCTGCCCCTTACCCACCTTGCTCCTCTTCCTCCTCCTCCGCTGCACCCTGAGGCCGGGCTTTGCCAGCTTCACACAGACATCCATCCCCCAAATCCCCACCGCCGGGTCGTACTTAACGCCCGGGATTGTTATGTGCTCCTTAATGCCAAAACACACGTTCCCCCTATCGTCGAAGCTAGACTGCCTAACCCTGTTATTAACCGCCTGCAACGCCTTCATCAAAAACTCCACAGCCTTATCCCTCCTAAGCGTGACGGCGACGCCTATCGGCTCACCCTTCCTTATGCCGAAATCCTTAATCGACCTCTTAGCCCTCCTCCTCGAAGGCTCCGCACCCGTAAGCTCCTTCAGCAGCTCAGCCGCCTTCTCAAGCCTCTCACCCCCCGTGCCGACGCCTATATTCACCACCACCTTCTCAATAAAGACCCTCCGCATGGGGTGATCCCTGACAAGCACAAGCTCCCTCCAACTCGGCATAGCCACCTACGCTCCACAGCCTATATAAATTTTAGGGCCCCTACAACCCAAACCCCCAGACCGCACACCCCCCACCAACACCAAGACACCCCCGCCACGCGGCGCGAAACTCTGCATGTCGAACTTTGGGGAATTTTGCAACTATTGCAGTGCCTCCAGTAGGCCTAGCAGCTTCTCCGCTAGCTCCGGCTTCACCGTCTGTATGTAGTATCCTCACTCCGAGCTCCTCCAGCCGCCTCCCATACGGCAGACACCACTTGGCCGGGTCGCCCTGGCACGTTATGCGATGTTGACTACTGGGCGATGTAGCCTGACTAATTTCAACCCTCTCATTTTCAATTCCCCTCTGTAGAGTCTCAAGAGGAAATGTTAATCCTGGCATCTGATGAAACGTATTCTTAAGAGTCTCGATCGCCTTCTCTACATTTTTTAAAAATTCTATAAATGTCTTAAAAGTGCGTGTAGTTGCTTAATGCGAGATCTTTTTGGTATCCTCCCCTGTCTCGATAATACATAGACTAAGCAAGATGACTTTAATGGCTTTTTCAAGCGACTGCTGAAGCGCGATGAGACCCCCAGCGGAACCGGCCCATACAATAAAGCCACCTAGCCGTCTCAAAATCCTCTAGCGCGATATTAATTAATTCTTTTGCCAACGATATACCTTTATTAGTTAAATTTTTCATCATAAATATTGGTAAACCTTCCTTAAAAATTTTAGATCAATTGATAGAGTTTTTTTAGTGCGGCTATGGCCCTAAGGCCCTTGTTCTTCACTTCCCACATCCAATATACGGCGACGAAGTCGTCCATCTCGCGCAGGGTCTTGACTAGCCTATACTTCTCGTGGACGTAGGGGTACAGCTTAGCAAATAAATAAGCCTTGGCCGCCTTTTCCAAGTTGGCGAAGGAGTCGTCTATCTGCGTCACGTCGCCGAAAAGCTCACGCCACCACGTGAGCCCCTCCACGGAGAACGAGGCTATGCGTCTGCCTCCCTGCATAAGGGTTGCCCTCCGTCCACCCATTCTGAGCGTGATCATGCCCCTCCGCAGACGGAGCCCCGCACCCTTATGTCTAGGTTCTTAAACGCCTTGGCGAGCTCAGCCGCCTCCTGGGGCACCTCCCCCTCCCTCACGGTGAAGGTCGCGGTGATCGACGCCTCGCCGCCCTCCGCAGTCAACGTATTTAGGTACTTCACAAGCTTCTCCACCTCGCCGACGCCTCTGGCGGTCCAATTCGACTCCACAGCCCCGTCTTTAAACACGGCCTCGGCCTTTGCATCAACCAGCTGGAAGTATCCAAGAAGTCTCAACTGTTGTAGAAAACGCAAAACCGCCGTCACGTCGCTGCCGGCGGCCACGAGACTTCTGGCCTGTACACCCACGCCCTCAGCCAACGGCTTCTCCACGTCTTCACACTTAACAGCCGCAGGCGTCGCCTCCGCCATGGCGGCGGGCTTGGCCCTCCTCCTCGCCTCCTCTAGAAGCGACTTCACCTCTCCCGGAACCTCCTTCACCACGCTTATCGCCCTCTCGGGATCGCAGTTTAGAAGTTCCCTAAGCCTGGCTGTCTCCTCGCCCTCCGGCAAGCTCCTAACCTCTCTAAGTCCCTGCGGCCAGTACCACGAATTTCCGCAGGAGAGCACTATCTCCCCTTCCTCGGCCAGCTTCACCAAAGTCTCTGTAAGCGCCCTCCCGGGCTCCACCATGGGCAGATCAGGGTCCCTGTAGAAGTCCTCCCTTATGGTCGCTATGTCGATAGACTTGACGTGGCGCAATCTCTTAGAGAGATAGACGTCGTATAGATACTGGGCATCTAGCGGGACATATTTCGCGACTCCTTCCAACGCATCTCTCACGGCCTTGGCCACGGCCTCTCTAAACTTAGCTGCGGCCTTACCCGGGGTCTCGCCTCGCGCCAGCTCAACCCTAAGATCAAGCAACTCCACGCCGTGGGGCATAGGCACGGCGAGTTTGTTGTACGACTGATAGAAGGCGTAGTATAACTCGAGCGTCCTCTTCTCGCACAACGACTCAAGCCTCTGTCTCTGAGAGGACTCCCTGAGCTCTTCCCTCAAGGCGTCACACGCCTTTATGTACTTGGCCTGCTCCACAGGCATGCCGCTGTGCAAAAGCACCACCGCGGAGTTGCGGTAAGTCAACCTCTCCAGCGCCTTCTTGAGCTCCTCTTTGTCCGGCGGCTGAGCCCGCGGATGCCAGACGTACAGCCTAAACCTCTTCTCATCTCTTATGTCGTTTACCCCGCGGGCAAACTCCTTGGCAAATGGAAGATCTATAGCCTTCATAAGCCGCTCCGCCTCCTCCTCCAAGACCTCGTAGGCCTCCTCGACCAATACGGTGGCTCTCCTCTCCTCCAGTATCTTGTTTATATTCGGCTCCGCCGAGAACCAATACCTGTTGTTCTCCTCGGAGAGATACCAAAGCCTATCCAGAAGTTCTTCAAGCGCCTGTCGGTATATCTCAGGATCGCCTCCCTTGGGCTTCGCGGCCAGCGTAACGGCCGTCTTCAGATCCGCCGCGTTTCTCTTGACGTCCCCGCCGAAGAGAGAGTAGAGGTAGAGGCCAGCCGCCACGCGGTAGTGGTGATCGCCCATCTCTCTGGCCACCCTCAGATCGTGCTCGATGATAGGCAGGTAGTGGGGCCTCCCGACGCCGGCTGTGAAGAACTTCTTGAAGTCGTCTTGGCCGAGGTCTACGTCGCCGGGTAGTATCAAGTCGGCGAATTTCTTCTGCTTATTAAGGACGTGATAGGCGACTAGTGCCAGGGTGTATATCAAATCGCGGGTCCGCTGGAAGTCCGGGATGGAGGAAACTCTCTCCCACAGCGTACGCATAAAGGCCGGGTGGAAGGGGTAGGCCTTCTTCAGCTCCTCAGGCCTGGTCCACTCCTCAACGAACCACTCCCTCCATCGTGAGTAGTACTGGGAGTATATACCAGCCGCCTGCTCTGCCACGGAGTCGTCTACCTTCGCGAAGAGCCTCCTCCGCACTATGCCGTATATCTCCTCCAGCCTGGTGATGGGAATATACTCCACGCCCACGCGTCTAAGCACGTCCCTAAGTCTCCCCACCTTTTCGTGTACCCAGTCGCTAAAAGGCGCAGATTCGTCGGGGAGCGTGATGACCAGCATGTCGCGTTCTCTCAACGCGTCGTACAGCCTGCGGAAAAACAAGATGACGCCCTCCGCCAACGCGTTTTTCTGCTCCAGAGGTATGTGTCTCTGGTCCATCTGCCTGAAGTATTCGCCTATCTCGTCGATGAGTATAACGACCGGAAGCGACGACCTCTGCAACGCCCCCTCCAGCGCCTTAGTCTCGGGCACCTCGACCCCCCTTAGATCCACGCCTAGACAACCCCCGAGCCAGGTCCAAAGGGGCATACGGAACGGATTTACGGCCGAGGCGTCTAACGCACATACGGCGGCCTGCGGGTTGCCGTACCCCCTCACCACCTCCCCCACCTGGCCCCTCTCGGCGGCCTGCCTCGCCGTGAAGAGGAAAAACAAAGTGGCGAGTATGTGCGTCTTGCCTCCGCCAAAGCCCGACCTAATGATCACAACCTTGTCGCCTCCCCTCCCGCTCACCCTCTCTAGGACTCTAACGAGGACCGTGCGGAGGGTGTCGGTGAGGTACGTAACCTCGAAGAACCTCTCAGGCGAGTCGTAGGGGGCGGGGGCCCTCCCCTCTATTACCCTGTAGAAAGAGACCGCGACGTCCTCGCGGCTGAACCTCCCCTGCGCGATCTCAAGCCTAAGCTCCATAGCTAAACAACTGCCCTTCATTTAAAGACTTCCGGCAAAACGCCGCGTCGAAGCTCTTCACCACCTCGTCCCCCCTAGCTACGTAGATGGCGTGAAGAGCCCTGCATATGTCGGAGAGCGTATACGTGAAGGATCCCTGCTCCAGCAACCTCTTGACACCCCTAACTCCGTCTCTGCTAAACGCGCAAAGCAGCCGGTGAAGCACATCCACTAGGTAAGGCGACTCCTTCTCCACCACATCACAACGGTCCTTCCAGTCTAGAAGCTCAGCCTTCTTCTTGCCCCCGCTCTTAATCTCCCGCACGGCCCTCCGCCTAACCAGCTCCTCTCTAGAGACAAAGAGCTTAGTCAAGAGGAGGTACGTGTCGGAATCCAAGCCATTTCCCGAGTTGTTTGCGGCGTATATGTAGAAGCCGGTTAACTTATCCGGCACAGAGCCTCCGAAAGCCGCCTCCACGGCGGCGGAGACCGCCACACGCTCGGCGAACTCCACCACGTTCTCAACTGCGTTGCCTCTCATGGACTTCAACACGCCTACCTGCGTGGCGTGTTTAAGCGCCGTGGCGTAGGCAGCCATCATGAGGTCAACGCCCCTATACCCCTCTCTCCACAGCTCCTCCACGGCCCTCCTAACCTCTGCCTCGAGACGGGGCTTAAGCCGCTCCACGTACTCCACCTCGTCACGCAGCCGCGGCCTAAGCACGAGGACGAGGGCAGACACCATGGAGACCTTGCCCCGGGCCTGTACGTCGGTGGCCGACTGAGCCTTGACCGGGATTATGTTAGACACGGCGAACCCCGCCTCCATAAGCGCCTCTAACGTAGCCGTCCACGCCTCTCTCCGGGAGTGAGCAAAGTAGACGACGAAAACCCCGTCGTCTGAGATGACCCTCCTAACCTCTTTAAACGCCCTCTTGAGGAGGGCCTTGAAATGCTCCTCAGTCCTCCCCCCGCCGACGCTTATATCCTCGGCGGAGCGGTCACGCCAAAGCGTCCAGAAGCTAAACGCCTCCGGGTACAGATCCCCAACCACCCGCTTAAGCCAGACGTACACAAAGTCGTAACTCTCCGGATACGGAATATTGTCAAAATACGGCGGATCGGTAACGACGTACCTAATGCTCCTGTCCGGAAAAGGCAGATTCAACGCAGACCCAAACACCGGCTCAAAGGGCCCAGCCCCCTCCAACGCATGGACAAGAAACGCAAACCCGTACAACACGTCGAACAAAGCCCCCCACAAAGTCCCAGAACCCTTAGCAAACGGATTAACCTCAACATAATCCCACGACATGGTGATAACCTTAAGAGCATATGTATCCCTAACTTGGAGATTACGCTTATTCCATGATGTCAGCCGTGAGTTGAAAACCGCCTGCTTTGCCGCCAGCCAGGCGAGGGCCGTACGGATGTCCGGCTCCAGCTGTCTTAACTTTTCTACGAGCATGTTTAGGTAGTAGTGTTGGCGTTTGTTGAAGAGGTCTCCGAATGTCTTGTAGCCGTAGAGCGGCGGCGTAATAGCACGGGGGTCGTTAGGCGCTATTAACTCGGTCAACCTCTCCGGCTCGGGGACCTCCTCATACGCCTTTCTATCGGCCTCTGCGGCTGGGTAAAATTCTTTGTCCTCGGTCATTACCACTATCATCTTGTCGTTGTGTCCGATGTTCTTCCTGATCTCTTTTTCTGAGATCGAGACGCCGCACTTGGGGCATCTCGCATCGCCCTCGCCGATCGTCTTTATCCCCTCTTCCCCCTTTTCTATCACAACGTCGTAGTCGTCGCCGTTGTATATAGGCTTCCAATACACCTTCTTTTTCACATCTAGGCCGGAGTCCAGCACTAGGGGGACCCAGGCGCCGCACTTGGGGCACCTTACTTGCTTTGCCCATATGTAGTGGGAGACCCTCTTGCCGTTTCTAGGCGGGTAGTATCGCGAGAGCTCCCTCTCGAGCTCCAGCGCAATGCGGCAGCCCTCGCGCGCCAGGGGGCCCGCCTTCTCGGCTTCTCCGCTTTTGCAGATCGCCTCCATGTCTGCCCCGAAGCCTCTCCTGTACCTCTTCTTAAGCGTCTCCCAGGCCTTGAGGTCTATTAGCTCCTTCCCGCGTTCTCTCGCCAGTTGTATCGTCTTGAGCGCCAGCCACTGCACCGGGTTGTACTCAAGCGCGACGGCGTGCGCTCCTAGCCTCGCCGCCTCCAGCGGGATGGAGCCGCCGCCAGCGAAGGGATCCAAGACAACGACGCCCTTCAGCCTCTCCTTCACCTCGGCAGGCGGGTTATGCCAGTATGGCTGCTTATCCCCGTCGAGTCCAAGAGCCTTCTTCGCTAGGCGGAGATCCAAGTCGGGCAAGAGGGTGGTGAGGAGGACGAAACGCGAGATGGTGAGGGGTAGGCGGGCGAGCGACGTGTACATTTCGAAGTGTGGAGGCCTTGCGTTTCCGAGGCGCTCCTTTGCGGCTTCTTCGTCTATTTTGCGTTTTATGTCTTTCCATTCTCCTGTTAAGGGCTTCTCGATAGCCACGTATTTTCTACGGTATTAATTTAACTTCTGTGGTTGGGGTGATTAGCTTGATGAAGTCCATATACGGTATTACGTATTTGGTCTGGGTTTTCATGTACTGCTGTATGTGGGGGGCTAGGGCGTCGCATGGGTTTTTGTATTTTCTGAGTAGGCCGTGGTGGAGGTCTACCACGTAGAGGTATGTATGGTGCTTCAAGGTTCTGGCTAGGGCGACTGCGTCGATTACGCGTCGGTCTGGTATTTTGCGGAGTTGTTCTAGTCGTTTGGCGCACATGGTTTCCCACTCTATGGGCTGGATGTGTATCTGGCTGTTTAGCGACGTCACCGTTTTGACTTCTATCAGCCGCACCTCGTCGGGGCATATGGATATTAGGTCTATCCCAGCCAGCGGCTTGTCTCTTAGGTCTAAGACGCGGCATCTCTCCGCCTCCTCCTGCCGTATTACAATCTCCTCGCCCTCCTTGCCTTGATTTATGATGTTGGCGGCCCACTCCACGCCCAGCGCCAAGTAGCCCAGAGGCTTGTAGAAGGCTGTTAACACAGGCGCCACGGCTATGTGGGGCTGGCAGGCCCTGTCTATCTGTTGCGTCCAGAAGTTCTGCTCCGCCACTATCCTCCTTTTCAGCTCCTCCTTCTCGGTGGGGGACAGCCCGCGTTTTTTCTCCAGCTCTTGTAGCTTTCTTGAGGTCTCTGTGTATATGGTGTCGAGCAACTTCTGGCATATCCGTCTCGCCTTTTTCTCTAGCTCCTCTCGTATCTCCTCCGCCACGTCGCTGGGGGGCGGAGGCGCTTGGTTTGTCTTGTTTACCTCCATGGCTATGTTCAATATGGAGAGAGGCACCTCCCCCTCGGCGCCGCAGGGGGTGTTGCCCGGGTTGAAATACGCCGCGACTTTTGCCAAGCTGTATTCCCTCTCCCCCGCCGGCGTGGGTAGGGCGAGCTTGGCCTCGCCTTTGAGGATCCAGAGGGTGCCGTCTGCGAAGCAAGGCTTCTCCACCTCCACCTCCACGGCGGTCGGCAGTTGTGAAATGTGGTACTCCACCACCGCCTTGGCCAGGGGGTGCTCCACTGTGATTCTCTCTGGGCATTGGCCGCCGAAGCCGGCTGCCTCGGTTAGGCATCTGCCCCGGCAGAACTTCCCCAATTCGCGAGGTAGATACTTCACTTTTATGCATCCGTCTCTTTCTTCGTAGCTTCGGGGGTCAAGCGCCGCCAGCGTGTTTAGGATTAGGGTTTTCAACTCGTCGTCTGTGACCACGTCTGTGCACCGGGGGTCTGCCTCTATCTTTATCCGGTCGCTTGTCAACAGCTCTTCAAGATCCTTAAGGGCGACGGCTCTCTGCCGCAGTAGCTTGTCTACCTCCTCCTCTGGGCTTCTGCCGGCTAGGGCTGCCTCTACTATCTTGAGGAACTCCTTCTCGGTGGCGGCGTTGCCTAGGTAGTCGAAGACTTTGCCGAGGGTTTTCTTGATCTCTTCAATCTTCTGGAGGAGTATCTGGTAGATGCGGCCGTCTATGGTGTCTGCCACCAACATGTTGTATATGAAGACGGGTTTGGTCTGGCCGTAGCGGTGTATCCTCCCGATCCTCTGGTCTAGTCTGCTGGGGTTCCAGGGGAGGTCGTAGTTTATGAGTACGTTGGCCACCTGGAGGTTGAGGCCTTCGGAGGCTGCGTCTGTGGCCACCAGTATCTTGCTGGTGCGTCGAAACTTGTCCTCTGCGGCTTTGCGCTCCTCCTCAGCCATGCCGCCGTGGAGAGTCACCACTTCTCTCAACGCCGCCAGCCTCTCGGCGAGGTAGTACATGGTGTCGCGGTACTGGGTGAAGATTATGACCTTGGAGTCTTTATGTCTCTCCAACAGTTCCAGAAGCTTCTGGTATTTGCTGTCTATCTTCACCGCCTCGGCCAGCTGTTTGAGTCTGTGGAGTTGTCCCAGCTCTTTATCGATCGCGTTTATGTCTGCGACGACGTGTCTCAAGGCCTCTGCTTCGGTCTTCACTTCGTATGTAGGCTTCAGAAGACCCGCCTTCATCTGCTGGAGGGCTTGTATCCTCTTCTCCACGGTTTTCTTTATCGCGGCGATGCTGGAAGATGCCCTCTTCTGGAAAACCACCGCGACTAAGCCGAGGGCCCTCCTCCTTCTGCCCTTTGCCTGCCTAGCCGCGTCGTAATAGTGCTTGACGTAGCGTATAACCTCGGCGTAGAGCCGGCGCTCCTCCTCTGTGGGCTCCACAACCACAGGCGGGCTTACGTATCTCTCCGGAATCCCGGCCTCCTCCTTTACGTCTTCTCTCAGCCTCCGCACCACGAGTCTCTTGACGGCGGCGCGGAGGGTGCTCTCGTCTACTGATGGATCTAGTAGTCTGAGCCGCGCCACGAAGTCGTGACGTTTGCCGTGGTGGGGAGTGGCGGAGAGGAGGAGCACGTTTCTCGCCTTAGAGGCCACGGCCTCCGCCGCGGAGTACCTCTGTGTGGGCCCCCTCGCGCCTACGGTGAGGTTGTGGGCCTCGTCGAAAACAATCAAGTCCCACCCCTCCTCTAGGTATTGCTTAATGTGTCTTTTTAGGTAGTCCACGCTGACTACTACGCAGTCTGCCCTGGGGTCTTTCTCTATGCAATGTATGTCGAATTTCTCCGCCAGCTCTCTCCTCCACTGGAATGTAAGGAATCTGGGCGTAACGATGAGAACCCTCTTGGCGAGGCCGCGGAGCATAAGCTCCTTTATCAAGAGGCCGGTCATGATGGTTTTGCCTAAGCCGACGTCGTCTGCCAAGAGGAGCCGCAGGGCGCCTTCGTCGTACAGCTTTCTAAGGGCGTAGTTTACGAAGTCTAGCTGGTAGGAAAGGGCGTTTATCCTGCTATGCGACGGATTGACACATGGCGTGTATCTGCTGTGTAAATATACCCGAAGCGCCAACAGAGACAAAGGCGACAACACGACACGCCTTTTCACCTATATAAAAAACGTGACGGTTGCTAAAAGCATCTATCTCTACGCCTAGATTTACGTTTTTTCTTACCGCCGTTGTTATAGAGGAAATCTTTCCCGCAGAGGAGATACAGGAGGAGAAATAAAATAGCTACTTGAGACGGATCTAAGATGTTGATTACCACTTCAATGCTTAACATACAAGCCCTCAGAAGTGATGAGTTCTAATGAAAAACAATGTATGAACCCCCCTAACGTCAGAGGGTATCTGCGGTGTGTTCTTTCTTCAAGGACCTGGCGAGGGTCTCAAATCGGCTTGTGTCTGTCGGCTAGTGGCGTATATGGCCATTCACGAGTCTGGGTACCCTCTCTATCGCCTTCACGGCACGTACCACGGACGACGTTTTGAGCGTACTTAGCGGGGTATGCTGGAGGGTCTAGGCAGGTGGAGCCGCCGCGTGCCGCTGGCTTCCGAGGGGCTGGCTAGGCTTGGCAGTCGACCACCTCGACTTTGATGTTTTCGAGGGGTTGCGCTGTGTCGGGCAGTCTGTGGTCTGTTGTGAGGAAGCGGGCCTCGGGGATGCCGTGGTTTTGCATGTACTTTTCTATGCAGAGCAGTTGGTATCTGTCCTCCCTATCGGTTCCTGAACCTAGGTCTTGCCATAGTTCTCTATCGTCTATTTCTGCGATCTCTATATTGTTTTGGTGTAGTTCTTTTCTTATTGAGTCTACTACCTTATCTGGGAATACTAAGTAGTTTCTCTGCTTTTTAAAGTAGTTGTGTAGATAGACTATGTAGTTTATTGGCGATACTTTAGACGATAGCCACCGTAACAATGTCTCTTCCATGTGTTCTTCTAGGTCCCTTATGTGATACCGGGCAATGGCCCTAAATAGAAACGCGACATCGGCGTAGCCCTTGAGCTCTAGGCGCTGGGCCATCTCCTCGGCTATTACTTTCGGGCTTCTCCGCTGCCTTTTACCGCTCCAAATTGAGTAATATTTTTGGACGAAATCTCTTATTATTTCAAATTTTTCAAGAAAAAGGTGTAATCCTTTTTCGATTTTGTGCCTTATCACTTTTAAGACGCAACTTGTAACAACTAGCTTGTCTTCCCGCTTTATTTTGTGTCTGCAGTTTATAAGGTATCCTACGTCTAGAAATTTGATCATTCAGAGAGAATTTTGTCTACTATTTCGTTGAGCGCTACAACGGCGGTTTTCTTGTCGATTTTCTGTCTTTGGAACAGCTTGTAGATGACGTACGTGGCTAGCTCCAGCGTCGCTAGTTTTTCCAGCTTCTGCGCCGCCTCAGGCGGGCACCCGTGGTCACACGTCTCGTTTATTTCTACGTATTCCATGTACAGCGCTATCATTATCTCGTGGAGCTTGTCTAAGACTTCGTCTCGGCTTTCGTAGAGGAGGTCCTCTAGAGTTTTGCCGCCGCCGACCGGTATGTCTAGCCGCAGGACCTCGGCGTACTCCTCCACGGCGCTTTCGAGGCTGGCCTTCACGGGGTCTGCGCCTAGTCTCTTGAGCTCCGCCAGGGCCTCCTCTATCTCCGTCGCGTGTCGCTGTATAGCTGTAGCGATGTTGGAAACGATTTCCGCAACGTCCTCCCCCGCTTTCTCCTCAACCTCCTGCAGTATTCTCCGCCTGAGCTCTTGCAACCTTCGGTACAGATGGATGAGTTCGTTGACGCGTTGCGTCCAGTACTCCTCCACAAAGGCGCCGAGTCCTACCGCAACAGCGGCTTCCCCGGCCATGCCTCCTTCACCTCCTCTAGGTTATATACATATGTGAGGAGCTCGTCGAGACTTCGGCGTGCCCATGCCTCGAGGATCTGGTCTGCCACCTCCTTCACCTCCTGCGGAAGCTCGACGGGGGCGGTTGAGGCGAGTTCGTAGATTATGGCGTCGTCGGTCACCTTAGCCACCACTGAGCCGTATATTTCCATGTCGTCGAGGACGTCCAATACCTCGCGGGAGAAGGGGCCGTATTTATACATCTTCCAGCGGAACACCGTAGAGCCGAACCTCCGGTACAGCTCCCTGTCGATGAGGAACAGAAGCTTCATGAGCTTAGTGCGGGCCATAGGCCCACGCCGCAGTACATACCGAATCAGATCAGCCTTATAAGCGTCAAATACAGTATCCATAGTATAATATTGTTGTGTTCAGGTATAAAAATTCTAAGCATATTAATAGTGCCCCGTTTTCATGAAGGCGTCTTGGTCTCCTCAAGCCCGAGACCAAAGGGTGCTTTTAGTCTCCACAGTTTCGCCAGCTATCTCCGGCAGAGTCTTGACGTGTACAACGACCGCCGCCGCTACTGTGCAAAACATCGCTGAGAGTTGGAGTATGCACACGTACGGCGTCGACAAGACGCCGATATTCTTGCCCATGCCTCCCGTTGCTGTCCTACGCAGTTTAGGCTTCCGCCCCGCGCCGAAGTTCAACTGAGCCGATCGTCTTGACGTCTCTGAGAACGGGGCGTATTTTCGGTTAATAGCGCCTCCCGGCAGGCCGCAACTGGGGCTTGCCGTTGACGTAATTTACCGCGTCTCCGCGCAGTGTTGTTTTTCGGCCGTAGGAGTGCTGAGGAGGCGTCGAGGGCCGGTGGCCGTGGAGTGACTGCCCGGCGCCGGGAAGACTACCTTCGTCAAGCCGCGAGCGTGGAGGCGCACTAGATACGCTGGAGGCGGCGGTCCGCTTCAAGGCCGCTGTGGTGAGGGCCAGGAGGGCAGCGTCTCCGTTAGACAACATACATCTGCGCAGAGGTCAAGCTCCAGCCCATCGACAGACCGCGCCGATTTTGGCAGACGCGAGTCGAAACGCGGCCGTGGGCCGTGCCGCGGCTACGTCTGGGGACAGGTAGGCGGGCGCCGAGAGGCTTGCCGCCCTTATAAAGGCCCTGACGGGAAGGGAGCCGGGGGTGTACCGGAGAAGCGGTTGCAGAATAGAGTTCGTATACCACAGGGAACGCCTGGAGGGCTTCGCTATATAGAGCTCGCGGGCGCCGTAGCGAAGTGGCTCGGGGAGGCGGGCCGGTAGGTCTCCTCTCTGGAGGCTGAGACTTGTAGGTCTTTTTCTGCAGGTTTGGTCGTCTGCGCTTTGTGGCTTGATGTTTAGAAAACTAGTGGTATTTCTTTTCTTGTCTGGGCGATTGCTTCGGCGGGTGGTTTGAATAGTGCTTCTATGTTTTTTTCTATGAGGAATGCGTATTTGGAGGCGTGTTCTTGGAGTTTTGAGGTGTCTATTTGGGTTTCGGCGAGTTTGGCTACGGCGTCTACTAGCTTGAGGGCGGCGCCGACGTCGGGGCCTACGCGGCCGACGAGGTCGTTTAGTATGAGCATTACGTCTCTGTGGCTTGTGACTTTGCCGCTGTCTACGAGTCTTTTGATGGCGGTGAGGAGCCTGGACTCTGCGATTAGGAGGGCGCCGTCTATGCTTCTGTCTAGCACCGCGTCTAGGTAGGCGCCCTCAAGCCCGGCCACTGTGGCTTCTTTTATGGGCTCGAAGCCGTATTGTTTGAACTTCTCCACGAGCTCCTCCTCGGTGACGAAGTAGACCTTGTCGCTTTCCTTGTCCCCCACCGTCGGCATGGCGGATAGGCAGGCCACTAGCTTTACCTTATTCTCCTCGGCCCAGTCTAGGACCTTGTGGATGAATTCGGCGTATATCTGTGGGGGGATGGGGACGTGTTGTCTAATTGCCACGATGCCGGCCTGCCGGGAGTAGAATATCCTGTGGGGGAGCTTCGCGGCGCCGTTTACAACTGCTATCACGGGGGGCATCTCCGTGATCCGTATGGCCCCTA
>Ga0272449_1003200_pt1 | contig 14286 bp, 13 predicted proteins | sample YNPCB0241_FD_198679 | JGI IMG/M metagenome (GOLD analysis project Ga0272449, IMG submission 198679) | Hot spring sediment microbial communities from Yellowstone National Park, WY, United States - YNP-CB-024-1 | ecosystem: Environmental > Aquatic > Thermal springs > Hot (42-90C) > Sediment...
GCTCGTTCATATTAACATCCCTGCACTCATACCGTTTGTAACGCCGCAGTTCAGCAATGGCTGGGAAAAGTATAGCTAGAAAACGCAAAAAGGCGTCGAGTGGGGTTGGATCACGCCTCAGGAGATATTGGACGGATCCATTTTTGTGTAACACCTTAGGGCTTACAAGCACTACGTCATTCCTGGTCTCGGTATATTCATAGAAGGTAAGAAGAGCATTTGGCTTGAGATAAACATCAGGGTTTAGAATAAGATGGTATTTAAAGCAATGGCTCCGAATGGCGATATTATGACCAGCCCCATAGCCCACGTTTTTCCCAAGAGACTCGATAATCACTTTGTGCTGTGGATGATTTGCTCCGAAGTAATGATTTTCGACAAGTTTCTCGACAAACAGCCGATCTACAGGAGGAACAGAATTGTCTATCAAGAACAATACCGATTCTCCGCCGAATCCTGCTTCATCGAAAGCTAAAAAAGCATCTTTAAGACAGCGAAGGGTTTGTGATAGTTTAACCACGTCAGGATTGAACAGAACAATGGAAACACCAACGCCTACTTTCGTGGGTGAACGTTTTTGACCTTCTGTGAAAGGATTCAATACCATGCGGCGTTATCCTAAAATCGCTTTGACCGGTGGTATAGCAAGCGGCAAAACAACAGTAGCTCGTATGCTACAGGACAAAGGAGCTCTAATCATAGACGCCGATGTTGTAGCCAGAGAGGTTGTCGAACCAGGCACTCCCTGCTGGCAAGCTCTTCGAGCAATGCTAGGTCCGCAATTCTTCGATCCATCATCGGGGCAGCTTAACCGTCGAGCACTTAGAGAAGCTATTGTGAAAGATCCTGAAATTAAAAAGAAGCTAGAAAGCATAACTCATCCCGCTATTGTCTCAGAAATGAATGCCCGATGGGAAAATTCCTGCAAGCAAAACCCGGATCGCATCGTAATTTTCGATGTGCCTCTTCTTTTCGAGGTCAACCTTCAGCATCGTTTTGATTTCATTATTGTGGTCTATGTTCCCAGACACGTTCAGAGAGAACGACTTGCCATGAGAGAAGGCATTTCTCCAGAAGAAGCCGAACAGCTCATAAAGCTTCAGAAAGACATAGAACTGAAAAAAGCCCAGGCTTCGGCTATCATTACAAACGATGGAGACATTGAACACACGGCTCGCCAGGTTGACGCTCTCTGGGACAGGCTCGTGGAATTCTGGCATAACTTTAGAGCTCTCGAAGCACCTCAATCTTCGCCTGAGATCGAAGGCTCTTCCTCCACCCATCCCAGTAGGATCTAGTGAGCTGTTCCATCAATATAGGTTTGAACCGCTTTGCTTCATCCTCAACGGTCTTTTCGTCTGGTAACTTGGTTCCTGCCCACTGGCAAACCATGTAAGCCGTCATGCCTTTTACAGGCTTTTCAAGTAGAGGCACGGCCTCTGTAAGATCCATTAGTCGTTCGAGCTCGTCACCCCATACTCCAAAACTGATGTCCGGCCTGAGACGATTAAGGAATGGCGATTTTTCCACTTTCATATTTGCTTCCGCAGCAACCTTTTCAAGAGATCCTGCTGTTCTGGCTCGTTCCAGTAAATCGCTGGAATGCTTCAAAGCCTGCTCTTCTGCCTTTTCTCTTCGATAGTCGCTCTCAACTCTGCTCTTTACTTCGTCAAAGCCAAGAATCCTCGATGGTTGAATGTCCATGACTTGAGCCACTATAAAGCCGTTTTTAACCTCAATAATGTCGGAAATACCTTTATTCGGCAGGTTAAAAAGTTTTTTCATGACGTCCTGGTTTTCAGGAAAATCCGGTAAAGGTTGAGATATCGAAAGCCATTCATTCACACTAACTACTTTAAGACCACTCTTGGCAGCACTTTGAATAATATCTTTTGCCGCGAAAGCCTCATCGGCGAAGTCTCTCGCTTTCGCATAGGCTCTGTCTCTTGCTTTCCGCTCTGTAAGTATTTTCTTAATGCTGTCCTTTACTTCGTCAAACGAAAGATCCCTCTCCGGTCTTACATCTTCGACTTTAATGATGTGGAATCCAAAAGCCGTGCGCACGAGATCGCTTATCTCACCCGGCTTCATGGCAAATGCCGCATCGGCAAATTCTTTTATCATCTGAGACTGAGTGAAATATCCGAGATCACCGCCATTCTTGGCCGATCCAGGATCTTCAGAGTAGTTTTTCGCCAGAGTGGCAAAATCCTGCCCTGCCCTTGCAAGCTTTAGTATCTCCTGAGCTTTATTTTTAACCGCCTCCACTTCCTCCGCAGAGGCATCGGGATTTACTCGAAAGAGTATATGTCTGGCATGAACAGCTTTTTCCTCATGGTAGTTCTTCCGATGCTCTTCATAGTAGGTTTTCAGCTCATCTTCCGTTACGGACACATCCCCTGTAAAGTCAGACAATGGAAACAGAACATAGGCTATTTTTCGTTTTTCCGGTTCTTCATAGGATTTTTCGTGAGCCGTGTAATAAGCTTTCAAATCATCGTCCGTAACCGAAATACCGGCCTCATACTGAGACCACGGGAAACTTACACAAAGGAACTGTTTATCCGTCCTGATCATTCTAACGTAATCTATCACATCCTTGTCCGAAATAGTAACCTGCCGCATTACCAGATCTTCAAGCTTTCTCAGGGTAAGTGTTTGAGCAAGTTCCTGTTCAAAAAATTCAGGAGTCATCCGATTTTGCTGAAGAATAAGCTGATACCTTCTCAAGTCAAATCGCCCATCAGTCTGAAAGGCAGGGATTGATTGTATGGTCTCCTGCAATTCGCCAGGAGACACACTAATGCCCAGTTCAGCGGCTTTTTTCAGTAGAAGCGTCTGGTCAATCAACAACTCGAGAGCCTGCTGTTTAACGTTAAGTTTGTTAAGCATTTCTTCGGAAAAGTTTTGACCCATCTGACGGCGGTAAAAGTCCTTTAGCTGATCGTAAGCTTTGGCATACTGTTGCCAGGTAATATATGTGTCATCAATTCGCACAAGATGGCTTTTCTTTCGCTCCTGGTATGAGTATCCTCCCCAAAGCACGAACACCACCACGATCAGGATAAGAATGGTCTTTATAAACCACGACGAAGCATTCTTTCTCAACATGCTAAGCATAAAAACACTTCCTCCCGTGAATATCAGGCATTATTTTCTGGGACATACACTATGGGTTCAGTTTTGCGTCGCTCAAAAAGCAGGTATCCCAAAGCGCCGAAAAAAGGAATGGTGGATACCGTCAGAAACCATATAATTTTTCGCCTTACCGAGCTAAACCTTCTTTTCGGAATGTCCTGAATAGCCCAAAAAGTAGGAATCAACGGGACAAAAAGCAACAAAAGGGTGAGAATTACACTAAGTGCGGTCATATCCTGCGATCCTTTCCTTAATATTGGCAAAGCATTAACTTAATCCTGCCTTGTTTTCCATCCACGAACTGTAAAATTCCTCTTTAAGACGCAGACGTTCATCTAGTTCAACTATTGTCTGCTTCCATAGTTCAAGACTCTTAGAGCCAGCCATTTCTATAACCTTTTGCGCCCTTTCCTGCAAGCCTTTCCTGTAGATGCGGAAAAAGTAATATCCCGCAAGGATTTCCAGTATAAGAAGGGAAAGTAATGCTCCCAAGCCTTCCGAAGTGAAGATTCTTTCAAAAAATCGTAAGACTCTTTCGCCTAACCAAATCCATAGCGGTTTTTCGGAAACATACCTGAATTCTCCCATAGCCAGCACAAAAATTACAAAAAGCCCCCAGTAGGAAAAACTCTGAGCAAATCCCAGAAGACGAGCCCTTTTAATTTCGGATTCTCTACGGATTTCATCAAAGAGCAGTTCCATTTTTTCCTTCCATCTTGTCCACAGGCGAGTCGGATCATAGAGAGCCGAAATCTCCTGAAACAACTGATCTGGCAAAGACCGAAGGAGAAGTAGGCGATTAAGTTGATCCGCCAGCGAAGAAAAAGGCGCCATCGTCGCCTCAGGAATCGGGATGTCTAATGAATCACCGTTGTTTCTTGATCTTCCCCTTATGAGTTGAGCAATCAGGAAAGCCGGCCCTTTGAGATGCCCGGAATCAGAACCTCGAGCCAGAATCGATTCAATAAATTCTTTTCTGATCAAGTTTCCGACTACTCGCTTCCCTTCTCTCTCCCATGAAGGAAGAATTTGTGATAGCTCCTGCCTCAGAGCCTTTATGTGTCCTGATGCATCGATACAAACTTGAGCAGCTTTATTAACCTCTTCTTCTATCTGCTCAATTTCTCTCAAGATATTGCTATGTTTGATCTCACGAATTTCTTTTAGCTCCCGCTCCCGAAAAATTTCCCGTTCAAAGAGCATCCACTGATTCCAGCCTTTTGATACCTCGCCTTCCAGAACTTCTTTAGCCGACACCAAAAAGATAACGGGGTGAGCAATACCGTTTTCCGCCAGATAGCCGGTGAAACTTACTGTAAGAAGCTTCAACCGCTCAGGGTCTTCACCGAGAAGATCGATCTTGTTCATTACGAAATAAAAATTCGACGGATCCTTTTCCTTTATCACCTCCTGCAGGAACTTATAAAAAGCTTCGTCGGCGTATTTTTCAGGGGAAACCACCCAGACAAGCAGATCAAGTCGGTTTAGAAAAGCCTGGACCAATATTCGATGTTCCAGGGCAATGCTGTCGAAATCAGGCACGTCGCAAATAATCATATTCCTGGCTTTGTCCGCCCTGTGACGATAAAAAATCATGGGCAGGTTTGACTCCAGAATCGATCCCGGAATAGGAGTTTCTTCATGAGCGTAAATAATAAGCTCGCTGGTGTAAGGTCGGCGATGACTTGCCAGAGAAACCACTTCTCCTGCGAGAGCATTCATGATTGTAGATTTTCCAACTCCAGTTCCGCCGAGAATGCCAATTGTAATGACACAACCAGAAAGCTCCCGAATATTCGCTTCAACATTTCTGATTTTGGCTTTTAAAACATCTCTAACATCGGGAGAACAAGCCCATTCTGGAAGTTTTTCAATTGCAGAAGCCAATCTACGAAGTTTTTCCTCAAGCCGTTTTGCCGGTTCGTCCATTACTGCCCTCTTGCAAACTTAGTTTCGCTGTGACATGGCTGTTTTGGTAGTTCCACCATGACAGTATTCATCAAGAGTTTTTGTCAGTGACTCATCTGGCACAAAATACTCCACACAGGATACAAATCGATCCCGCTGAAGGAATACGATTGCCTCCATGCCACGCCTGTAACGCTCGGAAAGTTCTTCTACAATTCTGTAAATTTCATTATTGGCGAAAAAATCCACCGTTGCTTTCGTAATAAAGGGCGCTATGACAGCATCAACTGCTGCTTTAACAATCGAAATTCCTCCCCCTAGAGCCGCCTCGATGCCAAGAATAAACAGTCCCCACAGAGCAAAGGAAGAATAAATGCCTAACTCTTTCGTCTTCGGAATACCTTTGGTCATGGTTTCGAATTCTTGCTCCAGCCATTCGAAAAGCTTGCTGGAATGATCCAGCATTAGATTGTGAATATCATTTCGCGAAAGCACTATTTCCGCTGACCTGACCATTTCACCGATGGGTTTCTTTTCTGGGGGAATCCGTTTTAAAACTTCAGTGACGAAAAAATCAACGGCATGAAAAATCGGTGAATGGTCAATTTGTTCTTCAATACGTTTAAGAGTTCCCTCTTTGGAATCATCGTCTCTGTCGGAAAGGTCTATCCCGAAGAACTCAAAAATCTTTGAAAACGCTTGCCAGACGGCTCGGCGAGGTTTCCCGAAAATATCATAACGGCTGTAAAGGGATTTAATCTGAGGCTGGATATACGTTTTAGTGTGTTCTCTAACGGCTGAAATGTGCCTTTCCAGCACTTCGTAAACTGCGCGATTAGCCAGATCGTTTATCTCCGCAATAAGCCCCCGAAGAGCCTTTCGCTCGTTTTCTATCATCGTAGCCAATTCCTGGCAGGCACTGGCTACTCTCAGTTGAATCCGCTCGTTTTCGTGATCCCTGATCGTTTTCCACCGTTCTCCACCTGCCCTGCTCTGAAGCCGATTTTCAAGCACTTCCCATTCCCGGATATGGTTTAACTGTCCGTTTCTGGGTTGAGCAAACGGGATAAAGACAAGATCATGCTCGCTCACTCGAAGGTTCTGAACCTTGAACACCTGGAGCACATCTTCCATCTGAAGTTCTTCGGTGGCTTTATTCACTACCACGATAAATTCCTTACCTTCGTCAATGATACGACGAAGAAACCGATTAAGCCGCTCATCGGCATATTTCTCCTGGCTGACGACGAAGATTATGAAATCGCTGAAAAGCAGAATATTTTCGGCCATCTTATGATGTTCCCTTGCCAGGCTATCTATGTCCGGGCTATCAACAAAGATCCAGGGCAATGGCTGGCTGTGTTCCACTATGGTTAGTTCATCAGGAAAACCTTCAACCGGCTCGATGGAAGCGGTTTTAACTCCCACGGTTTTAAAACAGCTAAGGTTGAGATTCCCCTTGCCTTTCGGGAAGGCAGCAATGGGACCTCGAGTTTTCGGTCTTTCCACTCCTGTGACACTTAAATTGGCTTTACACAGCGAATTAAAGATGGTGGATTTCCCCGTTCCGGTTCCGCCCATAATGCTAATCCAGAAGAAGGGCGCCACCTTGCGATCTCTGGAAACAGCCAATATGAACGACAGCCTTTCTCTCGCCGTGTTGAACAATTCCACAGGAAGAGTGTATCCACTCCAGACTATCCTTGCTGTTGGGTCTTGAAACATTTTTTATCTCTCGCCTCAAAATGAAAAAGTCTTGCTCTAAAAAGGTTTTCTTTTCTGGGTAGGAACAGACTCCATTCGTCCTCAGGGCTGAAGAAAAAATTGCACAAAGCAATCCTGTTCCTCTGATTAGCCCATCTCCAGATAGGGGGAGAACCTCTCCTGAAAGCAAGTTTTATCGCCGATCTGTTTTTACAGGCAAAATACAAACCCCTGTTCGATATTATGAGCCATCCTTCGGTATAAGGCGGAATGGACGGCACGTCGCCCGCAAAGGCAATACTACTCCACAAAAGATGTTCATCTTCCTCTTTTACATCATTCCAACGGCTCTGCCACGGTTCAGGCACAACCGAAAAGGCTGAGAGACTTCTTGCCTTTGCCGTAAAGAGATCGAAAAAGACCAGTTTTATGAACATCTTGAGATACCTTATAAAACCGAGCAATTTCGACATGGCCTCAGACTCACCACGGTTTCAAAAGAAATGCACCTATTCGTATGCACCGAAAAAATCTTTCTCATCTACTCCCATAAAACAGCTGGCGTTTTTTCGAACATCCCCGACAGGCCATTGTGTCTGGCCTCGGCTTTATGTTAAGATAACATAAGTTCTTTTGGAAGACTTTTATTCGGGGAACAGTTTGGAGAAGGGAGAATGAAGAAGAATCTTTTCATTTCGCAAATCAATTCACCAATGCTTGTGGAGTCCATTTTTATCGTAGAAGATAAGCAACTTCGCACAACCAAACTGGGAGATCCCTATGTAAATCTCAGGCTGACCGATAAAACAGGCTCTATCAATGCGAAAATATGGAAAGACAGCAATATTGACCTTGAAAACGTTCCTTCTAATGGTGTGGTTTATGTCAAAGGCCGAGCCGAAATGTTTAACGATGCAATGCAGATTGTTATTGAAGTTATTGCACCTGTTGAGCCTCAGGACATCAATCCATCCGATTTTATTCCGTCGCTTGATCGTGACCCTGGGGAACTTTTAGAAAACCTGAGAAAACTCCTCAAACCGGCTTTTTCAAGTATTTATGGGCCTCTTTTGAAGAAATTCTTCGCAGATCGAGCACTTGTGGATAGTTTTAAGACAGCTCCGGCAGCAGCAAAAATCCATCACGCTTACATCGGCGGACTGCTTGAACACACTCTTGGTGTGGTTAAGCTGTGTAGGTATATCTGCGAGCAATACACCTTCCTGGACCAACCTCTGCTTCTAACCGGAGCGTTTTTCCACGACATAGGCAAAATAAAAGAATTCCGCTACGACTGGAAAATCGATTATTCGGACGAAGGAAAACTCATTGGCCATATAGTGCTTGGCGTGCAAATTGTGGATAACTTAATTCGTCTGCTACCTTCCTTCCCTTCGGAAGCGGCTATGCTTCTTCGACACTTAATTTTGAGTCATCATGGGGAACCAGAGATGGGAAGTGTTAAGCTACCTATGACGCGAGAAGCCATGGCGCTCCATCTAGCCGACGATCTAGACGCTAAAATGGCAAGTCTTAATCGCATCTATGAAGAAGCTCAACCAGAGAACAGATGGACAGAATACCAGAAACCCTACTCCAGAAGTTTCTTCCTCCCCATAGACATAGAAGTAGGCTCTGGGTCCACTTCTATAAGAGAATCTCCCAGAGTTGATACCACAGCGGGAGTGCAGTTATCAATGCAGGGACTCATCGAAAAGCTCGGGAAGAACTCGTGAAAACTCCACCTAAAGTGATCAGCATAGAAGGAATTGACGGTTCGGGCAAGTCATCGGTAGCTAACTGGTTGAAAGGTTATCTGGAATCGGTGCAAGTTGAAGTGGTGCTTCTTCGCGAACCTGGTTCAACTCCAGTGGGAGAAATTCTCAGGAATTTGCTCCTCGATAAATCTTTCAGCACTGCTTCTCCATGGACAGATACCTTGCTTTTCTACGCTGCCAGAGTAGAAAATATTTTCCGAAATATTAATCCAACAATACAAACCGGGAAATGGGTTATTCTGGATCGATTTCAGGACGCAACAATCGCTTATCAGGGCTATGGACAGGGGCTGGATGTGGAAAAACTTGAGCGTGTCTATCAGATCGTTACCAACGGATTCGCCCCAGATTGGACAATTCTTCTGGATTGTCCTGTGGATGTTGCAATGATGCGCATTCCTGACACCGTCAGAACAAGGTGGGAACGCATGGGAGAAGCCTTTCTGGAGCGGGTAAGAAAGGGTTACCTTGATATCGCTTCCCGTTATCCCGAGAGATTTACGGTAGTTGATGGAGCAAAGCCAATAGAAGAAGTTTTTAGCATTATCGAGAAAAATCTACTGAAGAGGCTCAAGCGGTGGAGCAGGAACGAGCAACAAGAGTCATAAAACGGCTTATTCTCCAAAACCGCCTTCCCCATGCTATTTTGCTTATCGGCAAAACAGGGATCGGGAAAAAAGCATTCGCAAGGGCAATGGCGAAAAGTCTCCTATGTTGCAACCGATTGGATGGAACTGAAGCATGCGGCGAATGCAGCTCCTGTCGTAAGGTGGATGCTCTATCCCACCCTGATCTAGTGATTGTCAGCACAGAAGGAAACACAATCAAAATTGACCAGATAAGAGCCGTTATAGAAAAAACGTCCTATCGCACGGCTAAAGATCGTTTTAGAGTTATCATCATTGAGGAAGCTGAGAAGTTGAGTGATGAAGCGTCAAACGCCCTCCTGAAAATTCTCGAAGAACCACCCGAAGGAAACATCTTTGTTCTCACATCTTCGCAGCACTACCAGCTTCTTCCCACAATTAGATCCAGATGCTGTCACATAGCCTTGCAACCGGCTAGCTATGGAGAATTATTTGAAACGGTCAGAGAAAAGGCAAAACATCTTCCACAAGAAGAAGCGATGTTTTACGTGCTTCTTTCAGGTGGAAGTCGCGTAAAGCTCGAAGAATTACTCACCAGAGAAGAACCTTACTTCCCGTGGCGGTCTTTGTCTTCACGCATTGAAACAATTGCGCGCATTCCAATGTGGCAGTTTTTCTCGGAGATGGGCAAGTGGGCAGAAGAATATCCTAAGCTGGAAGCATTGCTAGGAGACATAAAAATCTGGCTGACAATTTTAATCAGAAAAGGTGTAATTGAAATGGATGCTGGCTTTTATGCAGATGACATTGACAAATATCTTGACTTTTTTGAGACAATCGAGGAAGCGGAACAGGCGCTCAGGAGGTTTAATGTGAATAAAACGCTTCTGCTTGAAGAAATCGGGTTAAAGATAAAGGACTGTTTTGTATGATGAGACGGATTGGAATAAGGTTCAGGGAGAGAAATTTCATCTGGCATTTTGATCCAGGTCCTTGGGATGTGAAGGTTGGGGACTACGTTGTTGCTAAATCTCCAGAAGGAATAGCCGTCGGTGTGGTTGTGGAAGGTCCTATAACCGTTGCAGAGGAATCCTGCTTGCAGGATGGGTCGGCGGAGGAAGCTCAGCAGCGTGGAGCGCCACTACCTACAATTGAAAGACCCGCAACGGATGAAGACATACGGAAATACAGGTCTCACAGGGAAAGGGAGCAAAAGGCTAAAGAATATTGTCTCGAACGGATTGCTGCTCATAACCTCCCCATGAAACTGGTAGATGTGGAGTTGCTCTTTGACGAGTCCAAGATCATCTTTTACTTTACTGCCGATGGGCGAGTAGATTTTCGTGAACTGCTAAAGGATCTTGTAAAACATCTCCGGATGCGCATCGAACTCAGGCAAATTGGCGTAAGGAACCACGCAGCTATGGTTGGCGGTATAGGTATGTGCGGTCGTCCTCTGTGTTGTTCTCAATTCCTGAAAAAATTCCATCCCGTATCTCTTAAGATGGCGAAGGATCAAAATCTCAGCCTTAACCCTTTGAAAATATCCGGCACTTGTGGCAGGCTCATGTGCTGCCTCCACTATGAGCATATCGTTTATACGGTGCTCAAAGAAGGTCTTCCCAAAGTGGGGCGAAAAATAGACACGCCGGAAGGGAAAGGCAAAGTAATAAGGCAAAACGTTCTTGAAAGAAGTGTCACTGTGGAATTGGAAGGCGGGAAACAAATAGAAATTCGATATCCACCGCTTGATGAAAATTATTGCCGCCAGGCTTTGGCTAAAGTCCAAAGCTACGGCTCTGAACAGGATGAAGGGGCTACTGGATTAGATCAAGATGTTGTTAACTTTTCTGAAACAGAGGAAGAGGAAAAGGAATGACGAAGAGATTTTACATCACAACCCCCATTTATTACGTCAATGCACCGCCGCACATCGGGCATGCTTACACAACAATAGTGGCAGATGTGCTGAACCGTTTTTATAAGCTGATGGAATATGAAACCTTTTTCCTGACTGGAACAGACGAACACGGTGATAAGATTGTTCAGGCCGCTCAGGAAGCCGGTTTGAGCCCCAAGGAATACGCTGACAGGATTAGTGAGTTGTTCCGCAACACCTGGCCTAAGCTCAATATCTCCAACGACTTTTTCATCAGAACCACCGATGACTACCATAAAAAGGTGGTGCAGTATGTGCTTCAGAAAGTCTATGAAGCCGGGGACATCTATTTTGGTTCCTATAGAGGGCTCTACTGCATAGGATGCGAGCGGTTTTATACCGAAAGGGAGCTTGTGGACGGGAAATGTCCCGATCACGACAAACCTCCTGTGGTGCGAGAAGAAGAAAACTATTTCTTCCGCATGAGCAAATACCAGTCCTGGCTCATAGAGTATATCGAGCAAAATCCTGACTTTATACGTCCTGAGCGGTATCGAAACGAAGTGCTTGGCTTTCTTAGAGAACCCCTGGAAGATCTTTGCATTTCAAGGCCTAAAGAACGACTTAGCTGGGGTATTCCCCTACCCTTTGACGATAGATACGTAACCTATGTCTGGTTTGATGCTCTCATCAATTATATTTCCGCTCTTGGTTATCCTGAGGGAGAGCTGTTTCACAAGTTCTGGCCCGTGGCGCACCATCTGATAGCCAAGGACATTTTAAAACCTCATGCCATTTACTGGCCCACCATGCTTAAAGCTGCAGGCATCCCGCCTTATCGGAGTCTCAACGTTCACGGCTACTGGAAGATTGAAGAAGGCAAGATGAGCAAAAGCAAGGGCACGGTTGTCCGTCCTCTGGATCTGGTGAACATCTATGGGCTTGATGCCTTCAGGTATTTTCTTATGCGGGAGATGGTCTTTGGGCTCGATGCAAACTTCAGCGAGGAAGCTCTCATACAGAGACTGAACGCCGATCTGGCAAACGACCTCGGAAATCTTTTCAGCAGAACGTCGGCCATGGTGCAGAGATTCTGCGGGGGAACGGTTCCCGGATGGCGCAATCAAACCGATGACGCTCGCGACAGGGAACTACTGGCTAAATGCGACGAGGTCAAATCTACCTATGTGGCAGCGATGGAAGGGATGGAATTTCACAAAGCGCTCATCGCCGTTTGGGAACTTATAAACGGAGCCAATAAATACATTGATGAAGTAGCACCGTGGGAGCTTGCCAAGCAGGGAAATCGTGATCGGTTGGATCAGGCTTTGAGGCTCCTATTGGAAGTGAATCATCTGGTAGCCGTGTTGATAGCCCCGTTTATGCCTGGAACAGCCGAAGAAATGTTGAAACGGCTGGGAACGCCCAGGAAAGCTCTGGATCTTTTGTGGTCTCGTGATGCATCTATCCCTGCTCTAAAGACAGGGGCACCCGTAGAGAAGGGCGAAGCTCTATTTCCTCGGGTAGATATTGAAGCATGGCGGAAGAGAAAACAGCAAGAGGACGCAAAGCTCAAGGAGGAAACTCAGGTGAAAGAATCAGACGGTTTAATTTCCATTGAAGAATTTCAGAAGGTAAAACTGGTGGTTGGGACGATTTTGGAAGCCGAACGCATCCCTAAATCCAAGAAGCTTGTTATGCTCAAGGTGGACATAGGCGAAGTTCGGCAAGTAGTAGCGGGGATAGCCGAGCACTACGATCCTTCGGAACTTGTTGGAAAGCAAGTGGTCTTGGTGGCAAATCTACAACCTGCAAAGCTCATGGGCGTGGAATCTCACGGCATGGTGCTTGCTGCTACGGGACCCGAAGGACTAGCTCTCATAACTCCCGAAAAACCCGTCCATCCGGGAGCCGTGGTGAAGTGATTAGTTCGAGGATTACAAACTCAGGGAAAATGCCCGAAAAATACAGCAAGGCAATATAAACTACGCTTAGGATTTATGTAATAAGTAGAGGCGCACAACCATGCGCCTCTTCTTTCCAGAACTCGTCAAAGTGCGGAACCCTCACAACCGATAGGATGCCAACACCTCCAGTATTTTTCATACACAAGTATAGGAAGAGGCCGAGCAACTTTCCAACACCGGTTCAAAAGGGGAATAAACCAAAGCGTGAGGATAGGCAATTTTCTGTTTCCCCGGATATGCTTTTGGAAATTGTTCGTGGCTTTTTATGTAACGCGCAGGCGAGGATAACTCCTACCTTGAGTGGCTCACTAAGCCCTAATTGTTCACTAATTTTCTCACCAAGTGCATTAACTTCCGCTGAGTGGGAAGTCAGTAAGAAATCGGGTTTTGCAAGTAGTTCAAGTTTTGAAGAAATCACTCTCCTATTTTTTCCAAAATTCCGCTTTCTGTTATTCAAGTCCAGGGAAATGCCAAAGCAATAGTTAACGGATTCTTCTAACACCACACAACGGAGACGTCCAAACCCATAACTGCTTTCTCCACCAACCCAAATTTCTTCTACATCCTTCAGTCCATACGAGTCATTTCCATCTCGCAGGAACACATAGCCTAGGAAGGAGGCTGTGTCACAATTACTTCATATAAAAAAGAGGCGAAAGATGGGGGGTGTTCGGAAATATTAGGCGAAGAATTGAGGAGCCTTCTTATGGGATGCCTCGCATCCGTTCCATGACAAGTAAAAAAGACTGTCACTCTGAGCCCTCCTTTTTGTCATCGTGGCCCTCCTTTTTGTCATCCCGAGCGAAGCGAGGGATCTCCTCATGAGATTCCTCGGAGTCCTTCGCTTCGCTCAGGACACCTCGGAATGACAACGCCGGCGATTTTTCGAAAACCCCCGCGAAAGATGTCACAAAAACTAGGAATGATGGTATATGGTATATAGTGGTTGTGAAGGGAGAACATAGCCATGGCATACAGACGTGGTGATCGATATCAAATGATGATACTTCCGCGAAGCATCGAGGACTACGTGGCAAAGGATGATCCAGTCAGGGCCGATGATGCTTTTGTGGAAAAGGTCGACCTGGAGGAGTTAGGTATCACCATAAATGATGCTAAAGTGGGCAATCCCCAGTACGATCCACGAGCTATGGTAAAGCTTCTACTTTACGGTTATTCATACGGTATCAAGAGTTCTCGAAAACTAGAGAGGGAGTGCCATCACAATATGAGTTTTATCTGGTTGATGTGAGGGCTCAAACCCGACCATAAAACCATTTCGGAATTCAGGCGGAAGAACAAGAAAGCGCTTAAGAAACTGCTGA
>Ga0272449_1003201_pt1 | contig 14284 bp, 11 predicted proteins | sample YNPCB0241_FD_198679 | JGI IMG/M metagenome (GOLD analysis project Ga0272449, IMG submission 198679) | Hot spring sediment microbial communities from Yellowstone National Park, WY, United States - YNP-CB-024-1 | ecosystem: Environmental > Aquatic > Thermal springs > Hot (42-90C) > Sediment...
GTCAAAAGTGTCAATCAAAAGTGTTGACTTGTCCGGAAATGTTTTGGCAAAAGCCCTAAAAGATTCTAGTTCATTGCTGAAGAACATGACGAAGGAGTGCGCCATGGTTCCAAAAACTGGTATGCCATAAACCATCCCCGCCAAAACGTTGGATGTGCCATTGCATCCAGCAATATAGCTTGCCCTTGCAACCTTCATGCCAGCATCTGTCCCATGCTCCCTTCTTAAGCCGAACTCGATAACTGTTCTGCCCTTAGCCGCATAAACAACTCTGGACGCTTTGGTGGCTATGGCTGTCTGAAGATTAATGGTGTTTAAAGCGAAGGTTTCTATCAATTGAGCCTCAATAATTGGAGCGGTAACCCTAATCAAGGGCTCGTTTGGAAAAACCACCGTGCCCTCTGGAACAGCCCAAACGTCACCAGTGAAGCGGAAATTCCTCAAAAAGTCTAGAAAGTCATCTTTAAAACCTAGGCTTTTCAAGAATTCTATGTGCTCTTCGGCAAACCTCATCCTTTCGAGGAAAAGCAACACTTGCTCCAAACCCGCAAATAGAAAATATGAACGGTTAGGGGGCAAACGCCTAATGAAAAGGTCGAAGGTTGCAGGTTCAAATTTTTTATGGTCAAAGTAGCTGGCGCACATGGTAAGCTCATATAGGTCTGTGAGCATGCTCATGTTCTGTTCGTTGACGAAGCTCAACGTGCCTTTCATAGGCGTTCACTTGCTGCAGCAAACTATTATCTTTTTCCTATCCGGGGAACGGACAAGTCTTGGTTGGGCACCCTCCAGCATATTCCGATTCCGCCGTCACGAAAGTCTTTTCGGCGGTCTTCACCTCACCAATGTAAAGTACTTGCTCCGGCTTGCTTCCATAACGGAACACTGTTATGCCTTTACACTTTAACCGCCAAGCCAGCTCAAACACTTTTCGGACATCCTCAACAGTAGCCTCAAAAGGCATGTTAACAGTCTTTGAAACAGCGTTATCCGTATATTTCTGGAAAGCCGCCTGCATCTGCACATGCCACTCCGGCGAAATATCCAAGGCTGTTACAAACACTTTTCGGACATCTTCTGGAACCTTGCCAATTTTCTGTACAGACCCAGTTTTTGCGATTTCCTCTAGAAGTTTTGCATCGTAAAAACCTCTTTCTTTAGCCACAATTTCGAACAGCGGGTTTGTTTCAAAAAGCCTTGTGCCGTCTAAGACATTTCTTATGAAGGATATTGCGAATAGTGGCTCAATGCCAGAAGAGCAGCCGGCAATTATGCTTATGCTGCCTGTCGGCGCTATGGTTGTGACAGTAGCGTTTCTCATGGCCTTATACTTGTCTTTCCAGATGCTTCTATCAAAGTTTGGAAATGAACCGCGTTTCTCGGCAATCTCTTCAGACTTTCGATGGGCTTCTTCATCGATGAACTTCATAAGTTTTTCAGCCAATTCAAGGGCTTTCTCAGAATCGTAGGGAATTCCAAGCTTTATGAGCATGTCGGCAAACCCCATAACGCCTAAGCCTATCTTCCTATTTGCCTTCGTAACCTTCTCAATCTCCTTCAAAGGATACTTGTTGGCGTCTATAACGTTGTCCAAGAAGTGGACGGCGTTCCGCACAGTTTCTCTAAGCTTATCCCAATTAATCTTTCCATCCTCAACCATGCGGGAAAGGTTGATTGAACCAAGATTACATGACTCGTAAGGCAGTAGAGGCTGCTCACCACAAGGGTTTGTTGCCTCTATCCGACCAACCTCTGGTGTAGGATTATGCCTATTCACCTCATCTATGAATACGACGCCGGGGTCTCCGCTTGCCCAAGCAGACCGAGCCATCAAATTCCAAACTTCTCTGGCTTTAAGCTTGCCTGTTTTCTCTTTGCTTCTTGGGTTGATAAGCCAGTATTCACCATCCTCCTCCACATTTTTCATGAAATCGTCGGTTACAGCCACTGAAATGTTGAAGTTTGAAAGGAAGCCGGGCTTTTGCTTCGCTGTAATAAACTCTAATATGTCTGGGTGGTCGACGCGCAGAATCCCCATCATGGCACCGCGCCTTTTGCCGCCAGCCTTTATGACTTCGGTGGCCACGTCAAAAACCCGCATGAAACTGACTGGCCCGGAGGCCACGCCTTTTGTAGACATGACTATGTCGCCTTTAGGCCTAAGCTTTGAAAAGTCGAAGCCCACTCCGCCGCCGCTTTTCTCTATTAAGGCCATGTTTTTCACTGCAGCGAATATGCTGTCCAAAGAGTCTTCAATCGGCAAGACAAAGCACGCGGAAAGTTGTCCAAGCCTTGTTCCAGCATTAAAAAGCGTCGGCGAGTTTGGCAGAAACTCAAGCCTCGCCATCATTCTGTAGAAGGTTTCCTCGCTTTCCTTCGGGTTTTCGCCATATTTTTTGTCAACCCTTGCTATGGCCTTCGCAACCCTTCTAAACATTTGGGCTGGGTCTTCAATTATCCGTTCATTCTCATCCTTCAATAAGTAGCGTTTCTTCAAAACTTCAAGGGCGTTAACCGTAAGCTTTGGCTCCTCAATGCCAAGCTGAGCCCTAAGCCGCCTAATCTCCTCCTTCTTCCTTCTATAGGCTTGGTATTCGGCGGCTACCTCCTCGAAGCCGTTTTTCCTCAAAACTTCTATTACTGTGTCCTGGGCGTCTTCAACCGATGGAACTTTCTCCCTAAACCTTTCCTCCAGAAGGCTTACAACCTCTCGTGTCAACCTTTCGGCTTTTTCGCCGTTTTCGAGTTTTACAGCTACAAAAGCCTTGTGGATGGCGTTTTTAATCCTTTCCGGGTTAAAGTCGACTATTCGGCCGTCTCTTTTCCTAATTTTGGTTATTGGCATGGCTTTTCAATAGAAAAGGAAACCGTTTTAGGATATAAAGCATGTTCTAAAGTATAGCCTTAAATAGCTCTGCACTTTGAAAATTTTAAGCAACTGCGGGTTGCCCATGATCTCATACGCTGTAAAGCGGGTGCTCCGCTCCTTCGGGCTTTTCGCCGCATTATTCTTAGGGGTTATGCTCGCATCATCCTTCTTCGCTGGCATCAATGTGGGTGCGGATACAACGGCGAAGGCTGCCTTGCTACAGCAGCTGAAAAACATACCCGTTGACATTACGGTAAGTAGTTATTCGACACTAAAATCCATCGAATGGAAAAACGCTGTTAACGCTATTAAAAATATTGACGGAATAGAAAGAGTTGAGGTAATCTCAAGAGCTAATTTAAGAAAAACCACTAATGGAAACTATATGGCGATAACTGTTGCCGCCGTATCCAACACTTCAAAGGTTTATGATGGCCTCAGCGTTGTTGGTGATGGGGCTGCTTCTCTTGAGGTGAATAAAACCTATGTTTGGGCAGGCTCAAAGGCTGCAAGCAAAGTGAATGTAGGCGACACAATCACCTTAAACTTCACATATTACTCATATACATATCCAAGGGAGCCCGAGGAGAAAACGCTTGCCATTTTGTCCTTAAAGGTTGTTGGATTTGTGGAGCTTAACGAATTAGCTTATTCAATTGCCACCGGGGAATGGGGCACACCAGTGATGATATTGCAAGAAACGCCAACGCCCACTTTTTATGGCGATTTGCTTCTAATCACAAGCTGGGAGAAAACATTTGCAAAGCTTCTAGACAGTATTCCACAAGACTTGTCGTATTATGACCCATTTACAACTCAGATTCTGGCCTACATAGATAGGGACAAGCTTATCAATCCATGGGATATCCAAAGCTCCATAACGGAAATTAGCAAAATTACTAGCCAAGTAAGGGATAAGGTTTCTGGCTATAAAATGGACGTAAATAACAATTTGGTGTGGCCTCTCACAACGTTCATGTTTACCAGCATCGCCATGCGGTTTGCCTTCATAATTGTGGCGCTACCGGTCTTTTTCGTGGCATGGTATGTTGGAACAACTGTTTCCGATGTTTCCTATAACCTTCGAAGACGCGAAATTGGCTTGCTCCTAACCAAAGGTTTCTCAAACTCCCAAATTTTTAGGCTCTTCCTAACAGAGTCAATAATAATTGGAATAGTCGGCGGGTTGGCTGGAGTGGCGCTCGGCTTTCTACTTGGGCCCCTCTTCATAAGCGCAAACGTGGGGTTGGAGGGGGCATCACCAGTTTTAAGCACCGAAGTTATAATCATAACCGTAATTTTTGGTTTGGCTATAACACTTCTCTCCACATTTCGTCCCTCGCGGAGGGCTGCAAAACTCCCAGCCGTGGAAGCTTTAAGGGAATATACTTACATAGAGGAGGTTAAACCCTACAAGCAGCGCTGGCCTTGGGTAGCCTTCATCCTCGGCCTTTACAAAATTGTCATGTTTCTTTTAGGCATCAACTTGACTCAAGTTTTTGCAAGACCGCCCTTCGTAAACATATTTCTCTTAATCCTTTTGGGCATATGGCTTATCATAGATTCCGTCCTAACATATATTGGGCCGCTGCTTTTCTTCTGGGGCTTTACGAAAATCTTTATCCGCGGCTCCCTAAAGTTTCAGGAGCTTGTTGCTCGGGCAGCGAAATTTTTGGGTGATTTAGGGGCTTTGGCCACAAAAAATGTTCAGAGGAACCCAGCTAGGGCCGCCTCCATAGCCTTTCTTGTCGCCTTAATTGTTGGCTACAGTTTCCAAACTATAGGGGGAGTGGCAAGCGGTGAAGACTTCACAATCCGCCAGATTAAAGCCGATGTAGGCGCGGACATAAGCGTAACGCCAAGCGCAACCGCCAACATAACCCAAGTTTTAAATGCGATAAAAAACATGCCACAGACAGCAGCCACAACAGTTCAATACTCCCTTAGCGGCTCATTTCCTGGGCTCCAAGACCTTTATTCGAGGCGTATTATTGCCGTTGACCCTGAAACCTGGCTTTTAGCAGCGTATTACGAGGAGGAATGGTTCAGTGGCAACAACGCGGAATCAGCCTTCCAGCTTATGAAGACGGACAGCCAAACAATTATCCTTGAACGGACAGTGGCTTCACAGCTAAACAAAAAAGTCGGAGACTCCATAACCGTCACGATTGGTTCTTCAACACTGCAGTTGAAAGTTGTCGGTTTCTTTGGGCGGGATATCCCACAAGAATATTCGTCGTGGCAAACCTGTCGGTCTTACATTCCCATCAAACTTTATGAATCTTTAAATTTAGATTGGCAGCCTTCCGCCACTATCCTTGTTAGGTTAAAGGCGAACGCTGATGGGAAGGCCGTTGCTGCTGAAATCCGTAAGATTGATGGTGTCAGCTCTGTGCGTTCTGTCGCTGAAGAGTTGGAGAAACGCCAAAGCAACCTCCTGCTCGTTGGGTCGTTAAACATCCAGCGTCTAGGGGTTGTCTTCGCCATATTGGCAGCTTCCGTTGCTGTGGGTTTAGCAACACTGGTCAGCCTTCAAGAGCGAAAGAAAGAAGCTTCTATAATGTGGACGCGGGGCTTGTCCTTCAAACAGTTGGTGATTATGCTGCTTACTGAGAACATGGCTGTTGTTGCATTCGCGGTGGTTTTAGGCGCCGTTGTAGGATTGATTGTGGTGCATGGTAATGTTTCAGCCTCCAATTCGGCACTTACCTACACGCTTGTAACCTATAGGATGGTTTTTCCGCTAGACGCCATAATTCTCTTAGCTTCATGCATCATTCTAATATTTACGTCAACAATAATCCCCACGCTTTTGCTTACGAAAAGGTACATTTCAAAGGTTGAAAGGATAGTGAGGCTATGAAAGGAATGAAAGTGGTAGCCAAAGACCTAATCAAAATCTACAAGTTGGGAAGCGTCGAAGTCCAAGCCCTCAGAGGATTAAGCATGGAAGTTAAAGAAGGCGAAATGGTCTCCATCATAGGACCCAGCGGAAGCGGAAAAACAACCCTACTAAACATTATAGGCGGATTGGACACCGCCACTGGAGGCTACGTTCAAGTAGGCGACACAGTTGTTACCGCATTACATCCATCCCAATTGGTTGAATATAGACGCAAAACCGTAGGCCACATATTCCAAACCCTAAACTTAATACCCACCTTTACAGCGGCGGAAAACGTTGAGCTCCCAATGATGGCATTAGGCGTTCCAAGAAGCAAGAGAAACCAGCGGGTCAAGGAGCTTCTTGAAATAGTTGGACTGACCGAGAGAGCCCACCACAAGCCAGACGAACTAAGCGGCGGAGAACAGCAGCGAGTAGCCATAGCCGCCGCTTTGGCTAACGACCCACCGCTGATACTGGCGGACGAGCCAACAGGCGAGTTGGACACCGCAAACGCTAAAATAGTTGTCAACTACTTGTCCAAAGTCAACAAGGAGCTGGGCAAAACAATAATTATGGTTACCCACGACCCAAGCGTTGCAAGGGCAGCCGACAGAATACTGCGCATCGAAGACGGCATAATAAAAATGGCTTCAACCCCAACAGAAGTTATAGCTGAAGAGAGAGCAGTGTCCTACATAGACCAAATAAGAGCCCGCATAGCGGAAATAGACCGACAGCTAGCCCAACTAGACGAAGACTTCAAGGCTGGCAAAATAGGCGGAGACGAGTATGTTGCGAAAAGGCAGAGCCTAAAACAGGTGAGGGAAAGCCTCCGGGAAGAACTTCACAGAATGGGCATAGTCTCATAGGGTTGAATCAGCCTATAAAAGTCTCCTCTGAAATTCTAATTTCCCTTTTGCTCAACTCGAATATGACATGGCGGTAAACTTCATTGTCCATGCCAAGCCTCTCCAGAGGCACAACCCCTCTTAAACCTATTTTCCCCTCTAAAATCAGTTTTGCAACTATAGACGCCGTATAGGCGGTTGTTCTAGCCATGGCGGTCACTCCACTTTTTTCATTGTAGAAATCGACTAAAGTGTAAATGTAGCCCGTTTTTCTGCCCTTTTTATAGCCGGAAACCTCAACTTTCAAGGCTACAACATCCCTAACATCGGGCCTAGAGAGTTGTTTTTCAAGAAGCCTAGCCGTAAACTGTCTAGGCTGCAGTTTAACACCGTTCACCGTTATTTCTTCAGTGCTAAAAAAGCCTAAGTCTTTAAGCAGCCTTATTTTTTCAGCGTGTCCCGGATAGCGTAACGTTTTCTCCCACATTTCCTTAACGCCCCTTATTGTATAGAGCAATGTTCTAAGACCATCTGTGTAAAAGGCTTCCAGCATCCCGATTTTGGGAAACTCCACTGTTTCCAGCCCGGTTAAGGCTTCAACTTCGGTTATTCTGCCGTCTTGAAATATTCTAGCTTTAGAAGTGTATTCCTCTATGAGGCTTTCCGGTGACCACGTGATTACGTAGCCTAATGGTGGCACTGGTTTTTCTGGAAGTCCGCCCACCAAAATATGAACCTTCTCGACTTTGTCTAAATTTGCAACCGCGTGTCCAATAAGGAGGTTGCTTAGGCCAGGCGCTAAACCGCAGCTTGGAACAATAGTTACGTTGGCTTCCACAGCCTTTTCATGCAAAGTTAAGGGGTTTTCCGGCATATAGGAAACATCCACAAGACTTTTCCCGGCTTGGATGCACGCCTCCATCAGATGGAAGCCAAGCTTTGGCGGGAGAAAACCCAAAACTAAATCGAAATTCTTCAAAGCGTCCACAAGCATTTCTTTTTTGGCAGCGTCCAACTGCAGGCATGAAAGGTTTCCTTTGCCGATTCGCTTTACAACATCTTTGGCTGCTGCCAAATCTCGGTCGGCAACAACAATCTCAACGTGATCTAAACTGTTGGATAAATCTTCCGCCGCCGCTGAACCCATCCTTCCGCAGCCTACAATAAGCACTCGCATAAGTCAGAGAGAAGCCTTTAAAATCATTAAAGGTTTTTCCAAAACCAAGGCTAAGATGTATTTGGAATTTGAAAATTTTATATACAGCCGCCGGTATTGTAGTGTTGAGCGTCATGGCTGATATCTGTCCGATATGCGGGCTTCCTAAAGACCTGTGTGTCTGCGGCGAAATAGGAAAAGAGCAACAGAGAATTCGCATAAGATTTGAAACAAGAAAGTTTGGCAGGCCAACAACAATAGTGGAAGGCATAGACGATAAAGATACTGACCTTGGAAGTCTAGCCCAAAAACTCAAAAGCTTCTGCGCTTGTGGGGGAACAGCCAAAAACGGGCAAATAATCCTCCAAGGCGACCACCGGGAAAAAGTTCGCCAATACCTAATAAAACTTGGATATCCGGAGGAAAACATAGAAGTCCAATAAACGCTTGAACGCCGAAAGCCTTAAGGAGCAAGCCCATGAAAATCCTACAAAACCTACGCGAAGTATTCAAGACTCTAAAACATCGTGGACCATCAAAAATCTACTGTCCAAAGTGTGGGAGCCCCGAAATTCACTTGTCCAGCAGTCTTGACTATTGGCTTACGCCTAAAAAGTATATTTGCGAAAACTGCGGCTATCACGGGCCAATAGTTATGGAGCTGGAAGAAGACGAAAAATAGGCTGAAGGCTGTTAACGTCTAGTCTGGCAATTCAAGGTTAAGCTGCCTTTTCAAGGTCTTGTACCGGTTTCTTACAGTAACTTCTGTAACACCTGCAGCTTCAGCGATGTCTTTCTGGGTTTTCTTTTCGTTGTTTTGCAAACAAGCGATGTATAGCGCTGCGGCAGCCAAACCCATGGGATCTTTTCCGGCTGCAGCCCTCCGCTTTTTGGCTTCCCTTAGAATTTGGATGGCAAGCCCCTGTGTCTGGCCGGATATTCCAGTTTTCTCCGCAATTTTTGATATGTATGTTAGGGGGTCGGCTATAGGCATCTGCACATCTAATTCGCGGAGCAAAAGCCTATAACATCGGGCGACATCTTTCTTGTCAACTAGGCTGGCTTCCGCTATTTCTCGCAGAGTTCTGGGGGTTCCGCTTCCACGGCAAGCGGCATACAAGGCTGCCGCGGCTATGGCGGCTATGGATCTGCCTCTTACCAAGCCTTTGTCTAGGGCTTTGCGGTATATGACGGCGGCTTTCTCTTTGATGGGTGGCGGAATGTAAACTTTATCGGATAAGCGGTCAAGTTCAGCCATCGCTTGGGCCAGGTTGCGGTCTATTGAGGAGTGCACCCTTGAGCGTATCTGCCATTTTCTTAGACGCCACATTTGCAGACGTGTGGAAAGGGGAAGTTTTCTTCCAAAGGCGTCTCGGTCAACTTGGCTTATGGCTGTTGAAAGCCCCTTATCATGAACGGAATATGATGTTGGAACCCCAACGCGGCTTCTTGAAGCTTTCTCCTCCTGAGTGAAAGCCCGCCATTCTGGCCCCTTATCCATCATCTGCTCGTGGAGGACAAGCCCGCATTCTCCGCAGACAGTCTCACCAGTGTCGTAGTCGTGGATAAGGTTTACACTGCCGCATTCTGGACACTTGTCGACTAGACGTTGACGGGCTCTAACTTCTTTCTCACTCATTTCCTCACCCTTGCTCGCGGCGTAGAACCGTCGCGCTTTTCATTTTCCTCATCGAATCGGAATAGAAGACAGCCATCCGGCCCGCGCGTGCTTAACCAGATGAAATGTTTCAATATATAAATTTTACGGTTTGAGTTAGAATATCTCTCTCACAAATTTTGAATATTAACAGCAACTATTGATTATTGAAAAGAGCGTTGTGCTCTATGATGAGGCTTCCAGAGAAGATAAGAAGGGTGCTTGAAAAAACTGTCAGGGAGATTATGACAAAAGAGGATGTTTCCGGCTTAGCCTTGTTTGGAAGCTGGAGTCGAGGAGATGCAACCGCAGCAAGCGACGTCGACCTTCTGGTCCTCACACAAAGCAGTATTCCAGACGAGTACATAGAAAGAATCGTGGCCAACGGCCTCATGATAGACTTGAATTTTATTCCTGGAAAATGGATTCAAGGGCCGATACCGCCAGAACTAGACCAGAAACTCGTCGAAGCCCAAATATTCTATGATAGAGACTGGGTTTTAACAAATGTTAAATTATTGATGGCTAAGTCCTATGGCTCACCGGAAAGAGTGGAAATTCGAACAGGCGCCCACATAATAGAGGCAGACATCTATTTAAGCAGGGCAACTTCAGCCCTTTCAAAAGGAGACCCTTTGAGCGCTTGGCTTTTCGCTGCAACAGCCGTGGAAAACATCTTAAGAATACCTTTGGAAATAGCCCTTGAACCCTTCTCAAACAGCCACTTCATAGAGAAAAGTGAACTTGCAACAAAAAAACTCGGCTTAAAGGGAGTTTTTACAGACTACATGGAATTGGCACGGCTAAATAGAGTGGACAAGACAACTGCAGAGGAAAAGTTGAAGCTTTTCAAGGCTCTTTGGGATGAAATGAACTTTTTAGTTAGGCAAAATCCCCAAACCATCGAAAAAGCCCCTTTTAAGGTTAAAAAGAACTTGAAATACTATTTTAACTCAGCTTTCATGCAAGGCGCCATTTTACGGGCCACCTCAATTATTAGCGCTAAAAATTTCGCCGAAGCAGCCCACTACCTGGACAGCATATTCCTAACCATGCTGGAAAACTATGCTTGGCTGAAATCAGCAAAGGAACAACAGCCTATAGACTATACAACGCTAATGCGTTCCATGGAAATCCTTGAAAAGGCAAATCCTAAAAACTATCAAAACACGGTAAAATTTCTAGGCTTGACAATTGCTGACAAGGCAAAAGCAGCCGAAATGGTTGAGAAAGCTAAAAGGAACATATTAAAGCTGCGAAGGGAAAGAAAACGTTTAATCAAAACCCACATATCTAAGAGTTAGTGCAAAACCTATTAAAGGAGCCCGGTGGTGTAGCGGACAAGCATAGCGGGCTTTGGACCCGCCGACGGGAGTTCGAATCTCCCCCGGGCTACCACACTCAACGCCTTTAATGCTGGAATCCAGCAAAAACTTGAAGCAAAAGAGAGAGTACAGTGAATAAAATGGTTTCTACTGACTTGAGGAAGACCAACTAGACGAAGGCTTATTCTTCTGAAATGGCGGGCCCGCGGGGATTTGAACCCCGGTTCTCCGGCTCCGGAGGCTTGCACACATGCTGGCGTTTGCATCGCATGTTCGGCGCCTTAATCCGTGCTGGGCTACGGGCCCTACATGATATGTTAGGCTTTACGAGAATTAATGGTTATCGCGCTGGCCGCCTAAAGTTCTACGAGTTCCTCGTTTATCCACCAAGCTTTTTTCTTGCCAGACCTTTCGCCTGGATAATACTCTATTATCGGTTTGCCGAGCTGTTTTTTTGAAGCCTTCTCTATTCTTTTTAGCCTATTTAGGACTAGCCACCTGTTGGTTTTTAGGTATTCAGCCAGCTCCGGTGTTGTGGCGCCTTTATAGTGGGTTAGGTAGTCTACTATTTTGTGGTCTAGCTCGTCTAGGCAGAAGGCATGCGGGTTTGTTTTGCCTCTTTCGTAGGTTAGGAGCTCCAAGTCTGCAATGTACTTCTTTATTTGAGAGAACCCATCCTCAAGTTTTTCCAGTCTCCGTTCAAGTTCGAGAATTTTGTCTGGTTTCGGCGTTTTTTGAAGTTTCTCTATTATGGCGTCTCTTATGAAGTTGCTTCTTTCGCCTTCTGGAACCCTCAGCGCCAATTCTTGATAAACGTCTTCTGGGATTTTTATGGAAATAACCCTTAACTCGCTCATAGCTAACGGCCCTACATGTTTCTATGTTAACTGTTTTCTATTTCTTTCGGAAATCTTTTAAAAGCTAAGGGTCTAACCTTTTAACCGAATCCAAGCTAAAGTGGTATCCCATGGCTAGAAAAACCACAATTTCGCTTATAAAATGCGACGTAGGCTCCCTGGCAGGACACCACGTGGTTCCTAAACCCTTACTGGATATAGGGGAGAGAAGGCTTAAAGAGGCGAAGGAAAAGGGTTTGATAAACAGTTATTACGTTTTTAATGTTGGAGACGACTTGCAGCTTCTCATGGTTCACGAAAAAGGCGAGTCAAACCCCGAAATCCACCAGCTCGCCTGGAACACCTTCCAAGAAGCAGCCAACAAAGCCTTGCAGCTCAAGCTTTACGGAGCTGGACAAGACCTATTGAAAAACGCCTTCAGCGGAACAGTCCGCGGCCTTGGACCCGGCGTGGCGGAAATGGAGATTGAGGAGCGCAAATCAGACCCCATAGTTATTTTTGCAGCAGACAAGACTTCTGCTGGAAGCTTCAACCTACCCCTCTACCGAATATTTGCAGATCCAATGAACACCGCCGGCCTCGTGATAGATCCAAACATGGCTGGAGGCTTCAAGTTCGAAGTCATAGACGCGCAAGAAGGAAAGAAGGTTGTTCTCAAATGTCCAGAGGAGATTTACGAACTTATCGCGTTGATTGGAACTGTTGAACGTTACATAGTCTCGAGGGTTTGGCGCTGCAGAGACGACTTAATATGTGCCTCTGGCAGCGTGACAAGGCTTTCGCTGATTGCTGGTAAATATGTGGGTAAGGACGACCCAGTTATGATTGTGCGGGCACAGCATGGTCTGCCAGCTGTTGGAGAAATTCTCGCGCCTTTCATGCACAGCTATCTTGTGGCAGGCTGGATGCGGGGAAGCCACTGGGGCCCCATAATGCCGGTTGGACTGAAAGACGCCCGGTGCACGCTTTTCGACGGCCCTCCAAGGCTTGTTGCGTTAGGCTTTCAGGTCTCTAACGGGGCTATGGCAAGCGACGATGAAGGCAAACCCATGATAACGGACTTTTTTGAAGACCCAGCCTTTGAAATGGCGCGGAAAGAGGCCTTAAAATATGCTGCTATGCTTAGGCGCATGGGGGAGTTTGAACCAGCCCGCTTAAGCGTTGAATCTATGGAATACACCACTCTGCCGCAAGTCATTGAGAGGCTTAAGGAAAGGTTTACGCCTATCTAAGCGACACGCGCTAGTGTCTTATTTTGGCAAGCTCTTCACAGCGGTTTTTCACGATTTCGTAGAGTTTTCTCCGAAGCTCCTCTCCCGAGAGCTTCCGTTCCCTGATTAGTGTGGCTTTTCTCGCTAATTCAACGTCGCCAAGTCCATTAAACCAAGCTTCAAAGTCTCCGCGGTAAAGGTGGAACTCCAAGGAGGCGATGTCAATTTTCTGGATTTTGTCGCAAAAGTCGCCAAGGCTTGCGGCGAAAATGTTCAAAGGCTTCCCAACATCTACATAAAAGTGGAAGGCCTTTTCCGCGGGCACATACGCCAAAATCTGTTTGGCCTTTTCGCGGTCAACCTCCGGCAAGCCTAAAGCCTCCAGCCCCTTTTTGGTGACGGTGTAATAGCTTTTCTCAACAGTTCCAATGTAGCCCATTTTAGCTAGACCTATCATGTGCATCATAACGGTTGGAAAACTGAGGCCTACCTCTGATGCCACCTCTGCGGGTTTCACGGGTTTGCCAAGCATCCAAACAGTTTCAAGAACCAGCTTTTTAACGGGGGATAAACTCACACCCAGCATCCTCAAGAACAGTTATGTTGCTGTTGGGTTTTTCAAACTTTCGCTTCAAAATTGCCGCAAACGTTAACTTAAAACGTTAACTCAAATTTTAACCACAACAAATGCCTTATAGAAAGGTGCTTCCTAAATATTTTGGAAGGGTTAAACTTGCCTGTGGAAAGGCTCTCTACAGGGGTGCATGCCCTCGACAAAATGCTTGCTGGCGGAATCCCCAGAGGTTTCTGTGTAGCAGTTACGGGCGAGCCTGGCACTGGTAAAACCATTTTATGCATCCATTTTATGGCACAGGGCATCGCTGACGGAGATAAGTGTATTTATGTAACAACCGAGGAGAGTAGGGAATCCATAATAACCCAAGCTGGACAGTTTGGCTTCGACTTTGCCGGCGCCGTGAAAGAGGGAAAACTTGTGCTGATTGACGCTTTGATGGGAACAGAAGACCAGTGGACTATTAAGGCGTTGACGGTTGAGGAGCTTGTGAACAAGGTTATTGAGGCGAAGAAGGCTTTGGGCTACGGGAGAGCCCGTCTGGTGATTGACTCCCTTTCAGCTTTTTGGCTTGACAAGCCGGCCATGGCACGGCGGCACTCTTACTTTGTGAAAAAGGTTTTGGCAAAATGGGACTTCACGATTTTGGCGACCTCCCAGTACGCCATAACCACCTCCGAGGCTTTCGGTTGGGGCGTAGAGCATATAGCCGACGGCATAATAAGGTTTAGGCGTTTCGTCCGCAATGGCATTTTGAGACGGTACATTCTTGTGGAGAAAATGCGGCAGACACCCCACAGCCTTCAAATGCATGAGATAGCCATTGAACATGGAAAAGGGCTGATAATTCTCGGCCCAGTGGAGGAACGCAAGGAAGACATAGCCCTGCCCAGAAAAGTC
>Ga0272449_1003202_pt1 | contig 14279 bp, 11 predicted proteins | sample YNPCB0241_FD_198679 | JGI IMG/M metagenome (GOLD analysis project Ga0272449, IMG submission 198679) | Hot spring sediment microbial communities from Yellowstone National Park, WY, United States - YNP-CB-024-1 | ecosystem: Environmental > Aquatic > Thermal springs > Hot (42-90C) > Sediment...
CCTGGCCCTCACGGGCATCCTCCTGGCCTCTTACGCTCTGGAGGGGGTCTACCGCCCCTCCCGGGGCCGCTCCTGGTTTGACGAGGTCTACGCCATCTTCAGCGGGACCACGACCGGCATCGTGCTGATGGTGGCCGTCTTCTATTTCTACCAGCCCCAGTACCACTCCCGCCTCATCTTCATCTATGCCCTGGTGCTCATCACGGTCCTGTTGGGCCTGAGCCGCCTGGCGAAGCACGCCATCCTGGAACGGCTGCGGCGCCGCGGGACCGGAGTGGACCGCGTCCTCATCGTGGGGGCCGGCGAGGTGGGCCGCACGGTGATGCGCAACCTCGTCGCCCGCCCCGAACTGGGCTACCAGGTGGTGGGCTACGTGGACGACGACCCCCAGAAGGGGTCTTCGGTCCTCGGCCGTTTCCGGGGCCTGGGAGGGCTGGACCGCCTGCCCGAACTCCTCGCCTCGGGGGAGGTGGACGAAGTCATCATCACCCTGCCCTGGATGTACCACCGCAAGATCCTGAACCTGGTGGCCCAGTGCCAGCAGGCGCGGGTGCGGGTGCGCATCGTCCCCGACGTGTTCCAGATGCGGCTGACCCACGTGGACGTGGACGACCTCAACGGCATCCCCCTCATCGGCCTGCGGGATGTGGCCATCAGCGGCTGGAAACTCCTCCTCAAGCGGGCCATTGACGTGTTAGGGGCTGTGGTGGGGCTGGTCGCGCTCTCGCCCCTGATGGCCTGCATCGCCCTGGCCATCCGCCTGGAGACGCCCGGCTCCCCCATTTACCGCCAAACGCGCATCGGCAAGGGGGGGCGCCCCTTCACCCTCTACAAGTTCCGCTCCATGTACCAAGGGGCAGAGGAAGAACGGGACCGCCTGGCCCCCCTGAACGAGGCCGACGGCCCCCTCTTCAAAATCCGGGACGACCCCCGGGTGACGCGCGTGGGCCGGGTCCTGCGCCGCCTCAGCCTGGACGAACTCCCCCAGTTGGTCAACGTCCTGCGGGGCGACATGAGCCTGGTGGGCCCCCGCCCCCCGCTGCCGGAAGAGGTCGCCCAGTACCAGGATTGGCACAGGAGGCGGCTGGAGGTGGCCCCGGGCATGACCGGCCTCTGGCAGGTGAGCGGCCGCAGCGAACTGACCTTTGACGAGATGGTCATGTTGGACCTCTACTACATTGAGAACTGGTCCCTGGGGTTGGACTTCCGCATCGCCCTGCGGACCATCCCCCGGGTCATCCTGGGGTACGGGGCCTACTGAGGTGGCCCCGGGGGAACCCACCGGATCGGCACCACCACTGCTGCAACAGGGAGCAAGACGTGGATGATGAAACTTTCCCGTGCTGACCAGGAAGCCCTGATCGCCTTTGCCCAGGACCTGGTGCGCATCCCCAGCCCCTCCACCCAGGAAGGCGAGGTGGCGGAGCGCCTGGCGGAAGAGATGCGCCGTGTGGGGTTCGCCGAGGTCTTCACCGACCGCATCGGCAACGTCGTGGGGCGCATCGGCCCGGGCCGCGGCCCCAAACTCCTCCTGGACGGCCACATGGACACCATAGGCATCGGCGACCGCTCCGCCTGGCGCCGCGACCCCTACGCTGGCGAGGTGGAAGGCGGCATCCTCTACGGCCTGGGCGCGGTGGACATGAAGGGAGCCCTGGCCTCCATGGTCTACGGGGCCAAACTCCTCTTGGAGAGCGGCATCTCCCTCGGCGGCGACCTCTACGTGGCCGGCGTGGTGCAGGAAGAGCCCAGCGAGGGGTACGCGGTCCGGGTCCTCATAGAGGAAGAGGGGATCGTGCCCGATTACGTGGTCCTGGGGGAGGCCACCAACCTCCAGATCAAGCGGGGGCACCGGGGGCGGATGGAGATCAAGGTGACGGTGCACGGCCGTTCGTGCCACGCCTCCAACCCCTCCCAGGGGGAGAACGCCATCCACATCGCGGCGCGCCTGATCTTCGGCGTGGAACTCCTGGCCCCGCAACTCCTGGACGATGCCTTCCTGGGGCCGGGCACGGCCACGGTGACGCAGATAGAGAGTTCGGCTGGCAGCCGGAACGCCCTGCCAGACCGGGCCGTGTTCTACATTGACCGGCGCCTCACCGTGGGGGAGACGGCAGAGCGAGCCCTGGCGGAGATTGAGGCCATCGTCGCCCGGGAGAGGGCCCGCGCCAAGATTGAGGTGGCGGAGCACGAGATGGTCAGTTATGTCGGCTACCGCTGCCGCACGCGGGCCGTCTACCCGGCCTGGGTGATGCCCGAAGACCACCCCCTGGTGCGCGCTGCCAGCCGGGCCGTGGAGCGAGCCCTGGGCTACCGGCCCCGCACCAGCCCGTGGCAGTTCTCCACCGACGGGGCCTACACCATGGGCGTCGCCGGCATCCCCACCATCGGCTTCGGCCCGGGCGAGGAAAAGTACGCCCACACCAGCGAGGACCAAGTGCCGGTCTCGGACCTCATCCGCGCCGCCCACGGGTACGCGGCCATCGCCGCCGAACTCCTGGGCCGCGGGTGACCGGTTCAGGCTCCCTGCGGAGCCCAAGGGAAGGAGCAGAGAAGATGCCCGCATTCGTCATTGTCGGCGCCCAGTGGGGCGACGAAGGCAAAGGGAAGGTCACCGACATGCTCGCCGAGCGGGCCGACCTCGTGGCCCGCTACAACGGGGGCGACAACGCCGGCCACTCCGTGCAACTGGGGACCGAGCGCTTCGCCCTGCACCAGATCCCCTCCGGCATCCTCTACCCGGAGTGCCTGTGCGTGATGGGCAACGGCATGGTCATCAACCCCCGCACCCTCAACCAGGAACTGGACGAACTGGCAAGCCGCGGGGTGGATATCTCGCCGCGCCGCCTGAAACTCAGCGACCGCGCCCACCTGAACCTGCCCCATCACCAGGCCCTGGACGGCGCTGCCGAGGCCGCCCTGGGGAAGAAGGCCATCGGCACCACGCGCCGCGGCATCGGCCCCTGCTACGCCGATAAGGCGGCACGCACCGGCCTGCGGGCCAGCGAACTGCGCGCCCCGAAGCAGTTCGGCGCCAAACTGCGGGCCGCCCTGGAGGAGAAAAACCGCTGGCTCCAGAACGTCTACGGCCAGGCCCCCCTGGACGTGGACGCCCTGGTGGAAGAGTACGTGGCCTACGCCGAGCGCCTGGCCCCCTACGTGGCCGACACCACCACCTTGGTGAACCAGGCCCTGGCGGAAGGGAAGCGCGTCCTCTGCGAGGGGGCCCAGGGGACCCTCTTGGACCTGGACCACGGCACCTACCCCTACGTGACCAGTTCCTACCCCACCGTGGGAGGGGCGCTGGTGGGTCTGGGCATCGGCCCCCGCTGGATCGCCAAGGTCATCGGCGTGGCCAAGGCCTACTCAAGCCGCGTCGGCGCCGGGCCTTTCCCCACCGAACTTGCCGGCGCCGTGGCGGACCACATCGTGGAGGTCGGGCACGAATACGGCACGACCACCGGCCGCCGCCGCCGGGTGGGCTGGCTGGACCTGGTGGTGCTGCGCCACTCGGCCCGGGTGAACGGCCTGGACCTGTGGGCGCTGACCCTCCTGGACGTCCTCACCGGCCTCAAGCCCCTGCGCCTGGCCTTGGCCTACACTTACCAGGGCCAGGAACTGCACGATCTCCCCTCGGACGGAGAGGTGCTGGCGGCCTGTCAGCCAGTCTATCTGGACCTGGCCGGCTGGGACGAGGACATCACCGCCGTGACCCGCTTTGAGCACCTGCCGGCCGCGGCGCAGGAGTACGTGCGCCTCATTGAGGAGCACACCGGCGTCCCAGTGGGCCTCATCTCCGTGGGCCCGGAGCGGAAGCAGACCATCCTGCGGGCGCCCCTGTGAGGATAGGGGACCCGAGAACCTGGACTGAGGGAGCGGACATCATGAGCGGAAAGACGCGAGACGAAGCCTGGGCACTCCTCACCGAGTTCACCCAAAGCCCCAACCTCATCAAGCACGCCCTGGCGGTGGAAGCCGCCATGCGCGCCTATGCCCGCAAGTTCGGCGAGGACGAGGACCTGTGGGGCGTGGTGGGGCTCATCCACGACTTTGACTACGAACGGTACCCCACGGCCGAGGACCACCCCTTCCGCGGCATGGAGATCCTGCGGGAACGGGGGTGGCCCGAGGAGATCGTCCAGGCCGTCGGCGCCCACGCCCGGTACTCTGGCATCTCGCGGGACACCCCCCTCAAGAAGGCCCTCTTCGCCGTGGACGAACTGACCGGCCTCATCGTGGCCGTGGCTCTGGTCCGCCCCAGCAAGGACATCCGCGACGTAGAGGTCAAGTCCGTCAAGAACAAATGGAAGGACCGCGCCTTCGCCGCGGGCGTCAACCGCGCCGATATTGAGGAAGGGGCCGCGGACCTGGGCGTGGACCTCTGGGAGCACGTGGGGACCGTCCTGGACGCCATGAAGGGCATCGCCGCGGAACTGGAACTGGACGGGCGACTGGCCCGGTAGGCTGGACGGCATGGCTGAACCCCGGGGATCCTCCGGACACTGGAGGGCGGAGAGCCCGAGCCGGCAGCGCAGCAGAAGCCAGGCGGGGAGAAAGGCCTTGGAGGCCCACCTCAGGATGGATGCGAACTGGCTCCTTGTGCTCCTCCTGGCAGGCTTTGCCCTGGCCCCCCTCACCTACCCCGGCTTCGTCCAGGCCTGGCAGGGTTTCGCCCCTGCCTACGCCCTCCAGGACCTCCGGGCTGGCCTCCCCCTGGGGTTCTGGGGGGTGGCCTGGCCGCCGCATGCCGGCGCGGAAGGCCCTCTGCCCTACCTCCTTTCCGCGGCGTGGATGGCCCTGGGCGCTTCGCCCGTGGCTGCCGTGCGCTGGACCTGGGCCGTGGGGCTCCTCTTGGGGGCCTTGGGGGCCTACGCGTGGCTGCGGGAGCGGTGGGGACCGATGCCCGCGCTCCTGGGGGCAGTGGCCTACACCTACACCCCCTACCACCTGAACGCCCTCTACGCCCGCGGCGTGGCGGGGGAGGCGCTGGCCCTGGGGCTCCTCCCCTGGCTGGGCTGGGCCGCGGCCCGGCCAGGGTGGAAGGGGCTCCTCGCCCTGGCGCTGGGCCTGGGGGCGCTCGTCCTCACGGTGCCGGGCCTGGCGTTCCTGGCTGCCTGGCCCCTGGCAGCGCTGGTGGCCCTGCAAGGCCGCGGCCGGGGACGTGGGTGGGCCTGGGGGATGCTCCTCCTGGGCGCGCTGGCCGGGGCAGGCAGCGCCTGGACCCTCGCCCACGCCGGCGAAACGGTGCCCTTCCACGCCCTGCTCGCCGTGCGGGAGCCCCTGGCCAACCCCTGGACCCTGGGCCTCATCCCCGTGGCCGCGTGGTTCGGCGGGGGGGCGGCATGGCTTGCCCCGGCGATGGAGCCGCAGCGGCGCGAGGTCGGCCTGTGGCTGGGGACCTCCGTCCTGGGCGCCCTGGCGGCGGCCCTCTGGCCCGGCGGCCTCCTCCCCTCTTGGACCCCCCTGAGCCTGACGGCTTGGGCTGTCCCGCCCCTGGTGGGGGTGGCGGCCGCGGCCTGGCCGTCCCTAACGCGCCCGGAAGTGGCTGCGGGCGCGCTGGCCCTGATGGTCCTCGCCGCCCAACCGACCCTGAAGCCCCCCTTCACCCGCCTGGACCCGGGCCCGGCTCCCCTCGCCGTGTGGCAGGAGCCGGGCGGGGGCCGGCTGGCCCTCCTCCAGCAAGAGGTGGGGAGGGACGCAGAGGGGACCCTGCACCTGGACCTGACGTGGCAGGCCTGGGGCCGGGTCCAGGGAGATTACACCCTCTTCGTCCACCTGGTGGGCGAGGACGGCCGCATCCTGGCCCAGGACGACGCCCAACCCCAGGGGGGCAAGCGCCTCACCTCGGGGTGGCGCTCCGGGGAGATCGTGCCCGACGCCCGCACCTTGCCGCTATCCCAGGGGGTGTCCGGCCCGCTCCGCCTGGCCGTGGGCTGGTACCTCCCCCAGACCGGCGAGCGCCTGCCCCTGGTGCGGGCTTCGCTGCCCGCCGAACCTGACCACAGGGTGTGGCTCCATGTGCCGTAGGGTGCGCGTGGACGGGCTCCTCCTCCTGGCCCTGGGGCTGAGCCTCTTCGCCCTGGGGCCGCTCCTCCAGCCCGGGTACTTCTGGGGGGCCCACGACGCGCGCCACCACGTCTACTTCCTCTTTGAGTGGGACCGTTCGGTCCAGGAAGGCATCCTCTGGCCCAGGTGGTCGCCGGACTTCTGCTTCGGATACGGCTACCCCTTCTTCAACATCTACGGCCCCCTGGCGACGATGATCGGCGAGGCGTTCCACCTCCTGGGGGCGGACTACGTGACGGCGGTGAAGATGGTCTTCGCCCTGGCCATCCTGGCCGGGGCCTGCACCATGTACGGGTTCGCCCGCCGCCTCTGGGGGCCCAGGGCCGGGTTCCTGGCCAGCGTGGCCTACACCTACGCCCCCTACCACATCCTAGACGTCTACGTGCGGGCCGCCCTCCCGGAGACCCTCTCCCTGGCCTTCCTGCCCCTGGTCCTCTGGGGGTTCTACGAGGCGGTGGCCCGGCCGCGCCTGGGGGCCGTCCTCTGGGCAGGGGCTGCCTACGCCGGCCTGATGCTCACCAGCAACGCCATCGCCCTCATGTTCACGCCGGTCCTGGCGCTGTACCTGGCGGCCCTGGTGCTCCACCGCGTGCTGCGGGACCAGCCCCCGCGGGCCTGGTCGCGGGAGTCGGCCTTGCCGCTGGCGGGCAACCTGCTGCACGTGGGAGGGCCACCCCTCCTGGGGCTCCTCGTCGGCCTGGGCCTGAGCGCCATCTTCTGGCTCCCCGCGGCGGCGGAGTTCCGCTACGTCCGCACCGACCAGTGGTACGCCGGCCGCTACGACTACCGGGACGACTTCGTCTACCCCTTCCAACTCCTGGGGCCGTACTGGGGGTTCGGCACGAGCGTCGCCGGGCCGGACGATGAGGTGAGTTTCCAGATGGGGGCCGTGCCGGCCGTGCTGGGGACGGTGGCCCTGGCCGCCGGAGCGCGCCAGCGCCGCCGCGGCTTCGGACACGCCCTCTTCTTCGCCGCAGTGGCCGCCGGCTCTGCCTTCCTGATGACCTGGGCCTCCGCGCCCCTGTGGGAAGCCCTGAGCCCGGTCCGCTTCGCCCAGTTCCCCTGGCGCTACCAGACGCTCCTCGCACCTGCCCTCTCGCTCCTGGCGGGGAGCCTCCTGGCTCCGCCCGAGCCCGCCAGCGCCCCCGCGCAGCGGGAGCCTGGCCTGGCCGCGGCCCTGTTCCTGGGCCTCCTCGTGCTCCTGGGCAGTTACCCCTACCTCCAGGCCCAGGTCGTGGACGAACCCAAGGAAGGCCCCGTCTCCCTGGCGGCGCTGATGCGCTTCCAGCAGTGGTCCGACGAGATGACCGGCGCCACCATCTGGACGAAGGAGATCCCCCGCTGGTCGCCCATGGCCGACCTGCACGTGGCCGGCCAGCCGGTGACCACCCTGGTGGACTACGCCGCCATCCCACCTGGCGGGGTCCTGGGCGTCCACTCGTTGGAGATGAGCAGCATCCACGAGAAAGTCTGGGTCTACGCCGCGGATGACCGGCAAGAGGTCATCTTCTACCGCTTCTACTACCCCGGCTGGCACGCCTACATCTTGGACGAGCACACAGAAGAGGTGCTGACGGAGGTCCCCATCCACACCGTGGGGCCGGAGGGGCGCATGGCCGTGCGGGTGCCCCAGGGGCGGCACATCCTGCTCCTGCGCTTTGAGGATACGCCCGTGCGCCGGGCCGGGAAGGCCCTCTCCGCGGCCACGGTGCTCGCCGTGCTCCTGCTCGGCGCAGCACGGCTCCTCCTGCGGCGGGGAGGTGCGCGATGAGGGCCCTGGGCCGACGGCTGGACCCCGGCTGGGCCCTGGTGCTGGGCCTTTCCCTCTTCGCCTGGGCCCCGCTCCTTTCGCCGGGCTACTTCCTGGACGCCCACGACGCCCGGCACACCCTCTTCTTCCTGAACAACTTCCACCAGGCCATCCGGGAGGGGGTCCTCATCCCCCGCTGGGCCCCCGATTTCGCCCTGGGGTACGGGTATCCGCTCTTCCTCCTCTACTCGCCACTGGCTTACTACGTGGCCGAGGGCGTCCACTTGCTGGGGGCAACCCTCACCGACGCCGTCAAGGCGACCTTCGGCCTGGGCTTCCTCCTCTCCGGGTGGGGGATGTACGGCTGGGGGCGCCGCCTCTTCGGCCGCGCCGGGGGGCTCCTGGCCGCGGCCATCTACCTCTACGCCCCCTACCACTTGGTGGATATCTACGTGCGGGCCAGTCTGGCCGAGTTCTTCGCCCTGGGCCTGCTCCCGTGGGCCTTCTGGGCCTTCACCGCCGCCGTGGACCAGAGGGCCCCGCGGGCCGTAGCCGCAGCGGCCGCGGCCTACGCCGCCCTCCTCCTGACCCACAATGCCACGGCCCTCCTGGCCACGCCGTTCCTGGGGGCATGGGCCCTCTGCCGGGCCACGCTCGGCTGGAAGGAGGCCGGCGGGCCGCGCGCCCTGGGACGGGCGCTGGGGGCTGGCGCGCTGGGCGTGGGGCTGGCCGGCTTCTTCCTCGTCCCCATGCTCCTGGAGCGGCAGTACGTGGTCCTCTCCCAGTGGACCAGCGGTTCGTATGATTATGTCAAGCATTTCGTCTACCCGTCCCAGTTCTTCTCGCCCTTCTGGGGGTTCGGCTACGCCGGCGAAGGCACGGCTGACCAGATGTCCTTCCAGTTGGGCCTGGTCCCCGTGGCCGGCTTCTTCGTGGCCTGCGCGTGGGGCTTCCGCGGCCGTGACCGGGGAGCGCTGGCCTTCTTCGCCGGGGCCACGCTCCTCCTCACCTTCCTGATGACGCCCGCGTCGGCCGCCGTGTGGCGGCTCCTGCCCCTGGCCGAGCTGGTCCAGTTCCCGTGGCGGCTCCTGGCCCTGACCACCCTCACCCTGGCCACGGTCTGCGGGGCCGTGCCCGGGGCCCTGGCTGCAGAGGAAGCGAAGCCTTCCGAGCGCCCCCGGGAAGAAGGCCCCGCACTCCTGGCCCTGGCGCTGGCCGCCACGGTCCTGGCGAGCCTGCCCTACCTGGACCCCCAACAGACTCCGCGCGACCCCCGCGCCGAGGAGCCCGTGGCCGTGATAGACTTTGAGACCTTCCACCCGCCAGACCGGGTGGGGATGACCATCTGGGTGCGGGAACAGCCCCAGGACTCGCCCCTGGTGGCCCAGTACCTGGCCGGGGAGCCGCTCCAGAAGGTGCGCCTCCTGCGGGGCCAGGGGGAGGCCCGGACCATAGAACATGGCGCGGCCCGGGAGCGGGCCTTCGTGCGGGCCGAGGGCCAGGCGACGGTGCAATTCTTGACCTACTACTTCCCTGGCTGGCGCGCCTGGGTGGATGGCGAGGAAGTGCCCATCCGCCCGGAAGGCCCGCACGGCCTCATCACCCTGGATGTCCCCCCAGGCGAGCATGAAATCGTCCTGCGCTTTGGAGATACGCCCCCGCGGCAGGCCGGCCTGGCCCTGAGCGGGGTGAGCCTGGCGGCCTGGCTGGCCCTGGCCATCTGGAACCCTGAGAAGGAGGGGTGAGCGCGATGCGCTGTCCTGAGTGCCGGCAACCGGTGGAAGGAGCACAGACCACATGCCCTCACTGTGGGGCGGCGCTCCCACGCCCGAAAGGCCGCCGCTGCCCCACCTGCGGCGCGCCGGTCTCCCGGCGCGCGGAGCGGTGCTTCCTCTGCGGCGCGGACCTGGGCCCCGCGCCGCGCCCGGCCTGGCGCTGGCTCGCGGACCTGCTGGTGGTGGCCGTCGTCGCGGGCATCGTCGCCGCCTGGTACCTCCTGCCAGGACGGTCCCGAGAGGTCCCGGTGGCCCTGGCCACGGCCACAACCACCGCCACGCGGCCCCTACCCACGGCCATCCACACCCCGACCGCCCTGCCCCCCACACCCACGCCGCTGCCCACGTCCACGCCCACCCTGCCAGCCACGCCGCGGCCAGCCGTCGTCACCCACAGGGTGGAGCCGGGGGACACCCTCTACGAACTGGCGCAGCGGTACGGGGTCTCGGTGGCCGCCATCCAGAAGGCCAGCGGCCTGGCTGAAGGGGACCTCCTGCGAGTGGGGCAGGTCCTCACCATCCCCCTGGCCGGGCCCTCCGAGGGCGGCGCGGTCGGTGGACCGTCCACGCCCACAGCCACCCCCTATACCTACGTGGTGCAGGCAGGGGACAGCCTCTCCTCCATTGCCGCGCGGTTCGGGACCACGGTGGCGGACCTGATGGCCCTCAACGGCCTGAAGTCCGCCGACTTCCTGCGGGCTGGCCAAGAACTGATCGTGCCCGGGCCTCCCCCGACCCCAGGCCCCGCTACCGACACGCCCACCCCTCTCCCCACCGATGCCCGCATCTACGTGGTGCAGCCTGGCGACACGCTCCTCTCCATCGCCCAGGACTACGGGGCCTCCATGCAGGTGCTGATGGCCGTCAACCGCATTGAGGACCCTTCCTTCCTGCGAGTGGGGCAGGAACTGATCATCATCCCCGGCACGCCCACGCCCGAGCCGACGGATACCCCCCTGCCGCCCCCCACCGCCACGCCAGGTCCTCCCTTCCCTGCCCCTGCGCCCCTGTGGCCCCCTGACGGGGCTGCGGTCGCGGCCGACATGCCGGCCCTCCTCTCCTGGACCTCGGTGGGCCTCCTGGCCGAGGACCAGTGGTACCTGGTGCGGGTGTGGTCGGCCGACACCGTGGGAGCGGAGCCCGTGGCAGAGGTCCTCCTCAAGGAGACATCCTGGCACCTGCCCCCGACGCTGGCCCCCGAGCCCGGGAAGCCAGCCCGGCGCTACCGGTGGGAGGTCTGGGTGGTGCAGGCGGTGCTGCCCCCCAGGCCCGAAGGCGGCGGGATGGGGGCCACAGGTGCCGACGCGGGCGGCGCAGGCCGTCCCCTGCCCCCCCTCACCTACCTGAGCGTACCCGGTCCGAGTCGGGTCTTGGTCTGGGGAGGGTAGTACTACGCTACGGTGGTTTGCAACCTGAGTAGGGGCGCACGGCCGTGCGCCCCTACGAGACTGCAACCGTGACCTGCACGGCCGAAAACGGAATTTTGATTGTAGTCCAGCAGTAGATAACCCAGCGGCCGCCGAGAGGGAGGACCCACACCATGTCCGAGATCAAGCACGCACCGCCAGAAGACCACGCCCAGCCGATCTTGGCGCTCCTCCGGGAGGCGGAAGCCCGCGTCCGCGCTCTGGAGAAGGCTGTGGAGGGAAAGGCCGAGTGTTCCGAGGTCCTGGAGCGGCTGGCGGACGTGCGTGCCGCCCTGGACCGGGCCGCGCTCGCCATCCTGGACCGCCACCTGGAGGCCTGCCTCTCGGACCCGGCCCGCCTGGAGCCGAAGAAACTGCTCCACATCCTGGACCTCTTCCTCCGGCTGGCCCCTGCCCGTGCCGGCAAAGCCCCACGGTAGGGGCGGTTCATGAACCGCCCCTACCCAGGGTTTTCGGAAGGCCGTCCCCCTGCCGGGATGGCGTCGGCGCAGGTCTCTTGATACCCATGGAGTAGGCCCCATCGTGCCTGCCCTTTGCAGAGATGGAACCCTTCGCCCCCTCCGAGCGTCTACAACGTGACTCACGCGAGGGCAAATGGACGGGCCGCCAGCACGGCCCAAGGAGGAAGGACCATGAGAGGATATCGGATGGTCGGAGCCATCGCGCTTGCCCTTTCCCTGGTGGCCGCCCTTCTGGCCGGGTGCACCGCGGAGGGGAAGCCCGTCCCCCTGATTGGCGCGGGCGAGGCTGCTGGGACCGTGCAGCCCGTCTCCGCTGGCAGCGACCAGGCCACCCCGATGGGCATGGAACGCGCGCCGGAGGAGGGAGTAGTGGAGGAAGAAGTCCCTGGCGCTGACGAGGTGGTGACGTCCGAAGGCGAACGGGTCGTCCCCAGTGGCGAGGCCGGAGCCAGCGCCCCCGGCAAGGCGGGGAGCGGCGCGGCCCCGGGCGAGGGGTCCCAAGTCCAGGAGAAGTGGGCAGTGCAGTGGCTCGTCTACCGCAACGAGGAGTTCGGCTTCCAGGTGCGCTACCCCTCGGTGTACGTGCTCATGCCGGTGCTCCAGACCCTGGAGGGGAGCGAGAGGCCCCGGCCCCTGGCGGAGTTCCTCTTCCAGGACCAGGACCTGGTCCGAGGGGACACCGCGGCCATGGAGCCACCCCAGTTCGCCATCCGGGTCTTCGCCAACGCTGAAGGGCTCTCGGTAGACCAGTGGCTCCGCCAGAGCGAGGTCCTGGGCGAGGAGGAGTTCCAGGTGGAAGCCTACCCCCTGGGCGGCGTGGAGGGCGTGCGCCTCACCAGCCGGCTCCTCCTGGCGCCGGGCCAGCACATCTACGTGGCCAAGGGGCGGTACGTCTTCCAACTGACGCCCCTGGGCGAGTACAGCAACCAGATGCTGGCCAGTTTCGCCTTCCTGGATTGAGCCACCTGTAGGGGCTCAGAGTCTGCTGCGCCCCTTACAGCCCGTCAAAGTGGGCGAGCGAATCCACGGATCGGGGACGCCAGGCCTCCGCTGAGGCGCGTCCCCCTTCGCTGGCGGCTCAGGGCGACGCACGTGTCGCTCTGGGCCGCCAGCGCGTTCGGGGCCGACGTCCCCACCCTCTCCGCGAAGCCGCTCCCCAGAAGGCTGTGCGAATTTCGTACAATACTACCTTCCTACTTGACAGATTTCGCATCCTATGGTATAATATGGGCGAGAAATCGCAAGGCGAGGTGCCCATGCCCGGTTCGGTGGACGAACTGGACCTCCAGATCATCGCCCTCCTGCAGGAGGACGGGCGCATGTCCAACGTGGAGATCGCGCGCGCCCTGGGCATCGCCGAATCCACCGTGCGCAAGCGCCTGGAGCGCCTCCTGCAGAACGGAACGGTGCGCATCGTCGCCATCCCCGACCTCCCCAAGGTCGGGCGGCCGGTGCGGGTGCTCCTCTCCCTGCAGGTCTCGCCGGCCTGGGTGCGGGAGGTCGCCCGTCGCCTGGCCGCGCTCCCCGAGGTGATCAGCCTGCACTTCACCACCGGCGAGTACCAACTGGCCGCGGAGGCGTGCTTCCCTTCCGAACGCGCCCTGCACGCCTTCCTCAGCGAACGCCTCTCCTCGCTCCAGGGCGTGGTCCGGCTGACCTCGGCCCAGGTCCTGCAGACGGTCAAGGGGCGCGAGACGTGGCGCCTGCCGCCCCCCGCTCCCCCCACCGTCCTGGTGGTGGACGATGACCCGGACTTCGTGGAGGTCACCCGGATCGCCCTCAAGGCCGAAGGGTTTGACGTGCAGAGCGCCGTGAGCGGCCAGGAAGCCCTCCGGGCCATGCAGGCGAGCCCTCCTGACGCGGTCATCCTGGACGTGATGATGCGGGGCATTCTGGATGGCGTCCGCGTCAGCGACGCCATGCGCCAGGACGAACGGCTGGCCCGCATCCCCGTCCTCATGGTCTCGTCCATCCCCGAATCTCCCTACGCGGAGATGTTCCCCACCGACGGCGCCCTGCACGTGGACGGGTTCCTGACCAAGCCCGTCTCTCCTGAACGCCTGGTGGACGAAGTGCGGCGGCTCCTCGCTCGGGACAGGGCATCCCCTGCCCGTGAGGCGGCGTATGGGGCGGCCAAGGGCGTGGCCGCCCCCCAAAGCGGAGGCTGAAGAGGCTCACTTGGCAACCTGCATAAGGAGGATGAACATGAAAGCCAAGATCCTGGTGGTGGACGACGACCCGGACTTCGTGGAGGTGACCCGGACGGTCCTGGAGAAGCACGGCTACGAGGTCATCACTGCCGCCAATGGCGAAGAGGGCCTGGCCAAGACGCGCCAGGAACACCCCGACCTCATCCTGCTGGACGTGATGATGAGCAACGTCTGGGACGGCGTGCACATGAGCGACCGGCTGGCCGAAGACCCCCAACTGAAGAAGATCCCGGTCATCATGGTCTCCTCCATCACCGGCACGCTCCACGCTGCCTTCTTCCCCACCGACGCGCTCCTCTCCATTGACGGCTGGATCAGCAAGCCCGTCGCGCCGGAAGACCTGGTGGAGAAAGTGCGGAACATCCTGGGGGAGTGACAGGCCCCAAGGAGGAACAGCATGGGCAAGATCCGCATCGGTGGCATCCTCAAGTACGAGCACCTGGCGAAGATCGGGGTCATGTCCGTCCCCGACCGGCCAGGGGTCGCCGCTGCCGTCCTCGGCGCGCTGGGGGAGCAGCACATCAACGTCCCCTTCATCGTCCAGTGCATAGACCTGGCCCAGAAGGACCACATCATCTTCTGCGTGGACC
>Ga0272449_1003203_pt1 | contig 14273 bp, 12 predicted proteins | sample YNPCB0241_FD_198679 | JGI IMG/M metagenome (GOLD analysis project Ga0272449, IMG submission 198679) | Hot spring sediment microbial communities from Yellowstone National Park, WY, United States - YNP-CB-024-1 | ecosystem: Environmental > Aquatic > Thermal springs > Hot (42-90C) > Sediment...
CCCTCTGACACCATCTTGGTTTAGGTTTTGAGTACGTAGTTGCCCTCCGTCCCTGACCCGGTGAGACAAAGTCAACCCATAAACTCAGCTCTTGGCAAGCGCTCATGCCATTGTCATACCCGATACAGTGGATAGCACCCTGCTCGCCGCGGCTGGTTTGGGAGCGCATAACCTGATTTTCAGGATTCGACCTGACTTAGACGATTCCCACAAAGTGAAAATAACACGAAGTAGTGTGATAGTTTTTGGAATCATCGCTTGGATAATTGCGTTAAAAGCAAGTTCTGTGCTTCACCTTGTGGAAGATGCCTCCTCCTTCGGCAGTTGCGGACTATTCGTAACGTTTGTATTTGGGATTTTCTCCAAATTCGGAGGCCCTAAGGCAGCCATTTGCGCAATTGGGAGCGGCTTTGTTGTGTGGTTCTTCGGGAAACTCACAGGTACCATCGCCTACCCATATATTACTGCATTAGCCGTGTCCGCTTTTTCCTATATCCTATATAGCAGTGGGTGCCATCGAAAAATGGTCCACCCGACGAATGCTCAACTCTTAAATGTCAACTAGGATTCACTCTTGCTGAGGACCGTCTGACTTCTATAATGCGCGAGTGCTCGACATCAAACTCATACGTGAAAAACCAGACTTTGTCCGGGCAAGGCTTGCCACGCGGCATGCCGGAGACGAGCAAAAGCTCGATCGGCTCCTAGCAATCGACCAAGAGTGGCGTCGGGCCCTGGCGGAGCTCGAATCTGCTCAGGCCCAAAGAAAAAAGCTTACCAAAGAGATCGGCGAACTACTAACCAAAGAGCAAGGGAGTGCAGCCGAACAACTGAAAGAACAAACCAAGGCACTAAAGACAAAAATCGACGAGTTGGAAACCAAGGTCCGTGCACTCGAAGTTGAGCGTAAATCACTATTACTCCAAATCCCCAATCTCCCACACGAGTCGGTGCCAATCGGCCGTGATGCTTCCGAAAACCTCGTCGTCAGAGAATTCGGAACAAAACCCAAATTCAACTTCCAACCAAAAACCCACGTGGAACTATGTGAAAAACTAGGACTAGTAGATTTCGAACGCGCTACAAAGATCTCCGGCAGCGGGTTTATTCTCTTTACGGGCTTGGGAGCAAAGTTAGAACGCGCCCTTATCCAATTCATGCTAGACCTCCATACTTCAAAACACGGATATAAGGAAATCTCCCCTCCCTATTTAGTAGGTCCACATTGCATGGAAGGGGTCGGTCAATTCCCAAAATTCGTTGATCAATACTATGCAGTACGGGAAGGGGTTGATGACTCCACCCTCGGCAAACTTTATCTAATTCCCACTGCTGAAACTCCGCTCGCCAACATACATCGCGAAGAGATTCTATCAGAATCCCAATTGCCAATCCGCTATTGCGCCTACACACCTTGCTTCAGATGCGAAGCCGGAGCTGCAGGTGTAAGTACACGAGGCCTCATTCGCGTCCACCAGTTTGATAAGGTCGAGCTAGTCAAGATTGTGCCCCCAGAAACTGGATATCAGGAGCTCGAGAGCATGGTAAACGACGCGGAAAAAGTGTTGCAATTGCTCGGCTTACATTACCGAGTAGTACTCCTATGCACAGGAGATATGGGGTTCGCCAGCGCCAAGACATACGACATCGAAGTTTGGGCCCCTGGTCAAGCCGCGTATTTGGAAGTCTCCAGCGTTTCCAATTGTGAAGATTACCAAGCAAGACGTATGAACCTACGATACAAAACAGCTTCCGGCCGTAACGTGTTCCCCCACATCTTAAACGGGAGCGGCACGGCCCTACCACGATTATACGTAGCATTACTCGAAACCCACCAACAAGAAGACGGACGCGTAATGATCCCAGCGGTTTTGCGTCCTTACATGGGTTGCGAATACCTGTGCCCCTAATGAAAACCCCTTACATAGCTTCTTGCGTACCTCATTCCGATCTAAACAAACCTCCACACCTGCTGTATGAACATCGTCTCAGTAACTAGCGAGTTATATCCATATTCCGGAACCGGCGGGCTAAGCGACATGGTAGCAGGCCTAGGCAAAACCCTTGCAAAAAAAGGCCATAAAATCCGGTACATCACACCGCTCTATCAAGCCGTAAAAGATCTCCAACTTCCACTCCACCTACATAGCACACTAGGTCCAATCTACATGGGTTCCTACCCAGAATCGGTTACCGTCTACACACTTGCTCAACCAAATGACTCAATCGTGTATTTTATCTCACACCCAGTATTTGACCGTCCAGGCCTTTATCAATGGCAAGGCGTTGATTATTCAGACAACGCTTATCGATTCTTACTATTTTCAAAAGCAGCATTAGAGCTGTGCAACGCATGGGGACCTAACCTGGATGTAATCCACTTACACGACTGGCACACGGCAATGATAGCCTTGCTCTTGCAACATCAATCCAATCACAATCCAACTCACACCTATAAGCCTATTACTTGCTTCACTATCCATAATGCCGAATACCAAGGTGTGTTTGACGTAGCTGTGTACCAATTTACAAATCTTCCTTGGGACTACTTTACAATGGAAGGGGTGGAATTCTACGGAAAAGTAAACTTTTTAAAGGCTGGCATCGGCTTCGCAGACGCAATTACAACCGTAAGCCCACGCTACGCTCGAGAAATACTCACCCCAGAATTTGGGGCGGGGCTCGAAGGATACCTTCAAGCACACGCATCAAAACTCGCGGGCATCCTCAACGGAATAGACATCGAAGAATGGGATCCAGAAACTGATCCCTGGATTCGCCACCATTACAACGCCCACAATCTAGCCCCAAAACTCGCATGCAAGCAGGATTTGCAAATGGAAGTGGGTTTCCCCATACAGCCTGACACACCCCTCTTCGCCAGCATCATGCGTCTCACAGAACAAAAAGGTATATCCATCTTGTTACCCGCAATTGAAACTGTCCTAAGCCACCATAACATCCAATTCATTTTAGTAGGCAATGGCAACCCACATGTCGAAGCAGCATTTAAAAACCTTGCCCAACGCTTCCCACAAAAATTCCATATGCATTCCGGATTCAATCGCGCGCTGTCCCATCGGGTCGAAGCAGGCGCGGATTTCTTCGTCCTACCCTCTCGCTACGAACCATGTGGACTTAACCAGATGTATAGCCAACGATACGGCACACTACCAATTGTCCGCCGAGTAGGTGGCCTCGACGATACTGTAATCGACATCGCTGACGACCCTGCCCGTGGTACTGGTATCAAGTTTACGGACTATTCCCCAAAGGCACTCATCGAAGCCATCGAACGTGCTATTTCGCTTTTCAACAACAAACAAGCAATGGAATACTACAGGCGCAATGCAATGCACCAAGACTTTTCATGGGATCGCTCGGCATCTGCATATGAAGCCTTATACGCACGCACTATTAGACGACTGAAGCAACCCGCTCTCAAAATATGACTGTATGAAATGCCTCATCCCAACCTCAAATGCTGTGCTTCTCAAACTCAAAATCCAACCTCGAGCATCAAAAAATCAAATCGTTGGCTTACATGGCGACTACCTACGCGTACGCATTAGTGCTCCACCATGTGACAACGCAGCTAATGAGGCTTTAATCGAGTATTTATCCGAAGTTTTGCAATGCCCTAAATCACGACTCTCCATAGTGCACGGCCATAAATCCTCAATCAAAACACTCTCAATCACAAACATGGACTTGGATCACATCTCCTCAATTCTCGAATCACAAATAAGCTCTAAATAAGCGGCCCGAATCCGATTCACCAATGGAGATTCGCTCCACTGTACGCCACCTACCTGCTTAACTCTTACCACACCCAACCCAGAAGACGTCACAAAAACCTCGTCCGCACCCAATATGTCCTCAAGCCGCCCAAGACGCTCTTGAATGACAATACCAAGGGCCCCACAAATTCGCTTGACCAACTCTTGTGTAATCCCAGGCAAGGCACCCTCCGAAGGAGGCACAAAAAATATGCACCCGTCCTTGACCCATAAAAGATTGGCTGCCGAAGCTCCTACAATATGATTTGCATGGTTCAGAAGTATCCCATCATCGTACCCACCCTTGTTCGCTTCCAACCGAGCCAATATGTAAATTAACCTGTTGGCCGTCTTAAAACGCGTTAACGGAATCCCCTCATCTACTTTTACACCACCAACTACACCAAGCCTCAAACCAATGTGTTCACTCCCTTGCTCAAAGGGAATTTTTTCCTCCCCCACAATTACAAGACGCGGCTTTACCGGTCCCACTACCGCCAACCCTCGCTTCGAACTCCCCCGGGAAAGATGCACCCTAATTATCCCATTCCGTAACCGGTTCCTTTCGACAAATGCTCGAACAGCATCTCGAATCTGACCTACTTCGCATGGAATACCCAAAAAATCAGCACCATTTGCTAACCTCTTCAAGTGCGATTCCAAAGCTATAACCCGGGATTCACGCACGGATGCCGTTTCAAACAACCCGTCACCGTACATAAAACTCCTGTCGTTTACAGGCACACTGGCTTTACCACTCTCTATAAATTTACCATCCACAAAAGTGTACATATCCCAAGCTTACAAAACCTAGTCCGCCACCTTGGCTCGCAACCCTTTGCGCAGCAGAGAGTTCAGGAAACATCTGGCCTTCACCATCGTCTCCTCATATTCCACACCCGGATCGGAATCTATCACAATTCCTGAACCCACGTTATAATACACTTTCCCACGACAACAAATAGCCGTACGAATAACCATCGAAAGGTGACTCGACTCAGAAAATCCAATTATTCCCAACGCCCCCGTATACGGACCTCGCGGCACGGGTTCGAGCTCCCGTATGATTTGCATAGCTTTAACCTTCGGAGCACCAGTAACACTACCACCAGGAAAACAAACCTCTAAAACATCCAAATGCGATAAGCCAGGCCGGAGAACCCCAGTCACCGTAGAAACCTGATGATAAACATATGAATACGCTTCAATAACAAAAAGCTCAGGAACTCTTACCGATCCAAATTCGCAAATCCTTCCAAGATCATTACGCATCAAATCAGTAATCATCAGCAGCTCCGATTTTTCTTTCTCACTGACCCGTAACTCTTGAAAAAACTGTGCATCAAGTGCCTCTGTTTTCCCACGCGGCTTAGTGCCTTTAATAGGGCGCGTTACAATACCACGCTTATAAATACGCAAAAACAGCTCTGGCGAAGCGCTCACCAACTGAAAATCACCAAAATTGCAAAATCCACCTAAAACCTCACCCGCATTTTCAATTAAAACTTGGTACAACTGCCATGCATCTATGTCACCTTCCACCGCTAGTCGATGAGAAAGATTAACCTGGTAAATATAACCCTCGCGCATGTAGTTCCGAGCTCGTTCCACTGCCCGTAAAAATTCCTGACGGGTCATAGACGACCGACACTCAATCGGTAAATTACTAAAATCACCAAAATTCCCATTCGCTTTCAAACCCAGCTCATCCTCTAAACTTTCACTAATTAACCTTTCCCACCAATCCACACGCCTTTGAGCGAAATACCTGCTAATTGATCCGTCTGGCCTTACACCACTACTTATTACAAAAGCCCTACCAGCAGCATGGTCATACACCAATAAAGAGTCGTACAAAAACAGGTAACAATCTGGCAAATCGATATCAGAAGGACGATAAATGTGTAACTTAGGTTCTGCAAAATCCGCCAATTCATAACCCCAGTATCCTATGCACCCCCCTGAAGGTACTTCAGGAGCCTCTTCAGAATCACTAACAATAAATCGAGCTAGGATACTCTTAATTGTCGCCCATGGATTCCCCTTAATACACCCCACGTTCACCATACCTGTTGAGGTGTATTGTGTACACCTACAAACGTCCCCACGCACCAAAATCGATTGGAATGGATCCGCACCAAGGACTGTATACCGGCGCCCATAGCCATCCGGAGCAGATACCCCCAGCAAAACCGTCCCCATCTTCCGCGCCAATCGGCCCACCACAACCGTAAACTGCGCGTAGGTGAGCGGAAAAAATTTAACACACGGCCGAGTTACAGTTCTATCTGAAAGCTGGCGCAACAAACTTGGGCGGACCAACCCTTCTGACATAATCCAAAATAATTTTCACCACCTCATCAGTGTCATCCGTCACCGTAAACAACCTTAGATCCCCTGGACTTATATAACCCGACTTGCACATGGCGAATTCCATCCAATGCAGTAGACCTTTCCAAAACCTTTTACCAAACAGCACTAAAGGGTACTCTGGAATTCGTTGTGTTTGGACCAGCGTGATAATCTCGGCAAACTCATCCATGGTACCGAACCCACCGGGCATAAATACAAACGCTATGCTGTACTTCACAAAACAAACCTTCCGCGCAAAAAAGTAGTGAAAATGAATCGGAATGTTAGCATATTTGTTTGGCTTCTGCTCCATCGGCAACTCAATGTTTAAACCAACCGACCGCCCGCCTGCTTTAGCCGCCCCCTTATTAGCAGCCTCCATAATTCCCGGTCCTCCACCAGTAATCACTGTCAAATCGTTCTTAGCCAGCTCATAAGCAATCTTCTCCGCCTCCTTGTAGTAGTGATCACCAGGCTTTACTCGCGCAGAGCCAAATATAGACACAGCTGGGGAAACCCGGGACAGTGTCTCAAATGCATCTACAAACTCCGCCATTATGCGAAAAATCCGCCATGGATCTTCCTGCAAAAAATCGGGTTTTTGCTCGTTTAACATATCAACTGCAGATTAACATTGCTCGTCTTTAAAAAACAAGTGTTTCCCCAGAACAACCCAATGTCCAATGCCATCCCCGGGAAAAAGCTTATTAAGCTTTAAAACCTATTCGCTTATTTAACCCTCAAGAACATCCCAAACTCTCACCACAATTCCAACATTTGTAACAAGACCCACTCCGCACCGTCACATGCCCACAATTAGGACACACCGGCGCGTCGTCCTGAAAACGTGCCATCATGTCGCTCATCTTAGCAACCCGCTCCTCTTGTCCCCCCGCCATATAACCTTGCGAAATTACCGGTCCAGTATCCAATTCCCCCTCTGCTAAAGGTAGATCTTTGACAGGTTTATTGACACGTTTTTTGATCTCCTCCTCTAAACCAGGCATTGCCAATTCAGGCTGTTGGGGGTTCGATTGCAACCGCTCCTTATACCCAGGCAAAAATTGCAACGCCATCCACCGAAACACATAATCCGTGATTGAGGAGGCCACCGGAATCTCTGGGTTCTTAGTAAAGCCGCTCGGCTCGAATCGTTGATGCGAAAACTTCTTAACAAGCGTTTCCAATGGCACCCCATACTGCAACGCTATGCTCGTAAGCGTCGCTATCGCATCCATCAGCCCGCCAATGGTCGAACCCTCTTTGGCCATCGTAATAAATAGTTCCCCTGGTTGACCATCTTCAAAAAGCCCCACCGTCAAATATCCCTCATGCCCAGCAATATCAAATTTATGCGTTATAGCACGCCGGGTCTCCGGTAACCGACGCCTTACTGGTTTGCCAACCTGCTCACGCAAACGCTTAACCTCCTCCTCTAGTTCCCGAATCCTCTCTCGAAGTTCCTCATTCTCCCTGCGCAAGTCAACTACACCAACACCTTTAGCTTTAGAAGTAGAAAGCGGTTGCGAACGCTTGGAACCATCCCGATAGATAGCCACACATTTTAACCCCATCTTCCACGCCTGAACATACGCATCCCGAATCTCCTCAATCGTAACCTCGTTCGGCATATTAATCGTCTTCGAAATTCCCCCACTTATGAAAGGTTGAACCGCAGCTAACATCTTAAGATGTGCCATGTAATGAATCGATCGCTTCCCTCTGGCCGACTTAAATGCACAATCAAAAACAGGCAGATGCTCAGGTTTAAGCCCACTCTTTACAACCCTCTGTTGCTTAGTCCCGTTTGGAAGCGTCTCTTCCTCCTCAATGTCTTCAATAGTATCGTACTTATCAATGTGCGCCACAATCCTCTCTATCTCTTCGGGCGAATACCCAAGTTCCTTCAAAGCCAAAGGCACAGTTCGATTCACGATCTTTAATACCCCACCACCTGCTAAAAGCTTGTATTTAATTAGCGCTATGTCAGGCTCAATCCCAGTCGTATCACAATCCATCATAAACCCAATCGTCCCCGTGGGCGCAATCGCAGTCACCTGCGCATTCCGATACCCATGCTTAAGCCCAAACTCAAGCGCCCGATCCCAGCATCGCCGTGCCTCCTCAGCAAGGTATGCAAACCGACCCTCCAAACGAAGCTGGTTTGCCGCCTCACGGTGCATTTTGATCACCCCAAGCATCGACTCTACATTATCTTTCGCCAAAGGCTTAGCTACGTGAGCACAACGCGCATCTAAATACCCAGGGAACGGCCCTTTAATCGCAGCCATCAACGCCGAATGCGTATACGCTTCCCCAGTCATAATCGCGCTAATTGCCCCAGCTAACGAACGCGCCTCATCCGAATCATAAGGTAAACCATAGCTCATTATCAAAGCCCCTAAATTTGCAAACCCAAGCCCAAGCGGACGAAATATATGAGAATTCTCAGCAATTACCTTGGAAGGATAGCTGGAGTTATCAACTATTATCTCTTGCGCCGTTATAAAAATCCGAACCGCCGCCTTGAACCGTTCCACATCAAACGTACCGTCCTCCTGCCTAAACTTTATCAAATTCAGAGAGGCTAAGTTACATGCCGTATTGTTGATGAAAATAAATTCCGAACATGGATTCGTGCAGTGGATCGGTTCCGTCCCCTTGCACGTGTGCCACCGCTGTATCGCACCATCAAATTGCATCCCAGGATCTCCACACACCCACGTCCCCTCAGCAATCTTCCATAACAATTTCGCCGCATCTTTCCTCTCCAACGGCTCACCCGTCGTCACCGCACGAGTCCACCATTCCCTGCCTTCCAACGCAGCCCGCATAAACTCGTCACTCACTCGGACTGATAAATTCTCATTCTGGTACATCACACTCCCATACGCCTCCCCATTAAACGACGGATCATAACCAGCATCTATCAGCGCCCAGGCCTTCTTCTCCTCTTTCATCTTCGCCTCAATAAACTCCTCTATATCCCCATGCCAATCGCGCAAAGTATTCATCTTTGCAGCTCGCCTCGTCTTCCCACCACTCTTCACCACATTGGCAATCTGATCATACACTCGTAAAAACGATAAAGGACCACTCGGCCTACCCCCACCACTCAGCTTTTCCCTTGACGAACGTATCGGCGTTAAATCCGTACCTGTTCCAGACCCAAACTTGAATAGCATCGCCTCGTTAACCGCAAGCTGCATTATCGACTCCATGTTATCCTCAACCGACTGTATAAAACAGGCACTACACTGTGGATGCTCATACTGAGTAGGCGATCGTTCCACTTCGCCTTTCTCACGATTGTAGTACCAATTCCCACGACTCGAGCCTATCCCAATCCCATATTGATGATATAAACCCACATTGAACCATACAGGCGAATTAAATGCCCCATACTGGTTCAAACATAACCACACCAATTCATCATAAAACACTTCTCCATCCTCAGGCGTAAAATACCCATCCTTAATCCCCCAATCCGCAATAGTCCTACAAACACGATGAATCAACTGTTTAACCGAACGCTCGCGCTGCGGCGTGCCCATTTCCCCATAAAAATACTTCGAAACTACTACGTTCGTTGCTAATTGGGACCAAAACTTCGGCACCTCCACATTTTCCTGCCTAAAAATAACTCGCCCCTTATCATCCGTAATTTCCGCTACACGATATTCCCATTCCACCTGATCAAAAGGCTTTACATTCGGGTCACTAAAGACCCGTTCAATTCGAATCGTCTTGCCCACTACATTCCCATTAGGCATCGGCGTTTCCAAAACACCTTGCCCCGCATTCTGGACTGACATCGGGATCTCAGCTCCAGTCTGGGACTTCGAACTCATCTGCAATTCCTCCTGATAACTAAAGTGTTATAAATCCTAAAACCAAATTCTCATGTGGCGCCTCCCAAGCAACCACAGTACCCAATTTATAGGTACAAATGCAACTCTAAACACTATATATAGGGTGTCAAGCACTATTCGCCCAAATCCGTCAAGCCCAATCCCCAACTCCAAATAAGCCCCAAATACATACATCTAGTAGCGCAGTACAACAACCGTCCACTGCCTGAAGAGCAACCCCGAATCTCCCATCCAACCATTACTCAGTTAACCACAAAAACCAATGCTCAAAAATTCTCCAACCGCTAAAAGTTGTCTGTCTCTTTACCAAAAATCCAACGCACCACGTGAAACAAATATTAAACTGAAATCCGCATCACCGTGTTTGTCGCCCCAGAGTCAAAAAAAATACACAAGCAAATGCCAGCTCCTCATTCACAAACCTATCGCCTCCTCAACTACAATGTGAACCCACCCCATAAAACGCACCCACAAGTAAACAAGGTGTTCTTTGCCAACTTTAACTTTTGTACCTGCTAATGCATACCACCATCTTTATTGCCACGCCCTGCCTCAATGTAAGCTCTTACATCCTGAGCGCGAATCCGCTCACCCAAAATAAGTTTCGTCCACCTCTTACTAAAATTAGGATTATCCCCAAGATCCTGACACCACTCCACAAGATTACCGGCCCCATCAAAAACGTAACCCGGGGGCCCAGATGGAAGGCTGAACACCGAAACAACGGGCTTGCCAATCACCAAAAAGTATGTGCTCCCATCTTGTTCACAATAACGCACTTCTTGAGGTTGCATTGCCTCCAAAAACGCGGTTAGATTGGTTCCATACTTTGATGGATTTACCGCATCCAAAGCCTTCTTTTCCCATGCAAACCACACTCCAAAAAGGCCGAGCACAACTACCAGCAAAGTAATTCTATTCCATCTCATAGCTCGCCCGTATAGTAACCGACCTTGTCCCTGCAACAATCTTCACAGCTTCGCCGGCAAGACACAATTCTACAATGATCAGGACTGACACCTTTTTATTAATCTCGCCCCCGCAAAAGCGGATCTTCCCTGGTCAATATGATCTGCTGCATGCTATGGCCATAGCCAATGCCAGCTCTAGAAACCCGGTAGTCGGCGGGATCCGCGAAGTTGAGCTTAACTGGCACTGTTGAAACATACATGATTTTTGAAGTCCCATTGGGGTCAAAAATTAAAATGGACACAAAAACGTTCGTTTGAGGACATTTTTCGCTCCACATCGTCAAAACCTTAAGGTTTACATTGCTTGCCAAACTCTCCTCTTGTATTTGTACCCACCAGCCATGCCTGGTAGCCACTCCCAAAAGCCCGCTATTTGTAATATCAGTAAAATGCTTAGGTAGCTTTATCTCCACCCAGGGCCCGTTTGCCTCGCCTCTGATAAAAAGGTTCCCAGCCAAACTAATCATTATAAAAACTCCGAAAATCCCAAGCGTTACTTTCCATGCCTTGTTGCTCATGACTCACTCATGTTGGCTGTTAGTTTAAATCCACAGCACCTGAAAAACACCTTGAATTTTTTCTCCAGCTCCAAACTAGAATGGATTTGAAGCGGCCAACTAAAAGGATTACGCGGCCACGGCAACGCAAAAACTACGTGAAACTCAGTAAACCATTTTGCTATCACCTTGTCTTCTACGCTCTCACATCCACCTGAGCGATTCTTTTCACCCGGCCAAATCATAGTCTCAAACCTGCCATGGAACCACAACGGGAAGCCCGGAAGAATAGGGACGACTTCCACACTAAGCCCATCAACCTTCACGGTTGCGTCAGGGCCCCGCGCCAGCACCCCACACTCACAATCAACCACGGCGGTAACCGTAACAGTCGCAGAATCCCGACGCTTGGGATAATCAACAGTGGACCCCTGCGGTGAAGTATACGTACCACCGGGTTTTGAAATATACATTTTCCCTTTTAACACGCAGTACCAACTCGTAACTCCGCAATACCCAAACCCAATTGGCACGCAAATGCTTTCCAGTCCCAGCGAATCATGTCTTCCGTGCAGGTCGTTTTGAACAAATCCGTAAAGGTCCCACCCGCCCCTTTCCCCAATAGGATCTCGACTGAGCCACCTGCATAGCGGGAAGCTGTAGGCCCGGTATTCATACAGCACCAGGTCGGTGGTGTTGCAGGCGCGCTTGGTCGAAAATCGGAAGGGGTTCAGGGTAGCAGCGGGGCCGGAGACGCGGATGGGCTCACCAAAGGGGCCGTATTCGTAGCGGGCCGTCTCCAACCCATCCGACGCAGCCGACAGAGCTACAATATTGCCATTTCCATCATACGCAACAAAGTGCGTGCCTGCGGCAGGGCCAGAGGCGGTGTGCAGGGTGACCCAAAGCAACCCGCCCACGCCCCCGGCGCCGTCCATCCTCTCCGACAGGTCCAAGCCCCAGACGTAGGTGCGGACCAGGGCGCTGTCGCTGGCGTTCAACTCAGCAATGCGGCGGCCAAACAGGGTCGCTTCGCTCACGAACTTCAGGTCCTCGGTGGCCTCCCAGGTGCCCGAATTGGCGTTCCAAGTCCAAGTGGTCTCACGGATGCGACGCCCAAGGCCGTCGTATTGCCATTGCACCGTCCGCCAAGACTCTTGCGGTGTGTCAGTTCGACGCTGCACACGAATCAACCGATTCTCAGCGTCCCAACGATACTCCCAACATCCAACCTGCGTCAAGTTGCCCCCGGCGTGGGATTGACCCGTGGGAATATGTGCGCGATGTGCTCAACCGATTGCCTGGCATGAAAGAAACCGAGTTGTGGAGTCTGTCGCCGCGCTGCTGGAAACCCAGCCACAAGCCCGCAAATTGAGCGGGCTTCGGCACTCGCCGTGCCATTGAGCCCATGGACCCCACCGGACGGTTACAACTAATGCGCAGCGTCTGTCAGCCGACGATCGGCCGGTAGCCGGGTTCCTTCCCTCCCCATCGCGGGCAGCTCGCCCCGCAGCAAAAGGCAGCTTAGTTACAAGCCGAGAACTGCTCGGTCGCGGACCGCCCGCGGCCTTTGATGCTCGACACCCAGGCGCGTACGGCATACGCACCGTTAAGCGCTGAAGGCCCCGGCTACCCGTTTAAAACGTTCAGTCCAAATCAACCCAGATGTAACGGACGGCTCTTACATCCGAAACCACGGCAGCGTCTAAGGACGGCCTCCCGCCCGAGGGCCAAGCCAGTTGAAGCCATACCACTCCGTGAGGACTTTCATATTCAAGAACCATGTCGTCGCGTGGGAGCTGCTTAGCAACTTTGTCTTCTGTCGATAGGCGAACCGACAGCCCGTGAAGCCGAACCAAGCGGCACCGTGGGCCTAGCGACTCTTGCGCCACCCGCCCACGCGTGCCTGGTGGACACAGCTTCAAGACTTCCTCCACCTCACGTAGCAACGCCGGGTCAAAAGGGTCGATTCTCACAACCGTCACCCGCGTTGCACCGGGCCGGAAGACGCACCCCGACACTGCGGCCAGCAATAGCAGCACTACAACCAATCGCATCAGAGCCCCAGTTCTCATACGGACCACCTGCAACAACTCCAAAGCGAAACCAATAATCACTTCCCGCCGGGCTTCGGCGGCAGACGGATGCGCAGTTTGCGAGGCGGGTCAATTGCGACTGTAATGGCATTCTCGGCACGGCTTCCGTCCGTGCCCTCACAGACCACTGTCACGGTCAGCTGCATGCTCAACGCGATGTTCAGCTCGGTTCCCCAAGGGATTGACTCAAACTCAGCCCCAGGCAAATCAAATGGCATATCGCAGGGGATCTGTTGCACTTCGCCGTCAAACCGTCGCTCCAGCCTCTGGCTGTTAATAACCGCCTTGACGATGCCCTTATCCATTCCAGTGCACCTGCACCTTTCCTGGTTACCCACAGTCCGGATGGCCAGATCGATCTTCACCGCGATATGGAGCTTCTTATCCTCCTCGAACACAACTGCAAGGTTGGTCTTGGTTGTCATGCTCACGCTCTTGCACGAACAAGACGCCTGACATTCTAACCCGAGGGGATCGCCCCCTTCAGTCGGACAGTTGTGCAGGATCGACAGCAAGTTCAAGCCGCCGGACTCCTCAATCGGATCCCGGCTCAGCCACCGGCCCAGGGTGGGGCTGTAGGCGCGGTATTCGTAGAGAACCAGGTCGGTGGTGGGATCGGCGCGCTTGGTCGAAGAACGGAACGGGTTCAGGGCGGCAGCGGGCCCGGTGACGCGGATCGCCTCGCCAAACGGGCCGTATTCGTAGC
>Ga0272449_1003204_pt1 | contig 14273 bp, 15 predicted proteins | sample YNPCB0241_FD_198679 | JGI IMG/M metagenome (GOLD analysis project Ga0272449, IMG submission 198679) | Hot spring sediment microbial communities from Yellowstone National Park, WY, United States - YNP-CB-024-1 | ecosystem: Environmental > Aquatic > Thermal springs > Hot (42-90C) > Sediment...
ACGGGATTTGAACCCGCGACCCCAACCTTGGCAAGGTTGTGCTCTACCAGCTGAGCTACACCCGCATCAATTAACTCTCTTTTTAGGATCAAGAGAATCTATGATTTTCTCAAAGACCTCAAACTGTTCTTCGATTCTGCTTAATTTTAATTCTAACTCTTTTATCCTTTTATTTGCAAATAGTTCTATTAACTCTGCTTTTTTTGTTAAATTATCAAGTTCAGCAATTAATTTAATTATTCTTTCTTTTTCTCTTTTTTCTTCTTTTTTAGCAATGAGTTTTTTAAAAAAGAAAATCATTTATAAAAAAATAGCACAAGGAATCATTTAAAGTCAACAATTGAGGATAATTTTCTAAAATTATATAATTTATTTATATAATTTAACCGAGGCTTTATAAAGGAAATGGAAGAGTTCATCTTTAAGCCAATAGGTTATGTTAAGACAAGGGCAGAAACAATCCCACGGCATTGGAGTGTTTCAGATGTGGAGGGTGAGATTATTGTAGATTCTGAATACAAAGTAGGTCTTAGGGATATAAAGTCAGGAGAAAAAATTGTTGTTATATTCTGTTTCCATAAATCTCCTCCTTTTACTGCTGAAAAACTTATTCAAAAGCCACCGCATTTAAATGAGACAAGAGGTGTATTTAGCACCTGCTCACCACACAGACCAAATCCAATTGGACTTTCAATACTTGAGGTAATTGATGTGGTGGATAACATAATAAAAGTAAGAAGGATTGATATGTATGACGGCACTCCGGTTCTTGACATAAAGCCTTATGTTGAATATACATCAAAATAGTTTTTATAAGAATTCAATTAACAATGTCTAAATATTAGTTAGAGATGAAGATAAAAAATATTCTAATTACAGGTAAGCCCAGATGTGGAAAAACTACATTAATTAAACAACTTGTAAAAGAACTAAATATTCCCGCCTCTGGATTTTTTACAGAAGAAATAAGAGAAAAAGGAGAGAGAACAGGTTTTAAAATTGTTACCTTAAGTGGCAAAGAGGGCTTACTTGCGAAGAAAGACATCAATAGTAAATTTAAAGTATCAAAGTATGGAGTTCTATTAAATGCTCTTGAAGAGATTGGAGTAAAAGAGTTGGAAAAGGGTTTGCAAAGTCACGCATTAATTGTTATAGATGAAATTGGTTCAATGGAACTTTTTTCAGAGAAATTTAAAAAGATTGTGCTGAAAGCTTTAGACGGGGATTGTTTTGTTTTAGGCACAATTACAATTAAATCAGACCCCTTTTGCGACATGATAAAACAAAGAAAGGATACAAAAATCTTTTTTCTTCAAAGAGAAAAATTTGATGAACTCAAAAAAGAAGTAAAGAAATTTTTAAATCAGAATTATAAAATAGGATTTGTCTCAGATTAATTGACATGACTTTATAATCTTTGCTTTAATATAATAACCCAAGAAGGGTTTAAAAAAGGTCATGAAGGCCGTGGAAGGGAATGTATCCCTACACGGCTTTTTTATTGGATTTAGACTCATGAAGGGTCTATGCCTCTCAGAAGGGAGATTCTAATTAAATTAATAATAAACTAATCAAAGAAGGGAGGGGATAATATAAGATTAAAGAAAGTGTAATAATTCCATTTTAGATTCATAAGATGATCAATTTTCTAACTAACTTACAAATGGGAGGATGTAAAAATGAAAATTTTTAAGTTTAGCCTGCTTTATATTTTTATTCTGATATTTATTTATAATATTGTTTCAGCAGAGGAAAAAAATGTTTCATCATCTTATGAATTTAAGGAGATTATAGTTACAGAATCTAAGTATCCCCAAACTCCACAGGAAATGACACATAAGGTTGATGCAGTGGAACAAGAGGAAATGAAACAAATAAATCTTCCAAATAGAAATCTTGCCGAGGCAATAAAGTATTTGCCTGGTAATTTTGTAAATCCTCTTTCAAGAAATGATGCTAACTGGGGTTCTTATGGAGGGCTTGGACCAAAATACAACAGCTGGCTTTTAGATGGACTTCCTATAGATTCCTTTATTAACCCAATGAGTCTTGATTTGATTTATCTTGATAGAATTGAAGTTCATAGAGGCCCAGCTGCTGTCCTTTATCCTAATTATATGACAATGGATTTTGCTGGGAATATATCTCCTTTAGCTGGAATAACTAATTTGATTACAAAAGAAAAAATTGAAAAGCCCTTTACAAATATTTCACTCGGCTATGGTAGCTGGAATACAATAAATGCAAGAGTATATCATGAAGGAAATGCAGGTCCTTTTAATTTCTTTATTGGTGCAAATTATGAACAATCAGACTATACTAATTATGGAACAAAACCTTCATGGTTAAATATGATAGATGATCCAGAATATAAGAAGATAAAAGCTTATCTAAAAACTACTTATTTCTTTAAGAATGATACAAAAATATCTCTGTTTGCCCATCATACAAAACATGATGGAGATACTGGTAGACCTCATAGAGGCTATGACCATCAGTATAATGTAATAAATTTAATTTTTGCATCACCTTTAACTAATGATTTAGAAATTCAGATTAAGAGTGGCTATAGATATTACCACAGGTCTTGGGAGGAAGATAATTATCCTACAAATCTGAGTTTAAGAGAAGAAGACGGTGTTAAACAAAACATCTATCCTTTTGATATTGTTTTCAATTTTAAACACTGGGGCAAAAGTCTTCTAACCTTTGGTATTGATGCTCAGTATTCTACCTATGAGACATATGCAAAAATTGGTGGCAATACAAACATAGGTAATGATGTAAAGGCAAGAAATTTTGGTATCTATGCTCAGGAAAAAATTGTTTATGATAAATGGGTTTTCAGATTAGGTGCAAGATACAATTATACAAAACATAATTATGACCTTATAAGCGGAGTTAAGCCCTCTGTTGATGAAAAGTCATGGGATAGACTTTTATGGAGTGCTGGCGTGAGATATAATATCACTGATAAAATTGGAATTTACGCAAATGCGGGTTCAAGTTTTCTTGTTCCTTCAGCAAAGTCTGTTGGTGGAACATTGAGACCCGAAGACAGAGGTGTTCCAGGTAAAAATGGACAGCTTCCAAATCCAGGGCTTAAACCAGAGAAAGGATTAAGTTTTGATTTGGGTACAGATGTCTGGATAACTGATAATCTTAATTTCGGATTAAGAGGGTTTTATCACATAGTAAAGGATACAATTGTTACAAATGTAGTAAGCACAAATCCTTCTCAGTCTCAGGATATAAATGCAGGAAAATCATATACTCATGGTTTGGAGTTTGAAATAAATCATTTTATAAGTGAAAAATTTAAATGGTTTGCTAACTTTACCTATGCAAATACAGAAGTTAAAAACAGCATTGACAGAAATCAGGACGGTAGTGACATCCCCTTTGTCCCAGAATTCATAGCAAATGCTGGATTTAATGCAAAACTTCCCTATGATTTCAATGTTTCACCCTATATTCAGTATGTAGGTAAATATTATGATAGCACCGATAAATCAAGTAGAAGAGATTTTGGAGATTATGCAACTGTAAATCTTAACTTTCAAAAAATTCTTTACAGGCATGAAAAATACTATGCAAATTTAATTTTTGAGTTAAATAATTTATTTGATAAAAAGTATGAAATGCCATGGCAGTTCCAGGACCCTGGTTTCAATGCAATAGTAAGGCTGGAGCTGAATTTTTAATTAATAGAGAGAGGGGGCATAAAAATTACACCCCCTCTGATTTACAATTTAAAATATATTAAGATGATACGAAATTTAAAAATATTAATATTCATTTTCATATTAGTTTTATCCAGTATTTCAGAAGCAGTAGTTAAGGTTCAAGATTTTAGAGGAAAAGAGATTATTTTAAAAAAACCTGCAGAAAGAGTTGTATGTCTAATTGAGAGTGCTTTAACAGGAATTTATATGCTCCAACAACAAAATAAAGTTGTTGGAATTCCTACAAATGTTTATGAAGAGGGTTACTACTACAGTGAAACCTTTAAATATTATGCTTACTTAGATGAAAGAATAAGAAACAAGAGCTTACCTGCTGTTGGTAATTGGGAGAAAGTAAACATAGAAAAAGTACTTTCTTTAAATCCGGATTTAATTATAATTTGGTCAAGCCAAACTGATGCAATATCAACCTTTGAAAAATTAGGAATTCCTGTTTATGGAGTTTTTATCACAAGATTAGAGGATGTTTACAAGGAGACTTTAGATTTTGGAAAACTCTTAGATGCTGAAAAGCGGGCAAAAGAGCTTGTTGAATATGTTCAAAGAGAAGTTAAATATTTCAAAAATAAATCGTCCAAGATATCAAATAAGAGAAAAGTATACTTTAGTTGGGCTCAACTTAACTTCTTACAGACTTCTTGCAAAGGAAGTATTGTAGATGAGTTGATCAGCTTAGTAGGTGCAACAAATATCTGCTCTAATATTAAAGGAGAGTCTGTTACTTTAAATATGGAAAAGCTAATCTTGCTGAATCCAGATGTGATTTTAATGTGGCACAGCAAGTCATTAAGTCCATTAAACCTTAAAAGTAACAATCAATTACAAACAGTCAGTGCAATAAAGAAAAATTTAATTTTTCAGTTTCCAGATACCTTTTCCTTTGATTTATGGACATTAAAGTTTTTGTATGCTACGAAATTTATGGCTAAAAATATTTATCCTGATATTTACAATTATGACTTAAACAAAGAGTATCAAAAAATTATGAATTTCTTGTACGGGAAAAGTTTCAGTTTTAATTAGTGTTATAATATTTTATGAAAATAAGTCTAGATGGAGAAAAACTTCAATCTTTAGGAGTATCTGCTATATTAATTTTTGGTTCAACTGTTGAAGGAACAATGCATCCTAACAGTGATATAGATTTTGCAGTTTTGTTTAAAGACAAATCCCATTTAAAATCATCGCCTGTACAAGTATATGGTGAAATATATGAGGAATTATCAAAAAATTTTAAAGGTAGAATTGATATAGTTTATCTACATGAAGCCCCTCTTAGTCTTCAATTTAATGCCGTAAATGAAGGAGAGTTAATATTCTGTGCAGATGAAGAATTCTTTTATGAATATAAAGACAGAGTGATAATGCTATATCTTGATTTTAAGTACTTTGAAGGAATATTTGATAGGGCATTAATAAAAAATGATTAAAAAAGCACCAGTAAATACTGTAAAAGTGAGAAATATTCTTGCTCAGATTGAAGAAGGAATAAAAGAACTTGACACATTAAGTAGATTAACTCTAAATGATTTTTTATCTGATAAGAGGAACTATATTGTTGCAGAACATTATTTAAGAAGATGTCTTGAGAGAATATTAACAATAGGAAGTCATTTTCTCTCACGTATTAATGCCAAGACAAAGGATTATCAACAGATTATATTAAGTCTTGGTGATCATGGTTTAATTCCAAAGGACTTTGCTGAGAGAAATAAAAATCTTGCAGGATACAGAAACAGATTAGTTCATATATACTGGGAGATAACGCCTGAAGAACTTTACAATGTCATAAATCAGCATTTAAATGATTTAATTGAATTTTGTAAATATTACCAAGACATTTTATCAAATCTTAAAAAATATGGATTAAAAAGTTAATTCCAATAAATAATTATTGACATAAAACAAAATTTTTTGTTTTAATATTTTAACCCAAGAAGGGTTTAAAAAAAGGTCATGAAGGCCGTGGAAGGGAATTCATCCCTGACACGGCTTTTTTATTGAATAAGGCTCATGAAGGGTCTATGCCTCTCAGAAGGGAGCTGACATTAAAAAATAATCAAGGAGAGGTGTAGAAATGTTTCAGATTATTTTATTTGGTATTGTTTTTTTATTATGTTTTGTTTTTCTAGCCTTTGCAGAGGAAAAAGAAGATTCAAAACTGGAGGAGATTGTTGTTACTGGTGAAAAGATTGTTGCTCCAACTAAAGAGACAGCAGAAACGGTTTATACAGGGATTGGAATAACTAAAAAGGGAATTGAAATTTCTGGGGAAAAGGGGAGTAGCAATGTATGGTCTATTCTAAATTTTTTACCTGGAGTATTTTTTGAAAGCCCTGACCCAACAGGTATTTCTTCCACTCAACGAACTATTACGATAAGAGGGGTAAGTGGTTCCTTAGGAACTATGTCTGTTGAAGGAGTTCCTGTTTATGGAGGAAATCCCATTGGTCCGAGAGAGTATATATTTGATTTGGATAACATGGAAGCAATCAATGTTTATAAGGGAGTTGTTCCGGTTGACTTAGGAACAGGGGCTGGAACAAGAGGAGGAACGGTTGAGTTGAAACCAAAGTGGGCTAAAGATGAGATTGGCTTAGAATTTAAACAGAGTTTAGGTATCAATGACTATATTAAGACCTTTGCAAGGATAGATTCAGGCAAAATTACTCCTTGGGGAACAAAATTTTCTATTTCCTATTCTTATACTGAATCAGATAAATGGAGGGGGAAGGGAAAGATAGGTCCAAGAAAAAATCTAAACTTTACTTTTGTCCAACCAATAGGAGATAAGATTAATATAAGACTATGGGCAAATTATAATGATCTTGAACATCACAAATATAAATCCCTTTCTTATCAAGATGCCGAAAAAGATAGATGGTTAGACTATAATGAAAACTTTACAGGTAATCCTACTAAGGATTGGGAATATTATAAGTATCACAAACTTGGATGGACAAACTATGAATATTATGGTTTTGTAGATGTAATGTTGTTAAATAACATTATGTTTCAGATAAAGCCATATTACAGAATAGAGGAAAAAGATGATTGGAGTGGAAGCTCACGTATAACAGGTCCTGCAGGACAGAATAGACCTGGGGTAACCTGGAGCGGATGGGAGGTTAAAAGAAAAGGAGTTTTAACTCAACTTTTTTTTAATTTTGCATTTGTTAATGGTGTTTTAGGTTATCACTATGAAAATCAAGAATGGGATGATAGACCCTCTGAAAACTATTGGTTAAACTCTGATGGTAGCTTAACTTTTATTGGATGGGGGAGGTTTACCAAGAGTATTTCAGACAGCTATACTAAAAGTCCCTATATAAAGCTTGCGGGTTCTCTTGGAAATTTAAACTGGCAAGTAGGTATAAAGTATATCGAGAAAAAGGATGGAGAAAACGAAGGTTATATTACTCGATATAGTGGAACAACTCCTTATTTAGAGAGAGAACCAAAACTTGATTATGGTGGAAGAAGTTATTCAGCCTGGCTTCCTTCTTTGGGTTTGTCTTATACTTTTAATGATAATATTGAGGCTTATACAAGTTTTGGTAAAACTTTTCAAACACCTTACATGTATATGCCTATAGTAACTCTTTATTATCGCCTGTATAATCAATTTAAAAATAGGGGCATAACTTTGAATGACCTTTTTAACGACTTCAAGTGCGAAGAAACTTATAATTTAGACTTGGGATTGAGAATTAGAACAGAAAGGTTTGAACTATATCCTACAATTTACTTATCCAAACATGAAAACCTAAATACCCCTGTTACTCCCTGGCCAAACTTTATTGATCCTCAAACAATGAGACCATTAACCTTTAATACTTTTGTTGGCAAGGCAAGGGGTTATGGGGTTGAGCTTGCTTCAACTTATTATCTTACAGATCAAATTGCCCTTTTCTTCAATCCCTCATATGTGAAAATGAAATATGATGGAGACATTGTAAGTGGGGGAACAACTTTTTATGTTGATGGAAAACAAGTGATTGGAGTGCCGGAGAAAATGCTTACTGCAGGAATTATAGCTAAGTATAAGGGATTTGAAATAACTCCAAGGCTTAGATATGTAGGTAGTTATTATGGAAATTTACAACGCACTGAAAAGGTTTCAGGATACGAGGTTGTTGACCTTATAGTTTCTTATACTAAAGAAGAGATAAAGAGTCTCAAGCTTAAAGATGTGAAATTAAGCTTTGAGGTTTACAACCTTTTTGACAGAAAATATATTTTTGGTACTTCTAGTTATAATCCTGGCATACCTTTTACTTTTTTTAGTTCTTTATCTTTTAAATTTTAAACGAAAGGAGATTTGCTATGAAAAATTTTGGATTAATTATAATCTTAAACACCTTGTTTTTGATTTTTACTTATTCTCTGGTTCAGGCAGGGAATTTATATCTTATTAGCACAGGGGTGGGAGACCGTGATAATCTAACTTTAAGGGCTTATGAGATTATCAAAAAAGCTGATTTAATATTTTGTAGTAAGTGGACTTGCGAAAAAATGAAAGATTTAATTAAAGGAAAAGAGGTTCATGATGCAGGTTTTGGAATTTTTCATCTTTTTTATCGAAAGAGTAATGAAAAACCTTCACCTGAAATAAGATCTTATGATTTTAATGTAGAGGAAAAAAAGAAAGAGCTTGAAAAGATAAACAAACTAATAAGAGATGCTGTAAAACAGAACAAAGTGATAGCTATCCTTGAAGATGGAGACCCGACCATCTATGGTCCACACATATGGTATATGGAAGCGTTTAAAGATTTAAACCCTGTAATTGTTCCTGGAGTCAGCAGTTTTAACGCGGCAAACGCTGCAATTAAAAGAAGTATTACAGGAGGAAAGACAAGTAGTGTAACACTTGCCTCAGGATTTTCTGACATCGAAAATCTTGCTAAGACAGGCACGAATCTTGTTATTTTTACAATGAGAATAAAGGATATTAACGAATTTTTAAAGAAAATCGAAAAATACTATCATCCTAAAACTCAAGTAATATTCGTGCTTTATGCAGGATACAAAGATAAAGAAAAAGTTATAGTAGGATCCTTTGAAGATATTTATGAAAAAATCAAAGATCTTCAACTTCCTTTTGAATACTTAGTTTACATAGGAGAATTTGGTGAAATCTAAGGATCTTTCTGAATCGAAGAGTTTTTCGTTTTCTGATAAAGAGAGTTCTTACTTAAAAAGAGAAGTTGGTCTTGTTCCTGCTATTATGCTTGTTGTTGGTAATACCATAGGAACAGGAATTTTTACCACTTCTGGATTTATCATAAAAGAGCTTAAAGACCCAGGAGCGCTTCTTTTTGTATGGGTTATTGGAGGTTTAATAGCTCTTTTTGGCGCTTTTAGTTATGCAGAACTTGGAAAAATGTTTCCTCGAGCAGGCGGTGAATATACTTTCTTAAAGGAAAGCTTTGGTGAAGTCTTCGGATTTCTTGCAGGGTGGATTTCTCTTATTGTAGGTTTTTCTGCTCCTATTGCTGCAACAGCTATTGCTTTTTCGAAATACTTTTTAGAGCTTTTTCATTTCCAAAGTCCAGAAGTAATTTCAAAACTTTTAGCTATTTCGTTGATTTTATTTATTTCTTTTGTTCATGTGCAACGAATTAAAATAGGTATTAATTTCCAAACAGGTCTTACTACTTTTAAAATACTTTTTATTTTTGCATTTATTATCTTAGGATTTTTATATGCTAATAAAGGGTTAAACTCTTTTGAGATGGAAATGCTGATACCTGATAAGGAAACAATTTTAAAATTAAGCTTTCCAGTTTCTCTTATTTATGTTATGTACTCTTATAGTGGGTGGAATGCTGCAATCTATATAGGTGAAGAAATCAAAAACCCACGAAGAAACATTCCTTTAGCTCTTTTGTTAGGAGTTTTAGTAGTAGTATTTTTGTATATTGGATTAAATCTTTTTTATGTTAAAGCTCTTTCCATTGAAGAAATGTCTGGTGTTCTTGAAATAGGAGCTAAAACATCCGAAAAAATTTTCGCAGAAAATCTCTCTTTTCTTTTTACTGCTGGAATAACTTTAGGACTTCTTTCTGTTTTAAGTGCTATGATAATTGCTGGACCAAGGGTATATTATGCAATGGCAAGGGACGGAGTTTTTTTTAGTATTTTTTCTAAGGTATATCCAGAGAAGAAAACTCCTGTTTTTTCTATTTTTCTTCAAGCGCTGATTGCTATTTTCATGGTTTTAACTTCCACCTTTGAAGCTTTACTTCTTTATATAGGATTTACTCTTTCTTTATCTGCAAGCTTAACCGTTGCAGGACTAATGAAACTTAAGAAAAAGTTTGTTTTTTCGGCTTTTGCTTTTATTTTGACAAATCTTTGGATAATTATTTTTACTATCATAACTAAGCCTTTAACCCTTTTAGCAGGGGGGATAACTATTCTAATAGGTTTTACTTTATACCAATTTAAGTTTAAGAAAAAAAATAAAAAAAAAGAAACAGGAGGATAAGATGAATAAATTATTATCAGTCCTTGTTTTATCAGTTTTAACCTTAATTTTATATGTAAGCTATGGCTTTTGTCATATGCTTTGGGTAGAAAAAATTGATGGAAAATTTAAGATATTCTGGGGACATAAAGGAAAAGTTGAACCATATAATCCTCAAAGAATAAGGGAAATTAAAGTTTTTGACGAAAAAGGAAAGTCTATTAAATTTAAAAAGGAAGTAGTTGATAATTTTCTCGTGTTTTCAGGAGAGAAAAAACCTTCAATAATTCTTGTTTCTATGGAAGGGGTTTATCTGATTAATACACCCGAAGGTAGAAAAAGAATGGACAAAATTGAGGCTCAAAAACAAGGCTTACAAGTAGTTGAAAGTTTTTATACCCTTCAAATGACCAAAGCTGTTTTTGCTGACTCACCTTTTTTAAAAAAAACTTTAGGTTTGAAACTTGAACCCATTTTTATGGAGACACCATATGAAGGGAAAGACGAATTGGTGATCAAAGTCTTATATGAAGGGAATCCATTAAAAGGTGTAACTATTTTTAGCCCATTTCATAAGGAGTTAGCAAAAACTGATGCCAAAGGTATTGCAAGGATTAAGATTGAAGAACTAAAAATGAAAGAGGGATACTATGCATTGGTTTGTTTTTATAAGGTAATGATTTCAGACCCGAAAGCGGATTATCTTTGGCTTATGACTTCTCTAACTTGGCAGAAATAAGCTTTTAATTACGAAGGTGAAAATTGAAAAAGGTATTGTTTTTAATTATTTTGATATGTTTATGCTTTTGTGAGAGTGTTTTTGCTCATGAGGTAAATTATCAGGTAAAAGAGGCACAAGGGGTTTGTGTAAGTTTCTTTTTTGCAGGTGGAGAACCAATGAACTATACAGAGATAGAAGTTTATGCACCAGATGAAAAAATACTCTTTCAAAAGGCAAGGACTGATAAAAATGGGATTTTTTGCTTTATGCCTGACAAAAAAGGGATTTGGAAGGTTATAGCAAGAGAAGAAACAGATCATGGGCTTCATGGGGCAGAGGTTGAAGTTAAAATTCATGAAGATTTAAGTATAGAAGGATTTAAAAAGCCCCTTGTTGCCACTTATACCAAGTTTTTTATTGCAGTTGGAATTGTTGGATGGCTTATTGGATTGGCAGGTATTTATCTTTTTATTAAAGAGAAGAATAAAAAAATGAATTAATTTTACAAACCCTGCTAACATACGAACTTTAATTTTTTTATTAGCTTAAAATTTTGTGGTTTGCTCTAATAGTTCTTTACATGGCAATGAAACTTTATCCAGAGCAGTTTAAAGATGTAAACTTTGAAAATGTGGCTGATGATTTTTATAAAAAAGTTTTTGGAATATCTTATTATAAAGTAAGACAGTATGAAAACTATTAAAGCGATTTTGATTCTTCTTTCTCCAATTTTCGTTGGATGGTTTGCGCTTTTTCTTGGCGCTTATGAAGTTACACCTTTGATGGTTTTAAAAATTTTATTAAACGAGACTTTGCATATATTTGAAATTGGTGATATTCCAGAAAAAGCAATAGTCATAGATATAAGACTTCCGAGAGTTATACTTGCTGGAATTGTTGGAGCTTGCCTTTCTGGTGCAGGTGTTACACTTCAGGGAATATTCCGAAACCCTCTTGTTGACCCTTTTATTTTAGGTATCTCAGCTGGTGCAGCCTTTGGATGTGCGATAACAATTGGTTTTTTAAGTAATATTCCTATTCAATTTATGGCATTTGTTTTTGCTGTCTCTGCGGTAGTTATTGCCTATACAGTTGCAAGAACTCAGGGTGAGGTGAGCCGTCTTCCACTTATTCTTTCAGGAGTTATTGTTTCAGCCTTTTTTACAGCATTGGTTTCAATTGTTAAGTTTCTGGTTGACCCCCATAAACTTCAAAGTATTGTTTATTGGCTTATGGGAAGTTTTTCCCTTGCTGACTGGAAGGCAGTAAAAGTCTCCTTTGTTGGTGTTATACTTGGGATTTTACCTATTTTTCTTATGCGTTGGAGATTAAATGTAATGAGCATGGGAGAAGAGGAAGCTAAAGCGTTGGGAGTTAATGTATTAAGAGAGAGAGTTCTTTTCATTGGATTTTCCACACTGGCTGTGGCAGTGGCAACATCTCTTTGCGGAATTATTGGATGGGTAGGCCTCATGGTGCCTCATCTTGTAAGAATGCTTACAGGTCCTGACCATAAAACTCTTGTGCCCCTTAGTTTTGCTGCTGGGGCATCCTTTATGATTGCAGCAGATACAATATCGCGCACCCTTACAAGTTTTGATATCCCTGTTGGAATTATTACAGCTCTTACAGGTGCACCATTTTTTATTTATTTAATGAAACGGGGTGGTAAAGAAGCCTGGGGTAAATAATGCTTAATCTTAAAGAAGTTTATTTTAGACATAAAAACCAGACTACGGATGTTTTAAAAGGAATAAGTTTTAATGCAGAAAAGGGTTCTATTACTACAATTCTTGGACCAAATGGTTCTGGCAAAACAACTCTCTTTAAATGTATTACAGGACTCTGGAAGTATTATAAAGGAGAGATTAAAGTTGATAGAGTTTCAATTGATAAACTCTCCTTTAAAAAAAGAGCAAGGCTTTTTTCAGTTGTCCCGCAGGAGCATGAGCCACCTTTTCCCTACTCTGTTTTTGATGTTGTGCTTATGGGAAGGGCAAGCTATATAAGAGTTTTCTCATCTCCGAGTAAAAAGGACTATGAAAAAGCAGAAACTGCATTAAAAACAGTTGGAATTGAACATTTAAAAAATATCCCTTACACTAAAATAAGTGGTGGTGAACGACAGCTTACTTTAATTGCAAGGGCAATAGTCCAAGAATCTCCTGTTATGCTTCTTGATGAGCCTATAAGTCATCTTGATTTTAGAAATCAGATAAATATTCTCAAAAAAATTAAAGAAATTGCATTAATTCGCGGAATTACAGTTGTAATGACCCTTCATGACCCTAATCTTGCAAGCCTTTTTTCAGATAAGGTAGTAGTTATTAATTCAGGAAGTAAAGTAGCAGAAGGACTGCCTAAGGAGATAATCACTGAAGATTTGATTAAAAGGGTTTATGATATTGAGGTAAAGAAAGCAGATATTGACGGACAAAGCATAATTTGTCCTGTATTGTAAATTTTTATTGAGGAGGATTGTCTTTTTGATTTGAATTTATTATATATTTCTAAAAATTCAGTTAAAAGAGATTCCCAAATCTTCACTTATTATTTTTTTATATTGCGAATTCTTCCTTGACTGTTATATGGGCTGGTTCGGATACTTTCAATGTTTTAAATAGGGCTTTTCCTATTTTATCAATCCTGTTCTTTAAATAGTATTCTTTGCCATCTATGCTAAATTCTGTCAGGGTTATATTTCTTAAAGTTTCAACATAGGGAGTATAATCCCTGCGAGTTCATGAAGTTTGACATTACATCTAAAATTGCAGAATGCTTGATGCAAAATATTTTCTATTAGATGAAATTAAAAGCGAGTAAATATTGTGACATCTTACAAAATATTAACAAAAATTTAAAGATACACTTATCTACAGTTGATTCACATTAAGATATTTGATATAATTTGGCAAAATGGATTTAAAAGATCTAATTCCATACACTGAAAGTCTTCCAGCACCGCCACAAATTTTAATTTTACTTGAGCAATTATTTTTTCTAATTCATATTGTGCTTATAAATTCTATTTTGGGATTAAGTTTAATAATAATCTATAAGAGGATGAGATTACTCTCTATCTCTTCCCAAGACTTAGATATTTATAAACCTTTTTCAAAACAAATACCTGTCCTTTTTGCCCTTGCAATTAATATGGCTATACCTGCTCTTTTGTTTCTTCAGGTTGTTTTCGGGCATCTTTTTTATACAAGTTCGGTGCTTCTTGGAACATACTGGATTTTAATTATTCCTTTGCTCATAGCTGGATATTATTCATCCTATATTCATTACAAAAAATTTGAATCCTCTCAATTAGCAAAATTTACAATTTTTG
>Ga0272449_1003206_pt1 | contig 14270 bp, 15 predicted proteins | sample YNPCB0241_FD_198679 | JGI IMG/M metagenome (GOLD analysis project Ga0272449, IMG submission 198679) | Hot spring sediment microbial communities from Yellowstone National Park, WY, United States - YNP-CB-024-1 | ecosystem: Environmental > Aquatic > Thermal springs > Hot (42-90C) > Sediment...
TAGCTTATGATTTTCATCTTCACCAGATATCGGAGATAGAAGGAAGATAATTATGTAATTATATGAACCAGAAGTTACTAAAGGCGGATTATTTGAAGCTTCGATGAAGCTCAACGAATCAACGACATCTACCGGTATTCGGTAAATGACATTATAAAACCATTTGAGATAACGCATTGATGCCTCGCTTAATCTATCTCTCTGCCTGTAAATTATTAACAGTCTATTTTTGAACAAGTTTATCTACTTTTCTTGCGCGCGCATAAGTGTTCATTAATTGTTTTTCGGCTGTTTTCTTCTAACGAAGCCTTTTCTTGGCTTAGTTAAGTTTTTAGGGGTGAGGGCGTCAAGGGATAGCTGAAACAAAGCCTAATGGAGGTGATAAACCGTTTTGGACGGTTTTCAACACTTGCCATTTTGACACCCTCAAGCTGTTGTTCTCTGAGATTGATATAAGCGTAACTGTGAGGCAGATCGAGGTTAGGTATGTCAACTCTGGGAAAGGCAGGCCGCGTTACCCGGTGCGTTCCATGCTTTTGGCTTTGTTGTTCATGCGTTTCGATGCTATACCATCGATGAGGAAGCTTTGCAGGAGGCTTGAGAAGAGGCGTTACGCTCGGGAGATCTGCGAGTTCAGCGGGGATAGAACACCAAAACACAACACCTTCAGCCTCTTCATCAGCCGGGCCAAGCCAGACACGATAGAAGACGTGTTCAAGGAGCTTAGGGACCAAGCGTTTAAAATGGGCATAGTGGACCCAGAGGAGGCTGTTAAGGTTAGTGTGGACAGCACCTTCATGAAGGCGTATTCTAGGCGTGGGAGGAGGGGAGGCATAAGCGACAGGGGCGCAAGGTTGGGAAGACCGCGCGCCGAAGCTACGAGCTGGGCTGGAGAGTCCACACGGTTGCGTCCATGTCTGCGTTGCCCATAGCCTATATCGTGCGAGCTGCAAACGTCAACGACAAAGACGTTGTTGAGCCGCTCTTGAAGCAAGCTTCACGCCTGATTACGCATTGCGGAAAGCGCATCAGCCAGGTCATAGCCGACAGGCAGTACTACTCAGCCCACGTCTTCACGGCCATAAGGGAATTGAGGGCTGAACCCGTCATTCCATACCCCCTCAACGTGAAGGATCGGCTGATAAACCTGTGGGTGACGAAACGCTTCAAGGTCAGAGGAGACCCAAGGCTGGTGAACCTCTACAAGCTGAGGATGACTGTTGAAAGGGGCTTCAAAGCTGGAAAGCTGGAGCTCATGATGGAAAACCTGTGCTGGAGAGGAATAGCCAAGGCCCGAATGCACGTGGCCATATGCTTCACATGCATATACGCCGTGGCAATCACAGCCCACAAAATAGGCAGACCAGAACTAGCCAACAGCATAGCAACATTCACATACTAAGCCCAAAAACAGCCCCATCCGCAAAATCAAGCCAAAAAACAATTAATGAACACTTATGCGCCTAGACAGTGTTTTGGTATAACCCTCAACGACGCTTAGATCCAAATAAGCGTCTCTGTTTACGTACACTTTCTTTACCTTACTCGACTCAAACACAGAAAACGCACGCTTAAATTTTCTACTTTTAAATTTGAACATTACTTTTCTAAAAGGCTATTTATGATATCGCAAATCATTTTAAGTCTTGCATTCTCAGAGAAGGAAACAAATGGGCTTATATAATTTTTAGCATTTTTCACGATTTCCAGTCTAAGATTCTCATCTCTTATAAGAGATTCGAGTGCCATAGCATAATCTCTCGGATCTAATGTTTTTGTACCCATAATAGCCTTTTTAGCCGCAGCATCTTCTAATGACTTATTTACATAAGCGATAACAGGGATGCCGAGAGCCATTGCCTCCGAAACTGCCCAACTAAATCCTTCAGAAAATGAGGCGGACAAAAAAATAGAACTATGAGATAACAAGGCAAGTACACGATCCCTTGGTAAACTCAAAAACAATACGTTCTCATTAAGCCCAAGTTCCCTTGCCATTTTTACATATTTCAAATCAACCGTTTTGCCAGCCAATATCATTACAGCATTAGGGTACCTTTCAACTATGTATTTATGAGCTTTTAAAGCAATGCCCGTTCCCTTTAATGGACCTATACCAATAGTCATAAGTAGCAAATCTTTGTCAATTTTAAGTGAACTTATCAACTCACCAGCCCACATCATGGCCTCTTTGGGTATCCGCTTCACATATTCAAGAGAATGAGGAATGAATCCTACCTTACCCCAATCTCTTTTAGGAAGCAAACTTCGAGCATAATCAACGAGTCCAGGGCTTACGCATAGGACTTTGTCACTTGTCCGTAAGACTATTAAGTCATGCAGAGCAAATATATTTGAAAGTAGGCCTGGATTTGGCTCTATACCAAGCCTCAGCTTCAGTGCAATAGCCTTTAACTCGGCTTCGTAGCCTTGAACAAAAGTAACTAACGGAACTCCATATTTCTTCTTACATAGGATGGAACTCGCCCCATGTTTTATGCTGTCTGCAAAAACAAGGTCGATATCTATAGATCTAAATATTTTTTGAATTTCTGTACTCGAAGCAAGTAAACCATTAGGAACCCTATGAATGATTATATTTGCTATTAAGTCGTCCCTAACGGAAATTCTATCCCCTTTCTTAATTTTTTCCTCCTTAGATATTAAATGGATTTCGTCATAGCGCCTTGCCAAGAAATAAATGCGATCAAAGAATTCTTTACTCCTATGCTTAGAAAGAGGAACTGATACGTTATGCGCTACTATAGCAATCTTAGCCATTAGAAAAACTCCATTCTTATTTTTAATGCCTTTTTATAGATGGCTTCATAATTTTCCGCTATTCTACTCCACGAATAGCCCTTCACGCTCTCCGAAGCAGTTCTGCCAAGTTTTCTCCTCAGATCAGGATCAATTAATAATCTTCTTAACGCTTCAGCTACGCATTCAGGAGACTTTGGAGGAATGAGTATGCCATTTACACCGTCTTTAATCATTTCGGGTATTCCGCCTACAGCAGTAGCCACAACAGGTTTTCCTAACGCAAGAGCTTCAACGATCACATTCGGTAGGCCTTCCTCCTTAGAAGTAAGAATAAAGATGTCTGACTTTGCAATTTGCTCAAGTACGATCCTGTGAGGTAATCTTCCTAGGAATTTGGTGTTATACAAGCCGTGCTGGACACAAAACTTTTCAAGTTGCTCTCTAAGTGGGCCATCACCTATTAACAAAAGTTGAACTTTGTCTATAGTTTTGTTAACCCTTGCAAACCCTTTTAGTAAGGTCATATGATCTTTTTCTGGGCGCATGTTTGCAACGCAAATAATACGTTTAGATTCCTCGCTACTAACACATAACCTAATATTTGTAAAATCCTGAATAATCCTTTCATCATACCCATTTCGTATGATCACTATCTTGTGTCGCGGAATGTCATACTTGCGTGTAAGTAACTCCGCTATTTCGCTCGACACCGCAATTATCTTTTTCGCATTATGTAAGAAAGAGTATTGAAATATTCTGTGCAAAAATTTTGACCCGAATATCCTTATATCAGACCCATGACACGTAACTATGTAGGGCTTATGATAAAAGGATGAAAAAAGAAAGGCAGTTATCATTGGATAATCAGCTGCATGAGCATGTAATAGATCAAAGTGCTTTCTGAACTTGAAACTTACTATGAAACTTTTAATAATATAAGACAGAGTGCATAAAGGAGTTGGCCAAAGTTTTAAAGAAATCTTTACAAAGGAGATTTTTTCATTTAATGCTATTTTTGAAAACGTAGATGCTGGACTTATTACAAAAACACGATACCCTTTCTCCGCAAGTCTACTACACGTATAAAATATATGAACCTCTGAACCTCCAATCTTTTCTGGATAAATTCCACTACATAACACCAAAATACCAAATTTTTTAGGTAAATTTTTAATGGTTAAGATAGAATTATTGACCATAAATACCTACTCCGGAATTAGATTTCTTCGTTTGTCCATAGTCAAGATAAAATGACTTGTTAAGAAATAAGATGCAAAGCGATTACCAAATAAAAGTTTACCTATTCTCCCTAAAATGCCAAATGATGTCCAGCGAATCTCCGGGTTTATAAAACCATAAGCAGACAGACATTTACTCCAAAATTCCGGCGGTTGATGCTTATGCCACTCAATTGTAGGTGCAAAAGGGTTCCTAATCCCTAACGAGGCAAAGAAATTGTATCTGGAACTATCAGCAATAATCAATTTTGCTCCCGGTGCAGCCAGTTTACTTAACTTTTGAAATATAAGTCTGTATTTTTCTCTTGCACCACTATCATATTGAAGTTTCATACATGCTTCTTCGTCTAAATGGTTAATTGAATTATGCAATAAAATGATGTCAAAGGTCTTGTCACCGGTATCGAAATCTTGGAATCGAATAGGTTGAGCCCTGACGCTGTTCAGTGATAAAGCTGACTGAAGATGTTTAAACCTGTCTCTGATACCCTTTATGCTACCTTCTGCCTCGGGCTCTAGACAAATAACCTCTTTGGCCCCCATAATTGCACCATAAAAACTGAGCAAACCAGAACCACCGCCAATGTCTAGCATTGATTTTCCGATAAAAGAAACATCTCGAAATAGGTAGTCTAAATAGGATCTCAAATTTGCTTTAAAAAATGCAGGCAATATTCCTTTCGCTGTTACGATAATAAGATAATTATCGATTAGACTATTAATTTGACTATATTGCGTGCGCTTCTTCATTTCTTCTTATATAACGTTTGTATATATTCTATATATTTTTTTACAACTTTTTCTATTGAAAAGTTGGCTATGATGCTTTTTCTAGCAGCATTGCCTAGCCTATCGCGAAGATTTTTGTTTGCGATGAGCAATTCTAGCTTTTCAGCGATAGCGCTAGAAGAGGGATAAGTGAGGCATCCGTTATCCAAATCTTTGATCACTTCTGGTATGCCTCCTATAGCCGTAGCGATTACAGCCAACTCCATTGACATAGCTTCAAGAAGAGCATTCGAAATCCCCTCGCTTTTTGAGGGTAATATAAAAATATCAGCGATATCATAATACTTTTTTACATCACGGGTGCCTCCTACAAATATGACATGCTCGTCTATTTGAAGAATTTTAGCTAAAGTTTCAAAGTTATCCTTATAAGGTCCTGAGCCAACTATAATTAACTTAAATTGCGGGTATAACTTGACCACACTAGGAAGTGCTTCCAATAAAAGATCCAATCCTTTGATTGGATCGATTCTCCCAACATATAAACCGACAACATGATTTTTAAGATTGAGTTTTTCTCGGAACTGCTCTCTAATTTTAACATCAGACCTTTTGAAATACTCAGCATCAACTCCATTTGGAATAATATAAATTTTCGAATCACCAACTCCTAAGAGCCTAAGATCATTGACCTGATTATATTGAATTACAATTGCATCAGAGAACCTAGAGATGATTTTAAAAACTATTTTCATGAAAAAAGAACTCTTGATGGCTTCTAATTGTCTTTTTCCTCGCATACGTATAATAACCTTCTTTTTGAAAAGACTCCTAACGATAACCGCTACTAAACCAGGAGAGTCGCTGTCAGCTTGTAGAATCTGCACTCGCCTAGTTATGTTTGGATGGAATATAAAAAATAAGCAACTAGACATAATGAAAGTTAATGTTGATAGCAAACCTGAACTTTTACGTGCTGCAAAAACTCGATAAATTGGCACATTATTGAGAATTGCAAAGGATTTGAGGCCGTTCGATCTTCGCGTTATAATGTAACATTCAACTCCATGCGACAATAATACTTCCGCTAATTTCTCTAGTTGTTTCTCTGCGCCTCCGTAATATGGATGAAATAACGAAGTAATTATGGCAATACTCATATTGTCTTTAAGCATTTTGATACTTTACTTCTGAGCCATGACACGCCATTATGAGCTTCACTGTATTTTTAATTCTCTGAGCGAAATAATGTCCGCTATATTTACTTCTTTTTATCCAAGCTGAGCAGTATCGGCACAGGGTTTTGAATTTTCCTTTTGCCAGATATTTTCTTGAGTATTCATGAAATTTCATCTCATGAAAAATTATTTTAAAGAGTTGACATGCTATAGTATAGCCGATGGGTTGATTCTCTTTTAATCTTCTAACAGACGATAGAATTAATGTCACTTAGGATTCTCTAGCAATCGCCGAACAATTACAGTAAACTGAGTTTTTGTTTTTGAGCTGTCGTGACACTCTCTTACATGCCTTATACCATTAGCAACAAGTTTATCCATTAATTCCTTGTCGGAGACCAATTGGTCAATTGCTTTAGCTATGCTTTGAGAGTCACTTCTCACAACAAGCGCATTTTCCCCATCAACAAACCATTCTTTCCAACCATATTTAGTTGACCCGACAACAACGGGTAAACCGCAAGCCATCGCCTCTAAAACAGCCGATGGCAACCCCTCTATAAAACTAGGCAAGACAAAAACATCGCAAGACCTAAGTAGTCTGGGTATTAATTCTGGACTTACATAGCCATAAAAATAAACATGTTCCTCAAGAGTGAGTTTCCTTACTTTATTCCGTAAGTTAACCTCATCGGGACCGGAACCCACAACATGATATGAAATTTCAGGATATTTCTCCTTAAGTAACCCAACAGCCTCAATGACTCCTTCAATGTTTTTTTGCTCATCAAGCCTAGCAACGGTGATTAACTTTGGAAAATGCTTAGAATGAAAAGCCGGAACTACTTCACGATTAAACATTGAAAGGTCAACACCTTGGCTCAATAACCGTTGCTTCATAACAATCTTAGGGGAATACCAGCCCATATCACGATTCGAAATCACAACATCACACAAATAAAACGTCAACTTTTCAAGAAAATTGACAAAACCTGAGATTAAAGGGCCGAACCCGTACCTCGACCACACAATATATCTTGTTGGTTCGGAAATTCTAACCACAGACTTCCTTCGCAGTAATTTAGCTGTCAACGCAACAATAAATCCAGAATACGCATGCCCACCTAAACTTATCAAAACATGAACACCAGTTTTGGGAACTGACTGAATAACCTTAAAGAATGCAATACTATGGTACAAAAGATATCCTGAATAAAGCCCTAAGCCGTGAGATGCGGTAGGATAAAACCTAACAGAATAAACATTGCTAAAACTTTCTTTTAAGGGTTTTAGACCCGAATGACTTGCGATTAGATGAATTTCAAAAAGGTTAAAGTCGATGTGCTTCTTTATTAAGGGTATATGCTTGCTAACGTAGCCGACTTCGTTTATTGTTGGCTCCAAAACAATTAAAATAATGATTTTCTTGTGCTTCAGAAAATTAACTCACCTTGTACGATAATTCCTTTCTTATGATATGTCTAATGGATTCTCTAGGGTGTATTAGGTTATTTAAGCCTAAAAGGCATTCTACCATTTCTGTATTGACTCTGAACTTATTTTTATCTTCCTTGGAAAATAAAGAAGGTAACCCCTTGTCTATTATTTGGATAGGAGGGCATATTTTACCATTTGTAAGCTCTATAATAGCGCCTCTAACTATTTCTGCTAATTCCAAGATAGTTATCGGTTCTGGATATACAACATTAACAATATGATTTAAGCTGTTATCCCCTTTCGTTGCTCGACTGCTTAAAATAAGCTCTGAGAACGCTTCGAAAGCCTTACATACATCTCGTATGTCAACGTAAAGCATTGGCCTATACATACTATGTTTATACGGTGTTATTGGTTTCCCTTCCAAACCTCTTTTGATGAATATATTCGCTGCGGTTTGCTCAGGCATTCCTTCTCCCAAAACTGTACCCAACCTTATGACCCCAAAGATCTTTTCGGAGGTTTCGTCATAGAATCTTACAATTCCCTCCTGTAAAGTCTTTGATAATGCATAAAGCCTCGCTCTGTCCTCAACTTTATCAGGTCTAAAACCAAAACTTTCGTCGATAACCCCTTCCAACCCTCGCTCACCGATGATGTGCCAAGTTCCTGTCAAAATCACACCCTTGGCTTTGGGGCTCTCGTCAACAGCTCTGCAGACGTTTTGTGTGCCTAAAATATTAACTTCGTAGGCTAATCTTTTTTGCTCATTTATCTGTGGAATCTGAATAATAGCCGTATGGATCACCAGATCTAAATTTGCCAGCGCGTCTTTAACGTCTTCATACCTTCGGATATCGCAACGCTTAAACTCAATTTTACCCTGTAACAGCTTTGGTTCTTTAATATCGATAATTCTCACATTAAAGGAGGGAGAAAAATGTCTAGCCAGCGTAGAACCTATAAAGCCAGAGCCGCCCACAATTCCAACATTCCATTTTTGCGTACCCATCTAATACTTCACATCTTCCGTTGCTTCATCGTAAACTTTTTCGACAATTCACATGTTAAAAACCAAACCGATCTTCCAGCACAGCAACTTGAACTCCTTGAGTAATATATGATAGCCCTATTCTCAATCCTGTCATTTAGCTGTTTCCTTATAAACTTTTTCGTATTTCATAACAACTTTGTTCCATGAAAAATTTCTTGCTACGTATTTTCTTGCATTCTCACCTATTTCTGTAGCTAGGCTCTGATCCCTCAGTAAACGTTCAGCATACTCGGTGTATTGGTCATAATAATTCCACCTACTGGCCAAAAAACCTGTTTTACCATGGATAACTACATCAGGCACTCCATGAGTATTTGTTGCAATAATCGGAAGCCCGAATAACGCTCCCTCTAAAAGCACAGTAGGCAACCCTTCAGAAATTGAGGGCAATATAAACAGATCAGCAATATGGTAACATTCAAATCTTTCTTCGGAGAGATAACCTGTAAACTTGATATGATGATTTATAGGGCGGGCCATTTTCTCTAACTCAGTACGCTGTGGTCCATCCCCCACAATTAAACCTTTGACCTTCAAGTTCCTCTCCAGTAACTTCTTAATTACCGTGATGATTATTTCAACGCGTTTCATTTTGACGAGGCGCCCTACATAGAGGATTACTTTTTCATCGTCAGTTATTCCAAATTTTTTCCTAATACTTTCGGCATCGAACCGTTTTTGAGTGTCAAAAATTTTTTTAACATCTATTCCATTAGGTATTATTCTTATTTTCCCCTCAGGTAGTCCCAATTTTTTTGCTTGTTCAGCAAGCTCCGAATATAACAATATAATTTTGTCGTAGCTCTTAAGGACTTTTATTCCTAAAGCGCATGTATAAGTTCTGGATAGCAAATCCATTAGTAGCGACCCAAAGGAATAATTTCCAATACCTATGAGCGCGTCGTTCACAATTACCGTCGAGAGGTTACCATATTTTCGCTTAATAAAAATAGGAAGGGTAGACGTCAAGTACTCATAGTCGCAAACATGAATTAAATCAACTTTGTTGAGTCGAACAGTATCATATAATTCTTTTATCCATTTCTGAAAAACAGGTATCGTAACCATCGAATCGGAAAGAGGCATGAAAATCGATGGGATGTATTTGACAAATATGTTTTCACGCAAATAGAAATTGTCACGCATTTTAGCTTTATCTGAAGGGTGTAAAATAGTTATGTTATACTTCTTAGGAAGATTTTCGGCTAATCCGTATATTTCTGGTCTTCGGCTTTCCGACGGATTAATGAAACATAAGTTCATTTCATTAAGCTTCTTTAGAAACTTTCAGAATTTCTCCTACTATACTACGTTGTCCCTTTAAAACATCTACGAATAGAGTCAGAGATGTCCACAAAGCCCCAAGAGTCGGCGCCATGTCATCAGGAGATATTATATCATCCGAAATTGAAAACGAAGCTATGAAATCTTTAATGGAAGCAAAAACTTTATGTGCATTGATGATGGACAAGTAAAGCCATAGAATGTCGCCCGGTATCAACCATCTCTGTCTCACACCCAATCTGTAACTTGGAGGATTGAAAATATCTTTTTTAACCAAACACCTATACAAGAGGTATGGAAAATCCACCCCTGCGTTTATCGCTAACGGCAAAGATCCCCAGAACCTTCCGTTAACCTCTAGAAGGCTCACATCCCAAGTTTTCTCGTCTAATTTGAATTCTACCATTGCAACTCCCTGCCAGTTCATTTCTCTCAGTAACTCTATTGTGTATTCCGCTAGTTTTCTATGCCATACACTAACTCTCAATGTGCCGGCACCACCGGTAACTGGGTACTCACGTAACCTTTTATGCATAAATAGTGCCATCGCGTTGGAATTGTCCATTAACACTTCTACGCCATATCCTACTCCCCGCACATATTCCTGTACAATAAAGAAGTCTGAAGGCACAATATGTTTAAGTTTACTCATCAGCTTCGCGTACTTAGATATTAGATCTTTCTCATTATACGCATAGTTAGTTGACGTAACCTTCATCGTAACGGCTTTTCCATCCTTCCAGAAAACTTTCATTCTAGGCTTAATAACCACTGGATAGTTAAGTTCGCCCGCCATTTCTCTCAAAGCCTTTACATCGCATATGAGGAAAGTTTTAGGGTGAGGTACCCCGCATTTTTGTGCAATGTCAACTGTTTGGAATTTGTCGTAAGCTTTCATTGCAACCTCATAGGAAGGTGCTGCCACTTTAACATAATCTTCAAATTCCTCTCTTCGTTCAAGAATTGGCATCATAGCAAAATCAGTTATGGGGACAAGCAAGTCTAATTTCATTTTTTTTACCAATTGTAGTAACGATTTTACGAATTTCTCCTTATTTTCCAATGGTGATGGGTAAGTCACTCTGTAAGCACAATATTTTGATAGAAATCCAGCATTAAACCTCGTGGCATCAGCAGCGACTACTTTTATACCTTTTTTACCCAGCGATCTGATAACCGCCAAAGCAGCCCTTTCTGATGAATCAGTAACTAAAACCTTGGACAATGTTCAACCTCGATAAAGACCAGCTACTTGTTTAATGGTCCCTGTTATGAAGCTAAAACCATGTACTATGAATGAGGACTCTTTTCCGATAAACTCTCTCTTACCATTGAGGATAAGTTCCCTTAATTCTTCAAGGCTACTTGTATTTGAAAAAAACTTGGTTCTCACACGCCCTATTTCAAATGAAAAATGGGCGTCACTGCAAGCAATTGCAGGCTTGTCTAGATAGTTTGCAAGTCTAAGAGCCTTAGCATTCTTAACGTGGGAGCTTCGACCGTTTAGCACCTCAACTACGTCCACATGACTAACAATCTCCCCCAGTCCTTTATGTCCATTGTACGGATGTGGTAAAACCACTAAGCCATCTTGACGCCTTATTTCCTCCACAACCTCGTGGAATCTCCTCGTCTTTATCTCATTTTGGACATAAAGTCCAATCACATCTCCTATATCGGTTTTCACTTCGATTCCTGGTATTACCATCAAATCCTTAACTGATGATACCTCATACATTATAACTAAGCTTCCCTTAATGGTATTGTGATCTGTTATGGCTATCGATGATAAACCTCGCTTTAATGCAAGCTTAATAACAGTTTTAGGTTCGAGAAAAGAGTCAAAGGAAAATTTAGTGTGTACGTGCAAATCCACTTCCATAGACATTAATTTAAACCATCCCCGCCGATTTCATGTACTCCGCAAAACTGGTGAATTGAAATTCACGTAACAGATTCTTAAACAGCTCCGCAGTTTTGTCTATATTATGGTACGTTACAAATGATTTGTATGGATTAAGCTTTAGCTTGGGCGTTTCAGAATCCAGCTCCCAATTGTGAACATATACGACAGCCGGTGACCCAAGCTTATTTATCTTCTTTATCGCTCTCCATACAAGACTCGGGGTAAATCGCAGGTAAAAGCCTCCAGCTGCTGGAATTCGTAATCCTACGAGCGAATACACAGCTAATGGGAACTCCCAGAGTTTGCCATTAACATCCTCCACGGTCAAGTCATCATTTGAAGGTTTATATGGCCTTACCAGTGCGCTAGAAACCCCGTAGAGGGGCGTCCACGCGGGAAAAACGCTTGAATCATACAATATTCGCATCGTCTCCAAAACTTCTAAAGTCCATTTGGTCTTGTTATCCAGCGAAAATGATGGCGCCCTGAAGCCTAGGCACGTGACTCCCGTCATTGATGTCAATAACTCATTAAACCTCTCTATTTCTGTTTCAAGTTGCTTCGGATTTTTTCCCCATAATGGTTTATGATCATATGAATGAAACGCTACTTCGTGCCCTTCTTTTGCTATCATACCAATTACTTCTGGAAATTTTTCGGCAATCTCTCCAACTACGAAAAAAGTTGCATTAGCACCTTCTTCCCTGAGTAAATCAAGCACAAACGGAATATTACAAGGCGCCCTATAACTAAGATGGCTCTTCTTGACATCCCTCGCATATTCAGCATGAAACACTTCTTCAATATCTATCGAAAGTATATTTCTCAATTTAGCCATCTAGAAGAAAACCTATAACTCGACACTTTTTCTAAGAAGAAAACCAAGACTCGACCTCTAAAGTTCCTCAAAACGTAACACTTGCTCCATCTTGTCTTTGTTTTCCAAGATCCACTCGTACGTCTTCTTTAATCCAGCTTTTATATCTGTTTTAGGCTCATAGCCCAAAATCTTTTTAGCCTTTTCAATGGAAGCTCTTCGCCTAACAACCTTATCCCAGTCTCTTCAAGGCTTAAAAACCACTCTCGCATCGTTTCCAGTCAACTCGTTAATCCAGTTGGCCAAGTCAATAATCCGCGTTTCAGTTTCAGAAGCCAAATTAACCGCTTCGCCAACAGCCTCTGCAACAACGCCCATCCTAAGCGTGCCGTCTACGATGTCTTCGACATAGGTGAAGTCCCTGGTTTCCTCGCCTGTCCCCGTAATCACCAGCGGCTGCCCATGCATAGCCCGCCAAATAAAATTGGGAATAACATTACGGTATTTTCCAGGCACTTCGCCAGGGCCGTAAACGTTAAAGTACCGCGCCAAGGCAACAGGCAACCCATAATAGTCATGGTACCAGTTACAGTAAAGCTCACCCACAAGCTTGTTAATCTGGTACGGCGTATCCAAATGCAACGAGACATAATCCTCCTTCAAAGGCAGAGGCGCCTGGCTCCCATAAACGGAGCAACCTGAAGATGCAAAAACGAAACGCTCAACATCGACGAGGCTGGCGTACTCAAGCGTCTTCAACGTTCCAAGCGCGTTAACAAGCAAATCCGTCTCCGCATGCTCAACACTGTTCTGGTTCGCAAAATGCGTCGCCAAATGAAAAACATAATGCGGCTTAAAACTGAAAATACGCTTCATCTTCTCCTCATCCAAAACGCTGCCATAAACGAAACGCACCCGCGGATCCTTCGGAAGGCTCCACTCATACGACGCCGAAAGATCATCCAAAACGATGACGCATTCAGGCGTACCCTGCAGAAGCGCCCGCGTCAAGTTGCTCCCAATGCAGCCAGCGCCGCCCGTGATAAGCACACGTTTCCCCGCGTAACCGCCCAAAATGTCCCGCGACGCCGTCACTCCGCCACCCCGCCGCCTGCACCGCACAACTGCCTGAACCAGGCTACCGTTCGACGCAGGCCTTCCTCCAAAGGCACGGTTAACCTGAAGCCAAGGTCACGTTTAGCCTTCGAAGCGTCAGGCGTCTTAACCCGCGTCGTAAACGGCTCCGTCGCCTTATACGTAACACGCGAATCATCCTTCCCAAGAATCCGCAGAATCAAGTCGGAAACCTGCTTAACCTCATACTGCACGTCGCCGCCCAAATTGTAGATTTCCCCAGCCTTAAAATTCTCCATAATATTCGCAAGCGCGCGGCACACATCCTCCACATACTCAAGCGTACGCTTATGCCCAAGATAAACCGTGTAAGGCTCATCACGAATCGCCATGTAAATGAAACGCGGAATCCAACCACGATAAGGCGTATAATGCTCGCCAGGACCGTAAACGTTGAAGAACCTAACCCGCACTGTTTCAGTCCCAAACATCGCCGCCGAATTCAGAACCTGCAACTCGTTAACCCACTTAGAAATCGCATAATCATTCATCTGCCTAATCGGCACCCTATCCAAAACGTCTTCGCTCATCACGCCGTCATAGTCGCCGTAAACCTCAGCGCTCCCGAAAAACACCATGCGAAAACGCTTCTTCTCCTGCATCCGCAAAACATTCTTCGTCCCAACAGCATTCGTCAACCACAAATTCTCATAGTAATCCTCCCCGTTCCATCGACCATACTCCGCAGCCGCATGATACACGTAATCGAAGCTATGCTCCTCAAACAAAC
>Ga0272449_1003208_pt1 | contig 14268 bp, 14 predicted proteins | sample YNPCB0241_FD_198679 | JGI IMG/M metagenome (GOLD analysis project Ga0272449, IMG submission 198679) | Hot spring sediment microbial communities from Yellowstone National Park, WY, United States - YNP-CB-024-1 | ecosystem: Environmental > Aquatic > Thermal springs > Hot (42-90C) > Sediment...
GGGAAACAGGTCGCTGAGGGCGGCACTCTGCAGCCACCACCGGGCGGGGGTAAGCCAAGGGCAGCGCCCTGCGAGGTGCGCCCCACGGTCGGGGTGCAAGGCATGCCCATTTCATCAACAGGAGGTGCGTAAACCACATGTCGGAGCAGATGGTCCCTTGCCTCTACTTTGACCGGCCCGGGCCGGCCAACACTGCGGCAACCCTGCGGGTGGCCCTGGAGCGCGCCAAGGCGCTGGGGCTGCGCACGGCGCTGGTGGCCTCCACGAGCGGCGCTACGGGCGCGGAGGCGGCGCGCCTGTTCGCCGGGAGCGGCATCCGCCTGGTGGTGGTGAGCCACTCCCACGGCTTCCGAGAGCCGAACACCCAGGAGTTCCAGCCGGAGCACCACCAGGCCATTGAGGCCGCGGGGGGCACGGTCCTCACCTGCCAGCACGCCTTCGGCGGTGTGAACCGCGCCGTGCGCCGCAAACTGGGCACGTACCAGTTGGATGAGATCATCGCCTATGCCCTGCGGACCTTCGGCGAGGGGCTCAAGGTCATCGCCGAGATCGCCGTCATGGCTGCCGATGCCGGCCTGGTGCGCACCGACGAGGAGGTGGTGGCCGTGGCCGGCACCGGGCGAGGTGCCGATACCGCGGCCGTGGTCCTGCCGGCCAACGCCCAGGACTTCTTTGATCTGGAGATCCGGGAGGTCCTCTGCAAGCCGCGGGCCCTGCGGCGGTAGCAGGCCATGCGCATCCTGCACGTCTACAAGGATTACTACCCCGTCCTCGGGGGCATAGAGAACCACATCCGCCTCCTGGCCGAGGGCGAGGCCGCCCGGGGGCACAGGGTGGCTGTCCTGGTCACCAGCCTGACCCCGCGCACCACGGTGGAGGACCGGGGAGGCGTCCGGGTCATCAAGGCCGGGCGCGCCGCGACCCTCTCCTCCACCCCCATCAGCCTCTCGCTCCCGGTCTACCTGGCGCGCCTCCGGCCGGACATCACCCACCTGCACTTCCCCTACCCCCTGGGGGAGATGGCGCACCTCCTCCTGGGACGGGGACGCCCCACCGTCATCACCTACCACAGCGATGTGGTCCGCCAACAGGGGTGGCTGCGGCTCTACCGGCCGTTCCTGCGGCAGGTCCTGCGCCGCGCCGACCGCATCATCGCCACCAGCCCCCACTACGTGGCCTCCTCGCCCTACCTCCGGGAGGTGGCCGACCGCTGCCGCGTCATCCCCCTGGGGATTGACGTGCGCCAGTTCCAGCACGCCGACCCGGAGGCCGTCCAGGCCCTGCGGGCGCGCTTCGGAGGGCCGCTCCTGCTCTTCGTGGGACGCCTGCGGTACTACAAAGGGCTTTCCCACCTCCTGCAGGCCCTGCAGGGCCTGCCAGGGGTGCGTCTGATCGTCGTGGGCGAAGGGCCCATGCGGGGGACGTGGGAGGCCGAGTCTCAGGCCCTGGGGCTCGGCGACCGGGTCTACTTCGTTGGCGAGGTGCCGGAGGAGGACCTGCCGGCCTACTACCACGCATGCGACCTCTTCGTCCTGCCGGCGGACCAGCGGAGCGAGGCCTTCGGTGCGGTCCTCCTGGAGGCGATGGCCAGCGGACGCCCCGTCGTCTCCACGGAGTTGGGGACGGGCACGTCCTGGGTCAACCGCCACGGGGAGACGGGGTGGGTGGTCCCCCCAGGGGACCCCGAGGCGCTGCGCGCCGCCATCCAGCACCTCCTGGGGGACGAGGCCCTGCGCCAGCGCCTGGGTGAGGCGGCGTGCCGGTGGGCGCAGGAGTTTGACGTGCAGGTCCTGGTGGACCGGGTGCTGGCCCTGTATCAGGAGGTCCTGGGGGCGCGCGGCCGGGCTGGGACCGAGGCACAATAGTGCGCAAGGAGGGCATCAATGGACGAGGCTTTGCGGGCCGAGATCGCGCAACGGGCCCGAGAGATGGGCCTGGACCTCACGCCGCGCCACTGGGAGGCGTTGGAGAAGGTCCTGGCCTACTACGCTGAGGCGGAGATGCTGCCCACCATCCGCTTCCTGTACCGCCACTTCGGCCGGGAAGAGGCGCACCGCCTCTTCCCCCAGGGGATGCGGACGGTGGCCGCGTTGCTGGACAAGGAACCCCCGGAAGGGTGCTGAGGACGTCCAGGCCCCGAGGAGCCTGTTGAAAAGGAGAGGACACCGTGTTCAAAGTGCAGGACTACCGGGAAGTGGAGGCCGAGCCGTTTGAGGGCGCGCCTGGCGTGACCATCCGCTGGGTGATTGACGAGCACCTGGACGATGCGCCGACTTTCGCCATGCGCGTCATTGAGGTACAACCTGGTGCAGCCACGCCCTACCACACCCACTGGCAGGAGCACGGGAACTACATCCTGGAGGGGATTGGCTACGTGCGGTACGGCGAAGAGGTCCACCGGGTGAAGGCCGGGGATGTGGTCTTCGTGCCGCCGGACGCGCAGCACCAGTATGTGAACGACGGCGATGGGGTGCTGCGCTTCATCTGCGTCATCCCCCTGCCCTGGGTGCGCAAGGCGCGGCAGGGCGCGTAGACCCCTCGCCCCTGCCGCCACAGGTGGTAGGGTCTGGAGGGGCGATTCGTGAGTCGCCCCTACAAACCTCACCCCATCCCCCCAACCCCCTCCCTCTCCATCAGCGGATGGAGAGGGAGGGGGAGCCGAAGGCCAGGGGAGGGTGAGGGCCGTAGTAGGGGCAATTCATGAATTGCCCCTACAGAGCCCACCCCCTCTCCGCAGGCGGAGGGGAAGGAGGCCAGGAGGTTGGGGTGAGGTTCATAAGGCGCGGTTCACGCACCACCCCTCCAGATCCCTGCCGCCTGTGCAGAAAAGGGGCCTGGCAAGGCCGCTCGCCCTCTTGACAACGGCGTCAGAACTTGGTATACTGATAGTAGTTAGGAGCACAACGCCTAAAGATCCAGCGCCAGATGGCCCGGTCCGAGGACCTTGGACCAAGGAGGGAGAGGGATGGCACCGAAACTTGAGCACCCTCTGTCCTTTGAGGAGTTCCGAGACCTCATGGCCCGGGAACTCCAACTGAACAAGGAAGACCTCACGGAGGACGCCAGTTTCTACGACCTCATGGTGGATTCCATCCGCATGGTGGAGATGCTCCTGCACCTGGAGGAGCAAGGGGTGGAGATCCCCCTGGAGTCGGCCTGGCAGATTGAGACGGTGGGCGACGCGTACCGCCTCTACCAGGAAAGCCTGGCCACAAGCCCCGGCGCGGCCGAGGGCTGGACCCTGAGCCCCAACCACGCCGGGGAGGGGTGAGCCCCAGGACCAGAGGAGCGGTTCCGCGGGCGAGAGAGTATGGCCGAAGACCCTGTGGACAGGTTGGTCAAACTCGGGTTCTCGGAGTACGAGGCCAAGGCCTACGTGGCCTTGCTGCGCAAGAGCCCGGCCACCGGGTATGAACTGTCCAAGATCTCGGGCGTCCCCCGCTCCATGATCTACGAGGTGCTGGGCAAACTGACAGCGCGCGGCGCAGCCATGACCCTGCGCACCTCCGACGGCATCCGCTACGCGCCGGTGCCAGCCCGGGAGTTCCTGCAGAAACTGCGCCGCGAACACGAGGGACTGATCGCCTCTCTGGAGGAAGACCTGACGAGCCTCTCCACGGCGGCTGAACTGTACGAGTATGTCTGGAACCTGAAGGGCCACGACACCATCATCGCCAAGGCCCGGGAGATGCTCGCGCAGGCCCGAGAGCGCGTCTACCTAGCGCTCCTGCCCGAGACCTGCGAGGAACTGCGGACCGACCTGGCCGACGCCGTGTCCCGAGGCGTGCAGGTGGTGCTCTACTCGCCCCAGGCCCTGGACTTCCCCGGCGTGCAGGCAGTCTGCGCGCCCGCCCAGAGCGCTGGCCTCCCACGGGCGGAGATGCTGGGGCTCATCCTGGTCGTGGATGGGGAGGAAGCCCTCATCGCCGAGGACTTGGGGGCTCCCGAAGCGCGCGCCTCGTGGACCATCAGCCCGCTCCTGGTCTTCATCGCCGAGCACCACCTGCGCACCGACCTCTACCTGCCGCGCATCCTGGCGCTCTTGGGCGAGAGGGCGCTGGAGGTCATCCGGGAGGAGGATCGCGAACTCTTCGCCCGGGCGCTGGAAAGCCACACGCCCACCGCTGAGAGGACACCCTCCAGTTTGTAAGGCACCCTTGGCCAGAGGAGGCCCCGTCCACTGCCCTCACCGGCCAGGGACACCGTGCTCGCGAGGATTGGAAGAAATCACAGAGGGCCCAGAGGCCACGGAGAACTCAGAGGGCAAAAGGGCCAAAAAATTCAGACCTTCTCTGTGCTCTCTGTGTCCTCTGTGGTAGATCCCTATGCCGGAGGCAACATGGTCTTCAAGAACCTCTTCCGTCGCAAGGGCCGCACCATCCTGACCATCGTCGGCATCGCCATCGGCGTGGCGGCCATCGTCGCCCTGGGGGCCATGGCCGACAGCATGCGTGCCGGCTACGGGGCCATCGCCAAGGGCAGCAAGGCCGACCTCGTCCTCACCAAGAAGGGAGCCGTGGACATCACCCTGAGCGGGGTGGACGAGGGCGTGGCAGACCAACTGCGTACCTGGCCCGAAGTGGCGGCCGTGGACGGCATGGTCATGGGCAACGTCCAGGCCGAGAAAGCGCCCTACTTCTTCCTCTTCGGCTACGACCCCGAGGGGTTCGCCGTGGAGCGCTTCCGCGTTGTGGAAGGCCAGAGCCTGCGCGAGGCACGCCACGGGCACGGCAAGCCCCTCATCCTGGGCCGCGGCGCGGCGGATGCCCTGGATAAGAAGGTGGGCGACACCCTCCGGGTGACCGGCGGGGTTTTCCGCGTCGTAGGCATCTACGAGACAGGGGACGCGTTTGAGGAAGCGGGCGCCGTCATCCCCCTGCGGGAGGCCCAGAGCCTCCTCCACCGGCCCCGCTCCCTGGGCCTCCTCTACATCCGGCTGCGCTCCCCCGGGGACGAGGTGCGCCTCAGGGCGCGGGTGGAGCGCCAGTTCCCCGACCTCGTGCTCACCAAGACCACGGACTTCGCCGACCGCCAGATGATGGTCCAGACCATGGAGGCCTTCGCCTGGGGCATCGCCTTCCTCGCCGTCCTCATCGGCGGCGTGGGGATGACCAACACCCTCTTCATGTCCGTCTTTGAGCGGACCCAGGAGATCGGCCTCCTGCGCTCGCTGGGGTGGCGGCGCTCGCGCGTCCTGCGCCTCATCCTGGGCGAATCGCTGGTCCTCGCGGCTCTCGGGGGCCTGGCCGGCCTCGTCCTGGGGGTTGTCTCGGTGCTCCTCCTGCGCGGGGGACTGAGTTACTTCGGCGCCATGGGAGCGCGGTTCTCGCCGGACCTCTTCATCCGGGCTGGGATCACCGTGGGCGTCCTGGGGCTGGTGGGGGGCCTGTACCCGGCCTGGTGGGCCAGCCGCCTGGTGCCCCTGGAGGCCCTCCGCTACGAGGGGGGCGGGGACGTGCGCGTGCCGCGCGCCATCCCCGGTGGGATGACGGTCCGCAACCTCTGGCGGCGACGCACCCGCACCGCCCTCACCCTCCTGGGGATCGGCATGAGCATCGCTGCCATCGTGGCCCTGGGCGGCATCATGCGCGCCACGGCCGACATCCTCACGAACACCCTCACTGCCGACCAGGCGGAACTGGCAGCCATTGAAGCGGGGGTCTCCGACACCAGTTACAGTTCCATTGACCAGCGGGTGGGGGCCCGCATCGCCGCCCTGCCCGAGGTGGAGGCCGTGGCCGGCATGGTCTTCGCCGCGGCCAGCAGCGACAAGGTGCCCCTCATCATAGTCTTCGGCTACCACCCCCAGGAGTTCGCCATCCGCCACCTCCGCATCGTGGAGGGCGAGCCCCTCTCCGCCTCGCGGCAGGCCATCGTGGGGCGGCAACTGGCCGAAACCCTGGGCCTCAAGGTGGGCGACACCTTGCGCCTCCTCCAGAGCGCCTTCCGCGTCGTGGGCATCTACGAGACAGGCATCAGTTGGGAGGATAACTCCGTGGTCGTCCCCCTGCGGGATGCCCAGATGCTGGCCGATAAACCCCGCCAGGTCACCTGGTACTTGATCAAACTGCGGGACCCCTCCCGCGCCGAGGCTGTGCGGGACGACCTGAACGCGCGCTTCCCGGAGATCCGGGTCTCCCTGACCTCGGAGTTCGTGGAGAACATGCCCGATATGCAGCAGGGCCAGCAGATGGTGGGGCAGATCGCCTTCCTGGCCGTCCTCATCGGTGCAGTGGGCATGTTGAACACCATGCTCATGAGCGTGCTGGAGCGGACGCGGGAGATCGGCGTCCTGCGGGCGCTGGGGTGGTCGCGCCGCCGGGTGCTGGGGACGATCCTGCGGGAGGCGCTGGCCCTGGGCCTGGCCGGCGCGGTGGTGGGCATCCCCCTGGGCATGGGCATGGTCTGGGGGCTGAACCAGATCCCCCTGGTCAAGGGGTTCATCGGGGCCCGCTACGACCTGGACTTGTTCCTCACCGCGGTGACGGTGGCCCTCGGCGCGGGTGCGGTCGGAGGGCTGTACCCGGCCTGGCGGGCCACCCGCCTGCGGCCGGCGGAAGCGTTGCGGTACGAGTAGCATCATCGCCTGCATACGAGGAGGAGAACATGGCACACAAGGCGCTCTGGATAGCCCTCTTGGCTGTGCTGGTCCTCGGCCTGTGCGCGGGGTGCGTGGCCCCTGTCACCTCGCCTCAGGCCAGCACCACTGCGGAACCCCTGGCAGAAGTGCCCCGGGCCCAGGTGGCCTCGGCCACCGGCGTGGTGGTTCCCGCGCGCTGGGCAGCCCTGGCCTTCCCCCTGAGCGGCCCGGTGGAGACCCTGGCCGTGGCCGTGGGCGACGAGGTGCAGCCCGGCCAGGTCCTGGCCAGCCTGGAGAAGGCCGCCCTCAGGGCCCAGGTGGCCCAGGCCGAGGCGGCGCTCTCGGCGGCCGAGGCGCGGCTCGGGCAACTTGCAGCAGGGCCCCGCCCCGAGGACCTGGCAGCCGCCGATGCCGCCGTGGCCGCGGCCCAGGCAGATGTCGCTCGGGCCGAAGCCGCGGTGGAGGCTGCCCGCGCCCAGCAGGCCGCCGCCCAGGCCGCTGTGGCCGCCGCCGAAGCCGCCCTGGCGCAGGCCCAGGCCGCGGTGCGCCAACTGGAGGAAAGGCCCTTCCCCGAGGAGGTGGCGGCAGCCGAGGCCGAGATGAAGGGGGCCGAGGCCAGGGTGCGCCAGGCTCAGGCAGCCTACGACCGGGTGAAGGACCAGCCCTACGCTGGCATGTTGCCGGAGGCGTTGGCCCTGGAGCAGGCCACCTTGGCCTACCAGGCGGCCAAGGCGCGGTACGAGGCCCTGCTCCGGGGAGCCACCCAGGCGGAGCGGGATGCGGCCAAAGCCGGCGTCGCCGCGGCCCAGGCAAGCCTGGAGGGGGCCAAAGCCCAACTCGCCCTGGCCCAGGCCCAGGTGGCCCAGGCCGAGGCGGCGCGGGAAGGCGCGAAGGCGCTCCTGGCCCAGGCCGAGGCGCGGCGCGCCCTCCTGGCGGCCAGCCCCACCGAAACGCAGCGGGCCGAAGCCCAGGCCGCTGTGGACCAGGCCAGGGCCGCCCTTCAGGCTGCCCAGGCCACCCTCGCCCAGGCGGAGTTGCGTTCTCCCATCCAGGGCACGGTGACGGCCGTCGCCATCCGGCGGGGAGAGTTCGCCGTGGCTGGCACGCCGGTCGTCACCGTGGGCGACCTGAGCCACCTGCAGGTGGAGACCACCGACCTCAACGAGGTGGATGTGGCGCGGGTGCGGGTCGGGCAGGAGGTCACCCTCACCTTTGATGCCCTCCCAGCAAAGAGCCTGCGGGGCCGCGTGGTGCGGATCGCGCCCATGGCCAGTGGGCAGGGCGGCGGGGTCAACTACACCGTGACCATTGAACTGGAGGAGCAGGACCCCGCCCTGCGCTGGGGCATGACCGCCTTTGTGGACATCCTGGTGGAGCAGAAGTGAGGAGGCTCCAGTGAAGGCGAACGGCGACATCATCGTGGAGACGCGGGACCTGGTCAAGGTCTACGGCGACGGCGTGGAGGTGCGCGCCCTGGATGGCGTGAGCATCCAGGTGCGCCGAGGCGAGATGGTGTCCGTCATGGGGCCTTCGGGCAGCGGCAAGTCCACTCTCCTCCACCTCCTGGGGGCCCTGGACCGGCCCACCAGCGGCCAGGTCATCGTCAACGGGCAGGACCTGGCCACCGTGCGCAACCTGGACCGCTTCCGCGCCCAGACGGTGGGGTTCGTCTTCCAGTTGCACAACCTCATCCCCACCCTGACCGCCGAGGAGAACGTGGAGGTCCCCCTCTACGAGGCCCGGATGGGCCCCCGCGCCCGCCGCAAGAGGGCCCGGGAACTCCTGGAACTGGTGGGCCTGGCAGGACGGGAGAGGCACCTCCCCAACATGCTCTCCGGGGGCGAGAGGCAGCGGGTGGCCATCGCCCGGGCCCTGGCCAACGAGCCGGCCATCGTCCTCGCCGACGAGCCCACGGGAGAACTGGACTCGGAGCGGTCCCGGGAGATCATCTCCCTGATGCACCGCCTGAACCACGAACTGGGCACCACCTTCATCGTGGTGACCCACGACCCCAACGTGGCGCGCCAGACCGACCGCATCCTCATCCTGGATTCCGGCCGGGTGGTGGCCGAGCACCTCACCACCGACCCCTACGCCGAGGACCTGCGCACCCTGCGCGACTCCCCCCTGGGGCGCGCCCTCCTCAACGGCACGGAGGCGGACCTGGTGGCTGGAGGCGTGGTCCTGGTGCGGGGCGGCCAGCCCACGGAGGCCGGCCGCTGGCTCATGGAGATCCTGCGCTCCGTTTAGGGGTCCCTGCCCCCTCCTATCCCCCCGCCCTCCCCGCCGCGGGGAGGGCAGAGGGTGCCGCCGCAGGAAGCGAGGGCAAGGTCCGTAAGGGCCATTCGTGAATTGCCCCTACGAACCTCACCCCAGCCCCCAAACCCCCTTGCCCTCTCCACCTGCAGAGGGGGCAAGGGGGCTGCAAGGGCAATTTATGGCTCGCCCCTAGTACTGCGCCACAGTGGCTCTTGACGATGTGTAATCCTGGGTAGGGGCGCACGGCCGTGCGCCCCTACTCAATCAAGAACCACCGTGGCGTAGTACTAGGGGGGTGCCGCCGCAGGCGGCGCGTTGCCAAAAGGGGCCCCCTGTGTTAGAATGCGCACCGGACCACGAGAAACCTCTTCTGCCCACAAGGAGGATCGCATGAGCGTACGGACCGTGGATGCCCTCCTCATCGGCCTGGGGAACCTGGGCCGCCGCCTGCTCCAGATCCTGGACCGCAAGGGGGACGACCTGGCCCGCACCTACGGCCTGCAGGTGCGGGTGGTGGGCGTGGCCGATAGCGGCGGCGCCGCGGTGCGGCCGGAGGGCCTGCCCCTGCCCCACGTGGTCGCCTGGAAGGGGTCCGGCCGCTCCGTGGGGGAGATGCCCGAGTTCGGCCGGCCGGGCATGGCCGCCTTGGACCTGGTGCGGAGCGTGAAGGCGGACCTCTTGATGGAGGCCTCGCCGGTCAACCTGCGGGATGGCGAGCCAGGCCTCTCTTGCATCCGCACCGCCCTGGAGAAGGGGATGCACGTGGTCACCCCCAACAAGGGCCCCCTGGTCCTGGCCTACCGCGACCTCATGGACCTGGCACGACGCCGCGGCGTGCAGTTGCGCTTTTGCGGCACGGTGGCTGGAGGCCTGCCCGCCCTGAACCTCGGCCGGCGGGACCTGGCTGGGGCCACCATCCACCTCCTGGAGTCCTGCCCCAACCTCTCCGCCAACTACGTCCTCCTGCAGATGCTGGACGGCGCGACGTACGAAGAGGCCATTGCCGTGGCCCGGCGGGAGGGCGTTCTGGAGGCCGACCCCTCCCTGGACTTGGAGGGGTGGGATGCGGCCAACAAACTGGTGATCCTCGCCAACCACGTCCTGCGGGTGCCGGCTACCCTGGCCGATGTGGAGGTCCAGGGGATCACCCACCTCACCCGAGAAGACCTCCTGGCGGCGCAGGGGGCTGGGCAGACGGTGCGCCTGGTGGCCGAGGCGCGCCGCCGTGCCGACGGTTCCTACGACCTGAAGGTCGGGCCGCGCCACCTCCCCCTGGACCACCCCCTGGCCCGCCTGGGCCACAAGGAGATGGCCGTCGTCTACCACACCGACATCTACGGCACCATCACGGCCATCATCCGGGAGCCGGACCCCACGCCCTCGGCGGCCACGATGCTGCGGGACCTCCTGGCCATCTTCGCCGATGCTTCTATTTTGTAGGAAGAGGCGAACGGGCCTCGGCCAGCGAGAGGCGCGGAGGTGACGACCATGGCGCACGAGGACTGGGTTGCGCTGGGCCTTCGGGAGGAGGCGCTCTGGTGGTTTGACCGGGAAGAGGGCAGGCTGGTGAGCCTCCTGCCCCAGGTCTGGGAGCAGGCAGCCCAGATGGGCCCCGAGGACTCCTCGGCCTCTGGGGACATGGCCCTCGCCTTCCGCATCCGCAGGAACCCGGCCCGGTACCTCCGCATCCCCTTCCCGCCCGAGCAGGACCTGGAGGATGCCCGGGAGTTCGTGCCCACCATCCTCTCTTCGGTGGTCCAGCGCACCCTGCAGGGCGTGCTGAACGGACCCAGGGCCATGGACCGGTTCCGGTCCCTCCTGGCCCGGCACCCGGAGGAACTGGCCCGTTGGCAGGCGTTCCGCGCGGCGCGGCTCAGAGACCGCATTCAGGAGTGGCTGCGTGAGCAAGGGCTGCGCCCACTCTAGCCCCGCGCCCTCCAGCGAGGGGGCGCCCCTGGCCCTCTCCGGGGTCGCCCCCCTCCAGGAGCCAGTGGCTGTTCCCGGCGAGCGCGCCATCCCCCAGACATCCGAGCGGCTCCTCGCCCGCACCCTGCAGCTGGCCTGGCCAGCCATCGTGGAGCAACTGCTGAACATGATGGTGGGCCTGGTCAACGTCTACCTGGTGGGGCACCTGGGGGCAACGGCTCTGGCCGCCGTGGGGCTGGGCGACCAGGTGGTCATGCTCTTCTCCGTCCTCTTCTCCGCCGTGGCCGTGGGCACCACGGCCCTCGTGGCGCGCCACGTGGGGGCCGAGGAACGGCACTTGGCCGACGTCGTGGGGTCTCAGTCCATCCTCCTGGGTGCGGGGATGGGGGGCCTCTCGGCCCTGGCCATGGGGCTCCTGGCCGAGCCCCTGCTCTGGCTCCTGGGGGCCGCGCCGGACGTGGTGGCGGCGGGAGCCGTGTACTTGCGCATCGTCGCCGCAACGATGCTCCTCACGTCGGTCATGTTCGTGGGGAACGCCGCCCTGCGGGGCGCGGGCGACACCCTCACCCCGATGCTGGTCATGCTGGGCATCAACGGGGTCAACGTGGTGGTGGCCTACGCCCTGGTGAACGGCGCGGCGGGCCTCCCGCGCCTGGGGGTGGCCGGTTCCGCCGTCGGCGCGGCCACGGCGCGGGGCTTGGGTGGCCTCGCCGTGGTCTTCCTCCTCCTGCGGCGGAACGCGGCCGTGCGCCTGCTGCCCCACTTCCTGTGGCGCCCCGTGGGACACCACCTGCTGAGGGTGCTGGCCATCGGCCTGCCCACCGCAGGGGAGCAGTTCTCCATGCGCCTGGCCCAGCTCCTCTTCGCCTCCCTGGTGGCCCGCCTGGGCACCGCCGCCTATGCCGGCCACCAGGTGGCCCTCACCCTCACGTCCCTTTCCTACATGCCGGGGTGGGGCTTCTCCGTGGCCTCCACCACGATGGTAGGCCAGGAACTGGGGGCACAGCACCCGGAGGGGGCGGAACGCAGCGCGGTCCTGGCCAGCCGCCTGAACACCTTCGTGATGGCTGCTATAGGGCTCCTCCTCTTCCTGGAGGCCAGGCCCCTCGCAACGGCCTTCACCAACGACCTCAGCGTGATCCAGCAGGCGGCCATCGCCATCCGGGTCGCCGCCATCGGCCAGCCGCTCCTGGGCATCTCCTTCGTCTTCGCCGGGGCCCTGCGCGGCGCAGGGGACACGCGCCCCGTCCTCTACATCACCACCATCGCCCTGTGGCTGGTGCGCCTGCCCCTGGCCTACCTGCTCACCACCACGGCGGACCTGGGCCTCGCCGGGGTGTGGACCGCGGCCAACCTGGACTGGCTGGTCCGCAGCGGTCTCCTGTGGTGGTGGTTCCGCCGCGGCCGGTGGAAGACCATTTCCGTCTGAGGTGCGAGGGGATGCTCCCGCCAGCGCACGTGGAACTGACCTGGGGCGTGCTGCAGTGGCTCCAGGAGAGGGGCCTCTTCCGGGACGCGGACTACCGGGGGGTGGCCCTGGCCTCCATCCTGCCGGACCTGGTGGACAAGCCCCTGGCCGTCTTCGCCTTCCCCAATGCCGGCGCTGCGCTCCTCTTCGCCCACACCCTCCTCCTCCACGGGGTAGCCTGGGCTGTCCTCCTGGCGCGGCGGGCGTGGGGCTGGCTCCCCTACGCCCTGGCCTTCTCCGGCCACCTGGTGGCCGACCGCATGTGGGGCTTCACGCAGACGCTCCTCTGGCCGTTCCGCGGCTGGAAGTTCCACCAGTGGCGCCACGTCGGCTCGCCCGGCGACTTCCTGGAAGCCTATGCCGACATCGTGCGGGAGGAGCCGAAACTGGTCCTCTTTGAGGTGGCGGGGCTGGTGGCCCTCCTCTGGTTCGTCGCCCGCAACCGCCTGTGGGAGCCGGCCCGCCTGTGGACCTTCCTGCGCACGGGGAGGCCCCAGGGCCCCCATGCCCAGAGGAGGGGTGTGCCGTGAGGGTGGTCGGCGGGAAGGCCCGGGGGATGCGCCTCTTGAGCGTGCCCGGGGAAGGCACGCGCCCCATCACCGACCGCGTCAAGACGGCCCTTTTCGGCGTCCTGGGCGAGAGGGTGCGGGGGGCGCGGGTGCTGGACCTCTTCGCCGGCACCGGCAGCGTGGGGATAGAGGCCCTGAGCCGCGGCGCGGCCCGGGTCGTCTTCGTGGACCGGAGCCCCAAGGCCCTCCGCGTGCTCCGGGAGAACCTGCGCCGCACCGGCCTGGAGGAGGGGGCCGAGGTGGTCCTCGGCGATGCCTTCCGCTACCTCTCCCGCACGGAGGAGGCCTTTGACCTCATCTACGTCGCCCCCCCGCAGTACCGCGGCCTCTGGAAGCAGGCTCTCCTGGCCCTTCAGGAAAGCCCCGCCCTCGCGCCGGGCGGCGAGGTCATCGTGCAGATCCACCCCAAGGAGTTTGAAGCCCTGGACCTACAACGCCTGTGCCTGGTGGACCAGCGGAAGTACGGCAGCACCCTGCTCTGCTTCTACCGGGAGGCTCCTTCGGAGGCTGAGGAGGGGTAGAGGAGTTGTCCACGGAGGTGCCTGCGATGGACAAGGTCATCATCACCGCCGCCCTCACCGGCTCCCGGACGACGAAGGCCCACAACCCCGCCGTCCCCTACACGCCCCAGGAGATCGCCGAAGACGCCGTCGCCTGCTGGCAGGCCGGGGCAGCCGTGGTCCACATCCACGTGCGGGACCCTCAGACCGGTGCCCCCTCTATGGACCTGGCCCTCTTCCGGGAAGTGGTGGAACGCATCCGGGCGCGGTGCGACGTGGTCCTCAACTTGACCACCAGCGGCCTGCACCTGGAGGGGCCGGACGTCCTGGAGCGGCGCCTTGCGCCCGTGACCCTGCACCCAGACCTCTGCTCGCTGGACATCGGCTCGGTGAACTTCCGGGACCGCGTCTTCCTGAACCCGCCCGAGTGGGGGGAGGTGGCTGCCCGGCGGATGCGGGAGCACGGCGTCAAGCCGGAGATAGAGGTCTTTGACGTGGGGCACGTGGCACAGGCGCTGGACCTCATCGCCCGGGGCCTGGTGGAGGAACCGCCCTACTTCCAACTGTGCATGGGCGTGCCGTGGGGCATCCCGGCCACCCCGGAGAACCTCCTCTTCCTGCGCAGCCAGTTGCCGCCGGGAGCCCGGTGGTCGGTGCTGGGGGTGGGCCGGGCCCAGTGGACCATGGTCGCCCTGGGCATCCTCCTGGGCGGGCACGTGCGGGTGGGCTTTGAGGACAACGTCTACCTGGAGCGGGGGGTCCTGGCGGCCAGCAACGCCCAGATGGTGGAGAAGGCGGTGCGCCTGGTGCGGGACCTGGGGCGCGAGGTCGCCTCGGTGGACGAGGCGAGGGCGATCCTGGGCCTGCCTGCCCGGCCCCTGGCTCAGGCCGCGCCCACCGCCACCCCGTAGCACGCCTCGGCCAGGCGCACCAGGTCCTCGTAGCCCCAGGTCCCGCGGTCGGTCA
>Ga0272449_1003211_pt1 | contig 14266 bp, 13 predicted proteins | sample YNPCB0241_FD_198679 | JGI IMG/M metagenome (GOLD analysis project Ga0272449, IMG submission 198679) | Hot spring sediment microbial communities from Yellowstone National Park, WY, United States - YNP-CB-024-1 | ecosystem: Environmental > Aquatic > Thermal springs > Hot (42-90C) > Sediment...
GAGGCTTATTTACGATCTTGTTGATACTTGGGAGAGGTTATTTGGTATTAGGCCGTCTGTAGAGACAGTAATTAAGATCATGAAGGTTGAAGAGCTTTTAAAGCGAGGGGCAACGCTTAGGGAGGCTATCCGCAGCGTTGGTCTTGGATGGAAAAGCTTCTACAAATACGCATGGCTGATGTACCTTAGCGACCCCGACCTCTTAATACCCATACCGAAGCACTTCATAAAGCAGTATACGCATGTGCTGAGCTACGATACCCTAGTGCAAACTAGGGTAGTACTGAATGAGGTTGCGAAATACGCAGCATTAGAAATGACAGAGGAACTATATCGTGAAGGTAAGGTAAAACCCGACGAGTTCGGAAAGAAGTGGTACAAACTAGCCCAAAACCTATTAAAGACGTGGATACACGAACTGGCAAAGGACATCCTCTCCAACTATATAGCGATAATGCGGTTCTAAAGAGAGCGTGTAAAGCTATGTTATGAGGCCATTGACGTGACTTTACTTCAGCGTAGTTCAACGGGTTTGACCACTAAGGCCTTCTCCTATGCGTTTCATATCCAACCCCTATCTCTTAAAGGGTATTGTGAGCTGTTGCAGAGCTTTGTTACGTGGATTTCAGATAAATTGCACGGATCTGGAAGTAATTTTGATTGCTACTTGAGGAACGGTATTGTTGTAAGGTCTTGGGATGGCTACTTGTTTTATGCAAGACCTAGAACTTCCGATCTCTATGCTATATGTTGTGAGGAGGTTTACGAGCTTAAGAACTGGTTTAAGCCGCATGCAAAGGGCGTTGTAGTTGATGTGGGTGCCTACATTGGGACATATACTGTCAGAGCCATGTATTCAGCAGATCTTGTTATAGCGATAGAACCTCTGCCATATAATTTTAGAATTCTTCAAACAAATATCAGATTAAATCTTCATAAACAAAAAGCCAAAACTATTTTGATCAACAAAGCTGTGGCTGAGAAAAGAGGAAGTGCTAAAATCTTTGTTCCGATAGCAAATCAATGTATCGGGACTGGAATAGCTAGGCTAGAACCTAATTTAATGATCGGAGAAAAAACATTAGACTTCAACATAGATATTGATACTCTCGACAATATATTGAATGAATTAAACATAGACAAAGTTGACTTTTTAAAGATTGATATTGAGAGCTATGTATCAAAAGCATTGTCTGGAATGATTGATACATTAAAAAAGACTAAAAGATTATTCATAGAATTAATGGGCGAGGATACAATGGTTGTACGTATATTGAAACAGCTAGGTTTTAAGCTAAATGCTCGTCACGGCAAAAATTTTCTTTTCTTAAAGGATTAGATTTGGAGAGATAAGTCATGACAACAATATTCTTGGATCAGATCCTTCGCCCTATAGATGAGATGTTAGGCACCCAAAGACTTTCACTTTTAATATATCTTATTATCATATTTGGATCCATATTTATATTTACGTTGGCTCTATCGAACATCTCTTCTCTCAGTAAGAATAAAAGAATTGAACTACCCTCTAATTTGACTTTTATCATAATAATGATCAATATTATTCTGCTACTACTAGGTATAGGCACCTCTGTTGGAGCATTTCATTACTCGTTATTTATCATTCTCTCTATATTTATGATCCCTGTAACATTTTACGCACTAGCGATAACAAATATTAATGAAAAATCCAGCGTGATAAGGAGAATCAAATTATTATCGTTGATTTTAGCTATGCTAATAATTCTTCTGTTCGGATCAAGACATATAGTCAACGGTGTAGAAGAAGGTGAGACAACATCTGACATGATAAACATCTTGATTAACGGCCATTTTAGGTGGTCTATTCACGGCTCACACTACGATTTTGCACCTCTCGATGCTATACTAAAGGTTGTGTTAAGCCATATTACTGGCGGCACTATTTTCAGTCCTGTTCTGGCATCGGTAATGTATACATGTTATGGCTTAGCAACATTTCTGTTAGTCTACATTCTTGCGAAAATAATTACAGATAGCTTTAGCCATGCCTTGGCTATAACACTATTAGCCATGTTATCCTATCCTTATTCTCCAATAATAGGCTTAAGCGTTCCTCCGGTCTCTCAGGCACATCTATTAAGTATAACAGCCCTGACATTTATCACAAGATCGCTACTCGGGTATAAAACCTTTATGTTCAGAGACTATTTTATTGTGATAGTACTTATCTTAGCATCCTTGCTTATGCATCCATCTACATTAGGGCTTGTTCTATATCTAACGTTCATTACATTTTGGCTGGCTTATAGAAAGAACCTTAGAAATCATAGCTACATTCTCTTCATACTTATATTCTCTTTAATGATTTACTTCGCAAAAGTAACATATACGGCGTTTACAATGGGCTTCGCGAACTACATACAAGTTTTGTGGAATTACATTGTGAATACCTTTATGGAGAGAGAGATAACAACAATCACTACTAGAAATCTAGGCTATAGTGTATTGCCTAGGCCATGTCTGACAGGTTTTGCAACTCTTTTGGGATATTTAGCAGGTCTAGCTCTTCCCATACTCATAAGAATGTTAAAAAGGAAACAGCTAGGCATGAGAGATCAGCTCTTTATAGTGACATTAATATTCTATGGAGTATTTGCATTAGCATCATTATCAACAGGCTTAGGAGGAACAAGCCAGTCACGCATAGCAATGAATGGAGCACAACCATATATGGAGTTAGCACTAATAATATATTTAGCGATGTTAATGCCTAAACAAAACAGATCATTAATACTTATACCACTAGCAATATCAGTTTTAGCAACGTTAATAACTCCCAACGCAATACCACAAAATTACACAATACCTATGGCAAAACCTGCTACATTAAATGATCATATAATCGCTTATGAATTTATAGGACTTATAGATAGATCTTATTATATCAATCTTTACACTACCTGTGGTGATGTAGGAAGGATTATCGCCTCTCAAGAGCGTGGAGATATTACCTATGGACTGGGCTCGACAATGGCAACGGTATACTACTTCATTGCTCCGAAGGTAGTTCCTGCAAAGAGCTACTGGGACCCATGCATAATGGCTATCGGTGCACCCCCGAAGAACGTAGACAATTATATAATTAATAGAGTTTTTGATGCATGGATCTATGGATTCTATATCTATACAAGGAGGTAGATATTATGAGTTTTTGTGCACCATTGATCTCCATAGTTCTCACAACGTATAACTCAGAAAAGGTTGTAGAGAGGACTTTGAAAGGTATCATTGAGCAAGACTTTCCACTGAATAGAGTTGAGCTCATAATAGTTGATGGAGGCTCAAAGGATAATACCCTAAAGATTGTCAAGGGATCTGTTGAGCGTTACTCAAAGCTATTCTACGATGTCAAGGTAATAGTTCACGATAGAAACTATGGTGTTTCTAAAGCTAGAAACGATGGGATAAAGATGGGTAAAGGGAGATACATACTTATTTTAGACCATGACGTGATTATACCTAGAGACACTCTTGCTAAGCTCCTGCAATACCTTGAATCAGCGGACGAGAAGGTGGTTACAATTATACCTCTACACAATTCAACATGTAGAAGTACTATCGGTTCATGGGAGTATATAATCAGGAGGGGAAAGATATGGAGAGTAAACGCTATTACATCCTGTGCCTTAGTGCGGAGAGAGCTGTTTAATGAGATAGGGCTTTATGATGAGACCCTAGGCCCTCCATACACGATTTATGAAGATATAGAGCTTGGTGCTAGAGCACTATCTAAAGGCTATAAAATACGTTTGCTAGGTACATTAGAGGTTATTCATGAGACATGCAATGAAGTCTCTCCAGAAACCTCTACAACCACTACAAGGCAAAGTAGCGTCGTAAATAAGATGAAAGTATTGTTGAGGTACATTAGGATTCTTAGAGGGGTATTGAATGCGCGTTACAGGTATGCACTAGCAGAGTATGTTCGCAGTGCGCCCATTACAGAGAAAATTAGGTGGTATACGTATACAGCGATAACAATTCTATTCATACCAATAGTGATATTGGCGTTTGTAGGTATATTTGTACCATTGTACGCATGGACCCTAGCATTAACAGTAATGTATATTGATGTTATACACCAGTATTGGAATGGTAAAGTGTTACACATTTCACTTGCTTACTCACTTATAGCATACGTATGGAGATTGCTTCGCTCACTTGCACTAATAATTCCCACATCATTACACCATAATATTGATAAGGTCTTAAAGGTGCTGTAATGAGGTTTCTCTATATAGGTTCTCGCGACGTCTTTAGCAGGCATGAATTAGGGTTTATAGCTTCTCTTTCTGAGCTTGGAAAGGTAGAGGTAGTTGTCTTAGGGTCTACGGCACGAGCTGAGAAGCTTTTTGTGGTAAGTGATAATGGAGAGCGTATTGTTGATCTTTATGAAGTTCCTTGTGAGGCTAAGTTATGGTTCTCTAAGCGTTGTGCAAAGATAGTTTCCGCAATTGTTGATTCAAGGATTTATACTGCTGTATTTGCAACGCCTAGGCTACCTATACTTGTTGCTTACCATCTAAAGGCTTCGAAGGCGATTGTTTTAAGGCTTTGGAGTATTAGAGCTGCTAAGTTGAGGGATAACCTTAGGTTTGGTGCTTACGAGGATATTCTACTCTTTGCACCTAGTATTCTTGCCAACATGTACTATATCCTAAGATCTGTGTATTCAATAGCAGTTGATCACGCGACTTACGCCCTTGCCACGAAGATCTATCAATTTACCAAGGATAGAATAGCTAAGGTTTACCCATCATACGGGTACATACCTGGTAAGGATGAAACAAACTGGGAGAGCCCAGAGATCATAGATAAGGGCGACTATATACTGGGATTTACAGTCCTAGGCAAAACAGGTCCTTACTTAAAGTTTGAGGCAAAACCACATGCAATAACGCTCTATCTCCTGGCTAAGAAGACTTGTGTTGATGTTGTATTAGCTGGTAGTAGCTATGATGATTGGAGACGCGCATTCCCAAGTATTGAACCTCCTAGGAATCTTCACATTATAGGTAAGGGATTTCCTGACAACATCATAGCAAAGATATATAAGAATGCGCGTCTAGTTATAACGCCAATTACTAATAGGAACATTTCTAATAGGCTCTTGGAGGCATTATTTTATGGGAAACCCATAGTAACGTCCGAGGTTGTTAAGCTAATCCATCCAGAACTAGAACACAAAAAACATCTCTACATCTCATCATGGGATACAATAGTTGATGATGTAATAAAGCTCTCAAAGGATGAAGATTTACTGAAATCTCTTGAGCAAGGAGCTAGAGAAGCTTATAGTAGATATTTTTCAACAAGACGTAATCTGATGTTTTTAAAGAGGTTGTTATCAGTATGAGGATACTTCAAGCATCTCACATATCAAATTACACGCCTCCCATTGGTTATGGAGGGATAGAGCTTGTTGTTGATACGCTTGCCAAGGAGCTGGTGTTACGTGGTCATAAGGTTCTCGTCCTGGGAGTTAAACCCCCTAACGCAAGTACTCAGTACGAAATTAAATCGGTGTTCAATAAACCTGTGAAGAGATCTAAAGTAATACATAAGCTTAGGTATTTGTGGAGATTACTGCTGGAATCAAAGAACTTTGATGTTATACACATACATGTTCAGTGGCTAACCCCCGTAGCAGCAATAATTAAGGAGTTGCGAAGCAAACCCGTATTGCTAACTCTTCATGCAGATCCAAGCAAATTCATTTCTCGCTTTAACATACCGCTAGTGGCTATTTCAGAGTCTCAGAGAAGGCGTTTAGAGAGTAGAGGAGTCAAAATAGCAACGGTGATATATAATGGTATAGATGTGGATAAGTACCCGTTTAGATTAGAGAAGGAGGATTTCTTTATCTACCTTGGAAGAATAGATGAAACTAAGGGGGTGCACATAGCTGTCGAAGCAACTAAAAAATGTAACGAAAAGCTTGTGATCATAGGGCCCGTAACTAATACCAGTTATTTTGAGCTTTACATAAAGCCGTTCATAGACGGCAAAAGCATTATTTATCTTGGTGAAGTAGACTTTAAGACAAAGGTAGAGTACTTGTCTCGTGCTAAAGCACTTCTATACCCAGTTCAATACGAAGAGTTCTTCGGCTTAGCAATGGTAGAAGCACTAGCTACAGGAACCCCTCTCATAGGTTTTCCACGAGGATCCGTAGCAGAGATAGTTAGAGATAGTATTACAGGCTACCTTGTAAGAAATGCTGAGGAAATGTGTAAGGCAATGAAGCGTGTTGATGAACTAGATAAGAGGGAGTGTAGAAAAGATGTTGAAGAGAAATTCTCATCTAAAGCTATGGCAGAAAAGTATGAAAAATTCTATAGGGAATTACTTAAACTACATTAGGTTTAATGAAAGGATAAGTATGCACCTTGCTAAAGACGCAATTAGCTGAAGGATTAAATCTATGGATACTAGATCAAATATAGAGAAACACAAAGTACTGGTTTTATTTGTTCCATTCTTGTACACTATCTTTAATAAATACGGCATTGTAGAGGGAACGAGAGAACTATGGAAGTGCCTTTGGGATTACTACGTATGGAAAACCTTAATATACGAATTTGGTGGACCTTATTTATTTTACATTATATTCGTGATAAGAGATGCAGGTTTTGATATAGGTCGCGTAATAGCCTATGGAATTTGGATATTTCTAAGTTTGTATATTTATGAAATAGGCTATATATTAAACGACTTTCTTGCATACTGGGAAGCCGAAGACATTCGAAATTCCAGACTTTCTAAGCTTTATTTACATGCTAATCGTGCTAATATTAACAAAATAGTATGGAAAGTACTATTGGAGAGATTTACTATAATATTATGTTTAATGCTAATTTGCATCATATACGAAGCAACAATTCATTGCTTTGCTACAGCGTTGTACGTGCTCATAATAATTCCTCTCTTCATATTGCATTCATCAATATATAGTCGATTCATTAGAGGATTTGTTACAGAGTTTGCGTTACGCTCATTAAGAGTGATGTCAACGATCTTCTTTTACCCCGACAATATTTTATCACGTCATTTGCTACTACTTTACTCTATATCTAATGGTGTGTTAGCCTCGTACGGTTATTTTGAAACAAAGAGCTTAGCTAAGATAAAATTAACTAGAAACATTGAGCTACTAGTTAAATGCTTAATAATGATGTTAGGAATTTTTATATTTATAGGTGATGCACCAAGATATATTGCTGGCGTAGCAATATTTCTATTACCGAGCTTTATAGCGACAAGTATACGCTACTTGGGATTTAAGCTATGGAAGAAGCATCGATAGAGAAGATATGCAACACCTATAGTGTAATAATTGTAGATCTCGATGATACATTAACGCTTGGTACCAGTATGGAGGAATTTTTAAAATTTCATATTCAGAGTCTCTATGGTTGCATTGGAATCTTGAAAATTAAGTTCGCGAATATGATCTTAAAATTCTTAAAGGCTCTTAAAATTCACCGTGATACCATCATCAAAGTTTATGCAAATTTTCTGCTCTTGGGTGAAAGATTTCGCGATCTTCAATATTCAGCACTACTATACTTATACGCTGTTATCAAGGAGCGGAAAATAAGAATAGATTTATTCAAGGTATTAGTTAAATGTAGGGAAAACGGTAAAACTATTATCTTAGCAACATCGAATATAGATCTCATCGCAAACACTATTTCAAAGTACATAGGATTTCACCATGTAATATTGTCAAAGATATTATGTAATGTTATGTGCAAGCTTGAACAAAGAATAAATGGCATGGAGAAGATGTATAGACTGATTAAGCTCCTAAGAAGTATAAAACCTTCAAGCGTTCAAGATATAATTTATATTACAGATAGATGGTCTGCCCATGCTGAAAAAGCTGATATGTACTTGAAGAACGTGTATATCGTATAAACAATAGGTTGCTATACCGATGACCGGGTGTGCACAATTAATAGATGTCGTTATGTTAACAAAAAACTCTAATAGGCCATGGTTTAGGCGTGTGCTTGCAGCAATAATGAGGGAGATACCCGTACATCACTTCATAGTTGTAGATGGGTACTCAACTGATGGAACAGTAGATGTTGTGAAGGAGTTTTTCGGAGACAAGGTCATAGTAATAAAGACCAAGGCCCCTCTTGGGTGTGCAAGGTATTTAGGTATGAGGGCTGTGGACACAGAGTGGTTCGCGTTTATAGATAGCGATGTGGAGGTTCTGCCAGGGTGGTTTAAAACAGTGCAGAAATACATGAAGCATCCCCGTATCTATGGCGTCCAGGGAGTGTATAAGGGAGGTGTGACAAGTAGGCATGTTCAACTTGTTTCCTCGCCGAGGAGATGCCTAAGTATTAAAGATGTGATTAAACATGGAATAGTGGAGCGATATGGTGCTGATACCGCACACGTGCTTTTAAGGAGGGATGTTGTTCGCCTAATCAACCCAGCCTTTCTGTGTCAATTAGAGTGTGGTGAAGACGCCTATATTGCGTGGAAGATCATTGAGGCGGGATACATCTATGTAGAGACCAGCGAATTGCAAGCAATACACTATTCAAGTCCTGAGGTAGTACTATTAAAAGCGCTACGTAGAAGTTTTGGCTACAATGGAATCTTTTATGGTATACCCTTTCACGTATATATGATTTCAACAGCAATTCGCTTTCTATCACATTTACTTAAACGCAGATGGGAGTTCCTAGTATATCTAACGAATCTCATTGGCGGCACAGTCTCGTTTACTAAGACCGTGAGGCTTGAGAGACTATGCCGCGAGGGGGTATAAAGTTCACATTTATGATTACTCGCTCAGCTTTATCATCTGAAGGACCTAGAAATTTTACTCTTGCATTAATTTCGTTATTGCGTAGTTTTGGCGTTGATGTGAAGTACAATGTTATTATGAACCCGCTTATATTGCTTTTGAAGGCATTGTATTACGTGATTCGAGGGTATGTGGTAGTATTTCCATTTGTTAAGGGATTTGAATTACTAGCGATTCTCTTTGCAATGCCCTTAAGTACTCTAAGTAGAGCAAGGATTGTTATCGTTAATCACGATGTTCATGGGCTCTACGAGTCCAAAGGTTCTTTGTTATGGAGTTTCTTAATAATTATGAGGTCTGGAAAGCTTCTTGACTTTCCACTATCACGTATAACAATGGTTTACGTTTCGCGTTACTCTAAATATTCATCGTATCATGTCACTGGATCTAGACATGTACATGAAAAAGGCTTGATTCTGTACCCTATATCGCGGAGTCATTTACGAGCTTCTCGTAGCAAAGATCACAGTATGAAAACGCCCTATAAGATTTTGATATTTGCTAAAGTGGCAAAGATGCTAAACGAGGATTTTTGGAATGTAATCGGTAAATGCTTTGAAGATTTCGTTAGGCAAGGTAAAGACTTTGAGTTAACCATTATGGGTGGCGGACCCCCTGATACTGTTGGAGCTGTTAAAACCATCATTTATAAGTATCTAAGTTCGGAAGTCCTTAAAAGAACAGTTTTCAGATTCAATGTATCTAATGAAGAAAGAGATAAAGTAATAGAACAAAGTGATTTAATGATTTATCCTCTTTCAACAGAAGGTTTAGGAATGCCCATATTTGAAGCAATAATGAGAGGAGTACCTGTACTTAGCACTAGGCAAACAGCTCTCATAGAGTTCGTACCTCCACAGATATACCCATACAGAGATTTTAAGTACCCAGATTTTTGTGAAGCTCTTATCAATGCATTGCTAAACTATGATAAGCTATTACAATATGTTGAAAATGTTAAGAAAGAGGTTACTATGATCACCTTAGCGAACCTTAAACAGTTACTCCAAATGTTATGAGGGGCTTAGAATGAGCGTTATTGTTATCTCAAGTAAGATTGCTAAATTTCGATTGTTGATGGCAAGAGCATTAAATGCATTGTATTATAGGACAGGGGTTAAAGTGTTTAGGGAGTTGTCAAATAGGCTTGCTTTAGGGATCCCTATTAAAGTTAATGATATTTGGTATGTTCTTACATGTGTTTCAGATTTACTAGAGCTAGTTCCTGAGTATGAACAAGAGGTATTTGACGAGTTGCTTAAGGTTTTAAGACCTGGATCAGTGTTTATAGATGTTGGTGCTCATATCGGTAGATACTTTTTCCCTATAGCCAAGCTTGTTGGTGAGAATGGGCTTGTTATTGCTATAGAGCCCGATCCTCCGGCATTCAAATCTCTTTTAATGGGTGTAAAGCTGAATAACTTAAGGAATGTTTTAGTGTTGAACATAGCGTTAGGCGATGGTGAGGACAGGGCTATTCTATGCCAAAAGCTTGTAACAGCTACTTCTAGTATTGCGGAATTTGATAAGTGTCGAAGATTCGTTGAAGTACCGTTAAAGAGGCTTGATAGCGTTGTTGAGGAGCTGAGGTTAAAGCGTGTTGATGCGATAAAGATTGATGTTGAAGGTGCTGAGATACAGGTGCTAAGAGCTGTTAATACTATTACAAGGTTCAAGCCATTCATTGTTATTGAGGTCAGGAATAGCAATATTAATGAATTTGTACGGATCATAGAGGGCCTAGGGTATTCCTGTAAAGAGCTTGTAAAGAGTGCTATAGACAGGGTATTTGCATGTTATAGTAGCTAAAGACTATGAGAAGTGTCTTACTTAGGTGAGGTAAGAGCCGTTAATTTTAGAGTATCCTACATGATATAGCGATGAAAAAGATTTGGGCATGTATATGAAGTTGATGATGAAAGGCGTAACTAGTGCTAGGGCTGTAGATGAGAGGCTTTATGTAGCTGTAGGTAGTGATGGAGGGGGCTGTAGGGTTGTAGAGCTCGGAGATGATGCAAAGAACGTAGCATTCCTTTCTGGTGCCCCCTGCAATCTCTTGCTGAGTTTTCGTGATAACTTGCTTGTTTCTGCTGGTAACACATTGTATACCGTGTCAAATGATGGTGCTAAACCCGTTCTTAGGGCTAGGCATGGGAACTGGTTTTGGCACGCTGTTGAGGCTTGTGATAAGGTTTTTATTCAGGAGTATGGTGAGAGCCCTACAGGTATTTACGTTTCCGAGGATCTCGAGGACTTTAAGTTACTTGTGTCAAGTAAGGATATAGACCCCTCGTCCAGGCACTTCCACTACATAGCGTTTGACGAGGAGAGAAGGGTTTTGATCACTACGCTTGGGGATGGAAACATTGTTAGGGTTGCTATCTCAGCTGATTGTGGGTCTAGCTGGAGACCTCTATACAAGGGACCGTGGCAGTTCGTTCCTGTACTTGTTGAGGAAGATAGGTGGATATTTGGTTTTGATAGTGGTATTGCTAGGGGTGGTGTAGCTATATATAATGTTGGTGAAGGTGAGCAAAGATTCATGTTCCTGAAAGCCGATGGTTATCGATACGCTCAGTTTGCATCCATAACAAGGTTCGGCGATTACTACATCGGTTGCTTGGGGTATCCAACAGCTATTCTAGCATCAAAGGACTTGCTTCACTGGTATCCTCTGCACATAGACCCTACCTCTACAAAGTACAACCCCTTTGTAAATGCTGTTGTATGGAGGGATAAGGTTGTTGCAGTTACTGGTAAAGAGCTATTGATGCTTGATTCTAGGGATGTGGAGGAGGCATTTAGGAGAAAACCATTCTTAGCACCATACAAGGCTTATTTGGATAGAGTTAGAGGAGCTCTATATGTATTGAAGAGGTTTCCGTAGATGCTGAGGCTATGAAGCCGAGGATCCTTGTGCTTACAAAGCTTTTTTGGCCTAAGGGTGGTGGTGCTGAGCTTGCCACGTACCTCATAGCCAAGGATATTCTTTCGAAGCACTTTGATGTGACAATAGTTTCTGGTACTAGGAACCCTGAACCCGATATCCTCAAGCATACTAGGTACATTCAGTGGGGTGCTGTAGAAGCTAGGTACAAACCTATTGAATGGATCAAGACATTTATGGGTATTGGTTGGATCAGGAACCTTATTGAGAAGGCAGACATTGTTTATATACCTTCGCACACCCTCATACCCCTAACAATAGCTGTGAAAAACATTAATCCAAGAGCAAAGGTTGTTCTTCACCTGCACAACTACCAGCTCTTGACATACACATCAATAGTTTTAGCCAGTAAAGATCCAGATATAGCAACAGATATCATTGTTGAGCTCGGGGAGCACAAGAGCCTATTAAGAGCCTTGCTAGCAGGTTTCGGGCACTACATAAACTATATCAATAGGCTTGCAGTAATAGTAGCAGACAAAATAATTTGTGTATCGCATGGACAATGCGAGATAATATTGAAGCATATACCTGAGATTAAGAACAAAGCTGAGGTTATATACAATCCACCTCCACCAATACCAACAATCAATAAGAGAGTTAGTGAAGAGCCTACATTGATATATGCCGGAGGAGCAAGCTACATAAAGGGATTCCAAATACTTCTCAAAGTGCTTACAAAAATATTGGAAAAATACAAAGCTAAAGCTTATGTTATACTTGGAGAAGTCTCTTCAAAAGAGAAAACGCTTGTGATGAAACTGGCTGGAGAAGTGAATGGAAGGTTTATACCCTTGACTAGGCTTCCGCATAACAAATACCTAAAGCTTCATGAGCAAGCATGGGCTCTTCTCTACCCATCAATATCAGAAGAAACACTAGGTTACGCTGTAGTAGAATCAATGCTCGCTAGAACAATACCTATAGCCTCAAGAGTTGGTGGTGTACCAGAAATTGTTGCGGGCACTATTGCGGAAAGGTTTTTATTTGAGCCTGGAAACGTTGAAGAGTTTGTTGACAGAATAGAAAGTCTTGTATCGCTATCAAAAGGCGAGGTCATGGATATTGGGATGAAGCTTAAGGAGAGAGCTAGCAAATTATTTGATAAAGAAAGGATAGAGCATGAAATAACAAACTCCCTTATGTCGATATTAAGCTGATAGCTGATGTGTGATCTGCTTGTTGAGATCTAGGAGTGGCGTATTGGTGGCTTTTCTTGGTCCTGTAGGTGTAGGTAAATCCACTGTTATGCATTACTTAGCTGAAATGCTTAGAGTTCGGGGTCGAAGGGTCTATGTTAGTTTTTTGAAATCCTTTCATGGCGCATCATTTGCTCTATGGTTTTTCACTGCTAGGATTCTCGGTTTGAGGTCTAAGGGTGAGTATGCTCCTTGGTTGCTGCTTATTAAGGCAGGAAAAGTTAAAGTTGCTAAACCATTACTCAACTTGACTATGTATTTTGACGCCTTTCTCTTCATACCTGCAAAACTGTTGCTTCTTAGATTGCTTAAGAGGCTAGGTTTTGTGGTTTTGGTTGAGGAGTATGCATATACCTCTATACTTGATTATTTGTATACAGGTAAGCAAATGCTTGACATGAAGTCATTGCCCCGAACTTCATTAAATATCGTTCTCAGCCTTCTCGCAAGGTATGAACCTGATGCTTTGATCATCTTAATAGCTGATACTAGGGAGTTAGTTAGGAGATGGCATAAGAGAGGCTATGGAGAACCACAACAACGATATCTTAAGCTTTTAATGCATTACTGCACGAACATAGTTAGGCATTCAAGAAAGATCGTAATCGATGCCACTAATTTAGATGAGCATGAAACCTTAGGATCTGTCTATAAATCAATTACGGAGGTTATAGGAGAGAGGAAAGGAAAAATAAAATGAAGTCAAGTACAAAATATACAAATTCAGACTATGCTAATTGCATAGTTTTGTCAGGTGCAGATGGCTCTGGTAAGACTACTACGGCTAGACTACTAGCCTCCTACCTCTCCCTATACGGTCCTACGCGTGCTCACTGGCTTCGGGGTTCACACCTACTAGCCTCGGCATTAGCTAAGCTCCTATCGCGGTTCAGTTCCCTCCGCGGTTTCTGTAATCCCTACTACGGTATATGCATCACTAGGAAGCTTAGGTTGTTGTGGGTACACGTAGAGTTCTGGTCCTTAATACCTTACGTACTCGTAAGGTCCCTACTTAGGTGGTTCTACGAGTTTCTCGTATGTGATAGGGGTTTCCTAGACTTCATAGCCTGGGTTGTTACAACACTCAACTACCCGTCATTTCTTAGTGGTACCTACGGTAGGTTCCTCCTTAGGCTTGCACGTAAGGAGGGACCTATACACCTATACGCAGACCTAGAGATCCTCAGTAGGAGGGCCGATGTCCCGAGGAACTTTATTGTTAGGGAGCTCGCTGTATACTGCGTTCTA
>Ga0272449_1003213_pt1 | contig 14262 bp, 8 predicted proteins | sample YNPCB0241_FD_198679 | JGI IMG/M metagenome (GOLD analysis project Ga0272449, IMG submission 198679) | Hot spring sediment microbial communities from Yellowstone National Park, WY, United States - YNP-CB-024-1 | ecosystem: Environmental > Aquatic > Thermal springs > Hot (42-90C) > Sediment...
ACCGCCGCAGCGCGCTCTTGGTTGCTGTGCTCATCTTCCTCAACGTTGCCATCTTCGGTTGCCTGTTCCTCATGGTGACCGGCAAAGTGGTGCCTTGACCCGGAAGGCCTCTGCTCCCCCGGCCCTCTTTCCACACCCGAGGGGGAACCCGCCATCCAGGGAGGGGAGAGGGCCAGGGGATGGGGAGGACAGGCCCTTTCACCTGCTTCAAGGAGGGATGCTCCACAGCCATGTCGCCGCGCCGACCGCTCTCGGAGATGGCCAGAGCCTGCCCCCTCGGGGTATGGGCCCTGCTCCTGGGCCTGGCCGGGCTCCTCGCTTGGTGCGCTGGAGACCCGGCCCAGGCCGCCGCCTGGTTCCAGTCGCCCGCATCGCCCCTCAGGCCAGGCTCCCTGGCGGGGCCGCCCGGCCTCCTGCCAGCGCCAGGGAGGGCCGTCCAGGCTTCCTTCTGGGTGGCGGGGCTGGCCCTGGCCACCGTGGTGGGCATTGCCCTGTTGCTCCACTGGACCTGGGGGCCATCCCCGACCTCTGGGGAGGAGGGGCGAGGTGAGGGTGCTTCGTAAGGCGCTCCAAGGCCTCCTGGCCTTCTGGGTTGTGTGTTCCCTGGGCGAGGTCCCCCTGGCCGCGCAGGGCCCGGACCCCCTGTCGGCGCTCCTGGACGCGGTCCTTCTGGACCTCTCCTACCTCTGGCTCCTGTGTGGGACCGTGACCTTCCTCGCCCTCTGCGTGGTCCTGGCGGCCCTGATCCTGCGGCCCCGCCGGGGGCGGCGACGGTAGGATGGTCCCTCCCCGCGCCTGGCTCCAGGCCAAGGAGGCCGCGGCTTCTTGGTGGCCCCTCGCCGTTGTAGGCGTGGCCTTCGCCCTGCGCGCTGGTGGCCTGGACTTCCAGAGCCTGTGGCGGGACGAGACCGACGCCCTCTTCTTCGCCACCCGGCCCCTCCCGAGGCTCCTCGCGACCTTCGCCATCCCAGGGCGCAACGGGCCCCTGTACTTCCTCCTCCTAGGGCGGTGGATCGCCCTGGCCGGCAAGACGGAGTTCGCCCTGCGCTTCCCCTCGGTGCTGGCTGGCACGGTGGCCCTGCCCCTTGCGTGGGCCGTGGCCCGCCGGCTGGGCTGCCCCCGCGCCGGGGCCTGGGCCCTGCCGCTCCTCGCCTTCTCGCCCTTGCTCGTTTGGTACGCCCAGGATGCGAAGATGTACGCCACCGTGCTTGTCGCCGTCCTCCTGGGGACGTGGCTCTTCCTCAAGGCCCTGGAGGAGCGGCGGCCTCTCCTCTGGGCGGCTTACGGCCTGGTGGTGGGGGCTTCCCTCTACATCCACCTCCTCACGCTCCTGGCGGTCCCCGTCCACGCTGCCTGGTTTGCCCTGGAGGCCCGCGCCCGCGGCGCGCCCCGCGCGGTGTGGATCGGGGCCGCCGTGCTCCTGGCGGCGGCGCTCCCGGTCCTGGCCTGGGGAGTGCCCCTCGTCCTCTCGGGCTACGAAAGCGGCCACGCCTTCTACCCCCTGGGGGCGATGGCGAGGGCGCTCCTCTTCGCCTTCGTGGGCGGCGTAGGGGGGATGCCGGGGCCGTGGGCCCTGGTCCCCTCCCTGTTCCTGGCCCTGGCCGGGGCCGCCCTGGGCCTGGGGGACCGCGCCACCCGGGGAGCCACGCTGCGCCTCCTCTTGTGGCTCGTCCTACCAGTCCTGCTCCTCTTCCTCATCTCCCTGCGGGTACCCCTCTTCACGGAGCGCTACCTCATCTGGACCGCGCCGGCCTGGTCCCTCCTCATGGGGATGGGGCTGGAGCGGGTTGCGGCTGCGACGCGGAGCACGGCCTCGCGCGGCCTGGCCCTGGCCTGCCTCGCCGCGGTCCTCGCGCTGGACCTCGCCCCCCTGTGGACCCAGAGCCACGTGCCCCTCAAGTCGGACTTCCGCAGCGCGGCCGCGTACGTGGCCGCCCGCTGGGAGCCAGGCGACCTCGTGCTCTTCCAGATGCCCCACGCACGGCGGACCTTCCAGTACTATTGGAAGCGCCCCTACCGCTGGGCGGAGGGGCCCTACACCAACTACGGCCAGCCGCCGGAGGAGGTCGCCCGCCAGATGGAGGACCTGACGGCCGGCTCCGGGCGGGTGTGGCTGGTCCTTTCGGAGCCGGAGATGTGGGACCGCCGGGGCCTCACGCGGCGGTGGCTGGAGGAGCACGGGCGGCCGGTGGCCCGCCAGGCCTTTGCGCGGGTGGAGGTCGTCTGCTACCATCTGGGCGGGCCATAGGGTCGCCTCCAGCGCGCCCACCCAGAGGGGCAGACCTCATCCCTCTGCCTGGGCACCCACAGGGGGCGTCCCTACACAAGGGGGAGGGATGTCGCCGCAGACGGCAGGGTGTCAGGAGGGGCAGAAAGCGGCGTGCCCAGGGCACGTCCTGGCGTTGTCCTTCGCGGACCCGAGGGCGGGGGGTTGGCAAGGGCGCGCGCTCTTGCAGAAACGCCTGCTTTCTGGTACCATTCCCCTGGAGGGCTTCGCCGTGCACCGAGCGCGACACCTGGGCGTCTGGATGTTCCTGGCTGTGGGCCTTGCCATCCTCCTGAGCGCATGCCAGCGCGAGGCCCCATCGGTACCCGTGACCATCCTCGCCGATGGCAAGGCGGTCCAGGTGGCCGTCCCAGGGGGCACGGTGCGGGATGCCCTCGCCGCCGCGGGGGTCTCCGTGGGCGGGCTGGACCGGGTCCGCCCGGACCTCTGGGAGGAACTGCAACCAGGCCTCCAGATCCGGGTGGTGCGGGTGCAGGAAGTGGAAGAAGTCCAGCGGCGGTCCATCCCCTTTGAGCGCCGGGTCCTCCGCAGCGAGGCCCTGCCGGATGGCGAAAGCCGCCTTGTGCAACTGGGCCAGGAAGGCGAAGAGGAGATCGTCTACAAAGTCGTCCTGGAGGACGGGGTGGAAACCCAACGCCTGGAGGTCTCCCGCAAGGTGGTGCGCCCCGTGGTGCACGAGGTGTTGGCCGTGGGGGTGCGGGGGAACCTCCCCTCTGTGCCCATCACTGGCACCATCGCCTACATCTCTGGGGGCAACGCCTGGATGATGCGTGCCGAGAGCGGGGGCCGGCGGCCCCTCACCTCGGCCGGCGACCTGGATGGACGGGTGTTTGACCTCTCCCCCGACGGCCGGTGGCTCCTCTTCAGCCGCATGGTCGCCGACACGGCCTCGTCCGCCCTGAACTCCCTCTGGGTGGTCGGGACCACGGTGGTGGGGGAAGAAGCGTGGCCCCTGGGCATTGAGGGCGTGCTCCACGCCCAGTGGGATCAGGCGGCGGCGCGCATCGCATATACCACGGCAGAGCGCAGCCAGGGCTCCCCAGGGTGGAAGGCCCGCAACGACCTGTGGGTGGCGGAGGTCCGCCTCCCCTCGCCGCACGTGACCCCCACCCTGAGCCAGCCGGTGGTGACGCCAACCTTGGTGACCGCCCAGATGCCCGGCGGGGCCTATCCCTGGTGGGGGACGGCCCTGGCCTGGTCGCCCGACGGCAAGCACATCGCCTACGGCACGGCGAACTCGGTGGGGGTGATCCGCCTGGACACGGGAGACGCCGAGGACCTGCTCACCTTCCCGGAGTACCACACCTACGCGGAATGGGTCTGGACGCCCAGCCTCTCGTGGGCCCCAGATGGGCGGTACCTGGCCTGCACCGTCCACGCCGCTGGGCCCGGGGACCTCATCCCCCAAGATAGCCCCCTCTTCCACGTATACGGGGTGCGGTTGGATGGGCAGGTCAAGGCCCCTCTGGCGGAGGGGGTGGGGATGTGGGCCAACCCGCAGTGGGCCTGGACGGCCTCCGGGCCGTGGGCCATCGCCTATGGCCAGAGCCGCAGCCCCACCAGTTCCCAGGAGAGCCAGTACGACCTGTTCCTCATGGACCGGGACGGGAGCGACAAGGTGCGCCTCTTCCCTCCCGCCCTGGAAGACCCGGGGCTGGTAGCCCCGCAGTTTGCCTGGTCGCCGGACGGGACCCACCTGGTGGTGGTCTGGCAGGGCGACCTGTACCTGGTGGATGTGGCCACGGGGCAGGCCCACCAACTCACCGCCGACGGCAACAGCGGACACCCTCGGTGGTCCCGCTGACCGTTCCCCCAGAGCCACCCGTGGTCGCGGCAAGAGGTCCCCGGTGGGGATGCAGCCGATGTCCGCATCGGCACCCTGGCGGACGGGAGACCCAGAAGTGAAGGACCGGATTCTCCTGATGGCGAAGGACGAAGCCTCGGCCCAGGCGACGCGCCGAGTGCTGGAGGAGGCAGGGTTCCGCGTGACGGTGGTGTTCGCGGAAGAGACCCTGGCCCAGGCTGCCCAGGAAGAGCCGCCAGACCTCGTGGTGCTGGACGTGCCCTTCCCCGGCGACGAGGGCCTGCGCGCCTGCCAAGTCCTGAAGGGCGACCCCCGGTGCGCCCGCATCCCCCTGGTGGCGCTGGTGGGAACCTTCGCCCCGGAGGAGGCTGAGGCGGAGGCCATCCTGATGCGGAAGGCCGATGCCTGCCTCTGCAAGCCCCTGGAGCAGGAACTGCTGGTGGGCCAGGTGAGGGAACTCCTGGGCGAAGCCGCCGGCCCCCACCGGGAGGAAGCTCCTCGTACCATCCTCGTGGTGGACGACGACGCCCAGGCCGTGGAGGCCGTGCGCCGGGCCGCGGAGCGGGAAGGGCACCGCGCTGTGCAGGCCGCCTCGCCGGAGCAGGGCCTGAACCTGGCCCTCTCCCTGGGGCCGGACCTCATCCTGGTGGGCGCAATGCTCGGGGGTGCAGGGCCCCTCAACCTGGTGGCCCAACTGCGGCGGGCGGCCCCGGAGGTCCCCATCGTCCTCATGGCCCCTCCGGGGCTGGAAGGCCCCGTGGCGGAGGCCCTGGAGGAGGCTGCGGATGGCCTGGTCGCCAAGCCCCTGAGCCCGGGCGACCTGAGGGCCCTCCTGCGCCAACAGCTCCTGCTCCGGCGCCTCCGTCAGGAGGGGCAGGAGCGGACGCGGCAGGCTCGGGAGGTGAAGGACCGCCTCCTGGAGCGGCACCTGCTCCTGGGGCAGGAGCACAAGCGCCTCCAGCAAGCCTACAGGCGGCTCCAGGAGGAGACGGCGGGCCGGGAGAGTTTCTTTGAGATGGTCATCCACGACCTCCGCAACCCCCTGGGGGTGATTGTCGGGGCACTGGAGGTCCTGCGGCAGGAGTGGCTCCAGGCTGCTCCGCCCGACCTGCAGGAGGTGCTGCGCTCGGCCGAACAGAGCGCCCTGCAGATGATGGCCCTCGTGGACAACGTCCTGGGCATTGAGCGCCTGGAACGGGGGCGCATCCCCCTGGACCGCGGCGAGGTGGACCTCCTGGACCTCATCCGTTCCACCACGCCCCTGGTCAGGGCGCGCCTTGCGGCCAAGGGCCTCACCCTGGTGGAGGACCTGCCGGAGACCTTGCCCCAGGTCTGGGCAGACTGGGGCATCTTGGCCCGGGTCCTCCTCAACCTTCTGGACAACGCCATCAAGTTCACCCCCTCGGGCGGCACCGTCATCCTCTCCGCCGCGTACGAAGGGGAGAAGGTCCAGGTGACGGTGAGCGATACGGGGGTGGGCATCGCCCCCGCAGACTGGGACCGCATCTTTGAGAAGTTTGAGCGGGTCCGCAGGCCGGGCATGCCCCAGGAGTTGGGCTCCGGCCTGGGCCTCGCCTTCTGCAAACTGGCCGTGGAGGCCCATGGCGGCAGGATATGGGTGAGAAGCGAGGAAGGGGTAGGAAGCCAGTTCTCCTTCACCCTGCCCGTAAGTGGCGAAGGGAGCGCCTTCCCTCCGAGGGCGTAGGGACGGGAGCGGGCGCTCCCTCCAAGATCGGCGTCTTGCTGGCCCCCTTCCGCTGGCTGGTCGGAGAGGCGCGTCGCCTGGTCGCCGTGGGCACGGTGCAGGAGGCCTTCGTCACCCTCTTCCTGCTGGCCCTCTTGGTGGGCCTGGTGGTGTGGTGGCGCGCCATCCAGGACTTCCAGGCAGCGCACCAGGGCACCGTCTTCGGCCCCACGGAGCCCATTGCCGACACCGACATCTGGCCCCTGGGCACCAACGTCCAACTGGAACACCGCGCTCCAGAGGAGCGGCGCGCCCTCCTGCGCCTGGCCCGGGAGGCAGGGATAGAGACGGTCCGCCAGCGCTTCCCCTGGGAGGCCTTGGAACCTGAGCCGGGCACCTTCGTCTGGGAGCCCTGGGACGACGTGGTCCAGGCCGTGGCCGACGAAGGCCTCCGCCTTGTCGCCCTCTTGGACGGCTCCCCGGCCTGGGCCCGGGCCCCGGAGGATGCCGAGAACCCCTTCGCCCCGCCCCACGACGTGCGGGACTTCGGCCGCTTTGCCGCCGCCTTCGCCACCCGCTATGGCCACGCCGTGGACTACTACCAGGTCTGGGACGAACCGAACATCTACCCCCACTGGGGGGAGCGCTTCCCCGACCCCGAGGGGTACGCTGCCCTCCTCCGGGAGGGGGCGGCCCAGATCCGCGCGGCCGACCCCGGGGCCCGCATCCTTTCCGCCGCCCTGGCCCCCACCACGGAGGCCGGCGGGCCCAACGAGAGCGAACTGCGCTTCCTGGAGGGCCTCTACGCTGCCGGAGGTGCCGAGGCCCTGGACATCGTCGGAGCCAAGGCCTACGGCTTCTGGTCGGGGCCGGAGGACCGCCGCATGGCCCCCGGGGTCCTCAACTTCTCGCGCCTGGCCCTCCTGCGGGAGGTGATGGAGCGGGCCGGCGACAGGAGCAAGGCCATCTGGGCCGTGGAGGGAGGCTGGAACGCCCTCCCGCCGGGGTGGACTGGCCGGCCCTCCCCCTGGGGCACCGACGACGCGGCCAAACAGGCCCAGCGCACGGTGGACGCGCTGGCACGGGCCCGGGACGAGTGGCCCTGGCTCGGGCTGATGGCCGTCGGGGTCCTCCAGCCTGCCGTGCCCGCGGACGACCCTCGCTGGGGCTTTGCCCTGCTGGACGCCGAGGGGAAGCCCGGCCCCGTGTACCAGGCCCTGGCGGCCTTCAGCCGGGACCGCGCCGCGGGCACCGGCTGGCACCCTGTGGACCATTTCGCCGCCCAGTACGAAGGGGCCTGGCGCTTCTCTCCCCTGGGGGCCGACGTCGGACGCTCTGGCGACCGGGCCCGCTTCCGCTTCTTCGGCACGCGGGTGGACCTGCACGTGCGCCGCGGCGACTACTGGGCCGTCCTCTACGTCACAGTGGATGGCGAGCCAGCCAACGCCCTCCCCCTGGACGAAGAAGGGCGGGCCTACGTGGTCCTCTACGACCCGCTGCACGAGGAGGCGAGGGTCACGCTGGCCCGTGGCCTCGCGGAGGGCGTGCACGAGGCGGAGTTGGTGGCCGAGGGGGGCTGGGGCCAGTGGGCGCTCCTGGGCTGGTCGGTGGTGCGCGAACGGCCCTTCTGGGCCGACCCTCGGGCGGTCCCGGCCCTCTTCGGCGGGATCGCCTTCTGCCTCCTGGCCCTGGCCTTCATTGCCTGGCCCCACGTGGAGCGGTGGACGCGCGGGGCGGTGGGGAGGGTCGCGGCCTGGGCCGTGGCCACCACGGGGAGCGAGGCCGAGGCTTCGGGCCTCGCCTGGCCCACCCTGCTGGCCTGGACCTTGTGCGGCGGCGTCTACTTCTTCGCCCCCTGGTTCCCCCTGGGCATGGTGGGGCTCCTGGGCATCGTGCCCCTCACCTGGATCCGCCCCGACCTGGGGCTGGCCCTCCTGGCCTTCGGCACCCCCTTCTTCCTCCTCCGGAAGCCGCTGGGGGGCTTTGCCTTCTCATCGCTGGAACTCCTCCTCGCCTGCGTGGTGGCGGTCCTGGTGTGCCGAGGCCTGGTGCGCTCGTTCCTGGGCCTGCGGGAGGCGGTGCGGGGAGGCCGCCACTGGGTCTTCGCCTTCGCCGACTTCGTGACGCGGATCTGGCGCGAAGCCCGCTCCCGGTGGAACGCGGTGGACTCGGGGATGCTCCTCCTCGTGGTGGCGGGGGCCCTTTCCTCTGCCTTTGCCGCGGTGCCAGGGGTGGCCTGGCACGAGTTCCGCGTGGTCATCCTGGAGTCGGGGGTCTTCTACGGCCTGCTGCGGTGGCGACCCCGGGGCCTCGCGCGCGCCTGGGTCTGGCGGGCGGCCGACGCCCTGGTCCTGGCGGCGGCGATCCTCTCCCTCTGGGGGCTGGGGCAGTACGTCCTGGGCGCGGCGGTCATTGAAGCCGAGGGGGTGCGGCGGGTGCGGGCCCTCTACGGGTCCCCCAACAACCTGGCCCTCTTCCTGGAGCGGGTGGTCCCCATCGCTGCGGCCTACCTGATCTGGGGGCGCCAGGAGTGGCGCAAGGGGCTCTACAGCGGCGTGTTGGCCTTCCTCATGGTGAGCCTGTACCTGACCTTCTCCCGCGGAGCCTGGTTCCTGGCCCTGCCCGTGGCCTTCCTGGTCCTGGGGGGCCTGGGTGGGCGGCGCACGCTCCTCATCGCCGTGGGGGTGCTGGCAGCCATGGCCCTCGCCCTGGTGCCCCTGGCGCACACGCCCCGCGTCCAGTCCCTCCTGGACCTCCAGGGGGGCACGGCCTTCTTCCGCCTCCAGTTGTGGCAGAGCGCGGGCAACATGATCCTGGAGCACCCCCTCCTGGGCGTGGGGCCGGACAACTTCCTCTACCTCTACCGCACCCGCTACGTCCTCCCCAGCGCGTGGCAGGAACTGAACCTCTCGCACCCCCACAACGCGCTCCTGGACTTCTGGACCCGCACGGGGCTCCTGGGGCTCGCTGCGTTCGGGGTGACGGTGGCGGCGTTCTTCCGCCGGGCGCGCGATCTCTGGCGCCGCGCCGCCGACCCGGACGCCCGTGCCCTGGCTGCCGGGCTCCTGGGCAGCATGGCCGGGGCCCTGGCCCACGGCCTCATTGACAACATCTACTTCCTGGTGGACCTGGCCTTCGTCTACGCCCTGACGATGGCCCTCACGATCTGGCTCTGGGAGAAGGAGAGAGAACCGGCATGCGCATCCTGATCACTGGGGGAGCCGGGTTCCTGGGCTCCCACCTCTGCGACCGCTTCCTGGCCGAAGGCCACGAAGTCATCTGCATGGACAACCTGATCACCGGCAACATCCGCAACATTGAGCACCTGGCCGGCCACGACCGCTTCCTCTTCATCAAGCACGACGTGACCAACTACATCTACGTGAGCGGGCCGATAGACGTGGTGATGCACTTCGCCTCGCCGGCCAGCCCCATAGACTACCTGAAGTACCCCATCCAGACCCTCAAGGTGGGCGCTCTGGGGACCCACAAGGCCCTGGGCCTGGCCCTGGCCAAGGGGGCCCGCTTCGTCCTGGCCTCCACGTCGGAGGTCTACGGCGACCCCCTGGTGCACCCCCAGACGGAGGACTACTGGGGCAACGTGAACCCCATCGGGCCGAGGGGGGTGTACGACGAGGCCAAGCGCTTCGCCGAGGCCATGACCATGGCCTACCACCGCGCCCACGGCGTGGATACCCGCATCGCCCGCATCTTCAACACCTACGGCCCCCGCATGCGCCTGGACGACGGCCGCGTCGTCCCCAACTTCATCGGCCAGGCGCTGCGGGGGGAGCCCCTCACCGTCTACGGCGACGGCACCCAGACCCGCTCCTTCTGCTACGTCTCGGACCTCATTGAGGGGCTCGTGCGCCTCACCTTCTCGGACGAGGTGGAGCCGGTCAACCTGGGCAACCCCGAGGAGATGACCATCCTGGAGTTCGCCCAGCGCATCAACGCCATGACCGGCAACCGGGCTGGCATCGTCTTCAAGCCCCTGCCGGAGAACGACCCCCGCGTCCGCCGCCCCGACATCTCCAAAGCCCGCCGGGTCCTGGGGTGGGAACCTACGGTCCCCTTTGAAGAGGGGATGCAGAGGACCATCGCCTGGTTCCGCACCCATCTGGGCCTCTGAGGCGTCATACTATACGGCGTAGGGGCCGATCCGCGGATCGCCCCGGTTTTGGCATGCCAGGAGGCATGCCCTACGGCTCCTGGGGAGGTGGCAATGGGTACATGGCGACGGCGTGAGGTGGGTTACGCGGTCTTGGCAGGGGTGCTCTTCTGCCTGGCCTGGATCGGGGCGCGGCCGGGCACGAGCCAGGCCATGCCCCCTGGCGAGGGAGATGGCCTCGTCCAGGTCGTCCTGCAGCAGGGGCAAAGCGGCTACCTGGGGACGACCGACACCTACCTGAACGCCTGGTCCCGCACCTCCAACTACGGCTCCATGTCCTATCTGGCTGTCCGCACCCAGGATGCCATGGCCTCCCTCCTCCGTTTTGACCTGGAGGGGGCCCTGCCGCCGGGCGCGCAGGTGGAGCGGGCGCGGCTGGAACTCTGGGTCCTCTCCCAGTCCAACGCCAGCGGCCTCCAGGCCAGCGTCTACGAAGTGCGCCGCCCCTGGGAGGAGTCCCAGGCCACCTGGGACCTGGCCCGGACGGGACAGCCGTGGGAGATCGCTGGCTGCAACGGCCCCTCGGACCGCGCTCAGACCCCCACCGACAGCGGGGCATGGACCACCCAGGGCGTCTGGGTGGGGTTTGAAGTGGGCCCCCTGGTGCAGGGATGGGTGGATGCGCCCGGGGCGAACCACGGGATCGTGGTGCGGGGCACGGGGAACACGGCCGTGCAGTACAATGTGGCGAGCAGCGAGTATCCGGAGGTGGGGAAGCGGCCGCGCCTCGTAGTCTGGTACCGGGAGCCCACGCCGACGCCCTCGCCCACCGCGACCTCCACCCCAACCCCGACGGCGACGGCCACGCCCACATCCACCCCCACCCCCACCCACACGCCCACGGCCACCCCCACCCCCACGGCCACGGCGACCGCGACCTCCACGCCCACCCCCACGCCCACCTTCGGCTGCGCCGACTACGAGGCCGAGGACGGCTTCATCATGGTCCCCATGACGGTGGGCTCCCACCCCGGGGCTTCCGGCGGGGAGTACGTCTACTCCACCGTGAAGTACGGCGGCTGGGTGACCATGACCTTCACCCTGGACCAGCCGGGCTACTGGATTGTGGAGGCGCGCGTCTGGGGTCTGGACGTGGATAGCGACTCCTTCTACGCCCGCATGGACGGCGGCGAGGACGCCCTGTGGGACATCCCGGTCTCCCAGTGGTGGGTGTGCGACTTCGTGAAAGACCGCTTTGCTGGGCCAGCCCCCCTCATCTACACCCTGGACGCGGGGACGCACCACTTCACCGTGCGGGGCCGGGAGGCCGGGGCGCGGCTGGACGCCTTCCGCCTGGTCCGCTCCACGCCACCGACGCCTGGCCCCACCGCCACGCCTACGGAGACAGCCACGCCCGGCCCCACGCCCACGGCCACGCCCACCGGGACGGACACCCCCACCCCGACCTCCACCCCCACGGCGACGCCCACCCCGACCCCCACGCCGACGGAGACCCCCATGCCGCCGCCCAACCTCTCCCCCTCGTACAAGGTGGCGGACAAGGCGGTAGTGGAGTACTTCCAAGGGGTCACCTACACGGTGGTCCTGCGCAACGTGGGCGGGACGGCCCGCGTGTGGATGACGGACACGGTCCCGTCCCTCCTCGCCTACGTGCCCGGCAGCGCCACCGGCGGCGCGACCTACGATGCCGGCCTGAACGCCATCCTCTGGAGTGGGGACCTCACTCCGGGCCAGGTGGTGACGGTCACCTTCCGCACGAGCGGCCCGGTGCCCCCCATCCCCCACGACACGGTCATCGTCAACACCGCCGTGATCCACGACGGGGTGAACCGTCCCCTGGAGCGGTCGGCCGTGGTGGTGGCCAACCCCTGGCCCACGCCCACGCCGACGGCCACGCCCCACGTGGTGACGGTCACCACCTCCCTGGTGCCCGGCCGGCCGGTGGGCCTGCAGGAGCCCATCCTCCTCACCTTCTCCGAGCCCATGGAGCGGGAGTCGGTGGCCCTCCGATTTGAACCGGAGGTCGGTTTTGCGTTACAATGGGAGGGACCGAGGGCATCGGCCCGGCAGGCCGGCGGGGGAGGGACGGACGTCGCCACCATCGTGCACGACCCCTTCCGCCCGGCAACCGCCTACCGGCTCATCCTGGAAGAGGGGCGGAGCCAGGCCGGTGGGCAGGTGGCCCCCACGGCCTGGCCCTTCCTCACGGAGGGTGCCCGCCTGGGCCTGCCCCTGATCCTGATCAAGTAGCGGTCGGCCTTCAGCGGTCGGCGGCCAGGGCCCGTGGTGGCCTTGGCCTTCCCACGGCTGAGGGCCGGCCGCTGAGGGCCTGGCGTGGAACAGGAACGGATCCGCAACTTCTGCATCATCGCCCATATTGACCACGGCAAGTCCACCCTGGCGGACCGCTTGCTGGAGCGGACTGGCACCGTCTCCCCGCGGGAGATGCACGAGCAGTTCCTGGACAGCATGGACCTGGAGCGGGAGCGGGGGGTGACCATCAAGGCCTCGGCCGTGCGGATGCTCTACGACGCGCCCGACGGCCAGACCTACGAACTGAACCTCATTGACACGCCGGGGCACGTGGACTTTTCCTACGAGGTCTCCAGGAGCCTGGCGGCCTGCGAGGGCGCGGTCCTGGTGGTGGATGCCTCCCAGGGCGTGGAGGCGCAGACCTTGGGCAACCTCTACATGGCCCTGGACTACAACCTGACCATCGTGGCCGTGGTCAACAAGATTGACCTCCCCTCGGCCCAGCCGGACGAGGTGGCCCAGGAGATTGAGGCCCTGCTGGGCATCCCCGCCGAGGAGGTCATCCGTGCCTCGGCCAAGGAGGGCATCGGCGTGGACGACGTCCTCCAGCGGGTGGTGGAGAAGGTCCCGCCGCCCCGGGGCGACCCGAACGCGCCCCTCCGCGCCCTCATCTTTGATTCCCACTACGACCCCTACAAGGGGGTGGTGGCCTACGTGCGGGTGGTGGATGGGTCCATGGAGATGGGGCAGAACCTCCTCCTCATGGCCCGGGGGCAGGTCGCGGAACCCCTGGAGATCGGCGTCTTCGCCCCCCACATGACGCCCACCGGCCGCCTGACGACCGGCGAGGTGGGCTACGTGGCCACGGGCCTGAAGACGGTGCGGGACCTCCAGGTGGGCGACACCATCACCTGGGCCCACCAGCCGGCGGCCAAGCCCCTCCCTGGCTACCGGCCAGCCAAGCCCATGGTCTTCGCCGGCGTCTACCCGGCGGAGGGGGAGAACTACAACCTCCTGCGCGACGCCCTGGAGAAACTCCAACTGAACGACGCCGCCCTCACCTTCCAGCCCGAGACCTCTCAGGCCCTGGGCTTCGGCTTCCGCTGCGGCTTCCTGGGCATGTTCCACATGGATATCGTCCAGGAGCGCCTGGAGCGGGAGTACGGCCTGGACGTGGTCTTCACCTCCCCCAGCGTGGAGTACCAGGTCCTCAAGCGGGATGGCACCGTGGTCACGGTAGACAGCCCGGCAGACCTCCCCCCCGAGGACCAGATTGAGGTCATTGAAGAGCCGTGGATGAAGATCCACATCTACACGCCCAAGGAGTACATCGGCCCCATCATGGAACTGGTGACCCGGCGGCGGGGTGAGCCGGAGGGGATGGAGTACCTGGACGAACGGCGGGTGCTCCTCACCTACACCATCCCCCTCTCCGAGATGGTGGTGGACTTCTACGACCTCCTCAAGTCCCAGAGCCGCGGGTACGCCTCGCTGGACTACGAGTTCGCCGGCTACCGCCCAGCGGACCTGGTCAAGGTGGACATCCTGGTGAACCAGCAGGTGGTGGACGCGCTGTCCATCATCGTCCACCGGAAGGACGCGTACCGCAAGGGGCAGCGGTTGGTGAGCAAGATGAAGGAGGTCATCCCCCGGCAACTCTTTGACGTGCCCATCCAGGCGGCCATCGGCAAGCGGGTCATCTCCCGGGCCAACGTCAAGGCCCTGCGCAAAGACGTCCTGGCCAAGTGCTACGGCGGCGACGTGACCCGCAAGCGCAAACTCCTGGAAAAGCAGAAGGCGGGCAAGAAGCGCCTCAAGAAGATCGGCAACGTGGAGATCCCCCAGGAGGCCTTCATGTCCGTCCTGCGCCTGCACGAGGAGTAGGGGCAGGCCCCCTGCCTGCCCCCACCGCATCCCGGTTGCGCGGTGGACGTAGGGGCGACGCACACGTTGCCCCGAGCCGTTGATGGACCCTGCAACGAATAAACGAATTGGGCGCGCCAGGGTGGTCTCCCTATGAAGTGTTGTTAGCCTTTGGCACAGGCAAAGTCGTCAATAGCTCCTTAACAGTCCAAATATGATCGGTCAGGCCGGCTGCCATC
>Ga0272449_1003214_pt1 | contig 14259 bp, 7 predicted proteins | sample YNPCB0241_FD_198679 | JGI IMG/M metagenome (GOLD analysis project Ga0272449, IMG submission 198679) | Hot spring sediment microbial communities from Yellowstone National Park, WY, United States - YNP-CB-024-1 | ecosystem: Environmental > Aquatic > Thermal springs > Hot (42-90C) > Sediment...
GGTTCTAGGGCGGCGACATACGGCAGGTTACGATACATGTCGTTATAGTCCAGTCCGTAACCCACCACAAAGACATCGGGGATATCAAAGGCCACAAGATCCGGCTGAAAATCCACTTGGCTTCGCCCCTGCTTCCTTAGGAGCACTGCTGTACGGATGCTCAAAGGATCAAGCTCGTCCAGCATGGGGATGAGCTCGGCAATGGTTTGGCCGGTGTCGAAAATGTCGTCCACCAAAAGCACGTGCCTGCCTCGGACCGCCCCCGCAAGAACTTCCAGGTCTACCGCCAAGGGACCGGGCCGGCGATATTGTCCCCAGTAACGCCGGGCTTGCACCAGTTCTACCCGCAGCGGTATTGAAATCCGCCGAATCAAATCGGCAAGAAGCACAATACTCCCAATGAGCACACCCACCATCGTCAGGGGTTTCCCCTGGTAAAGCTCCTCGATTTTTCGAGCAAGCCCCTCCACACCCGCTCGCACTTGCTCCTCGGTTAGCAGAACCCTCATAGGGTGCTCCTCGCTAGATTGCGTCTGTTGCCAAAAACCAAATTTTTGTTTGTCGATTCTCAAGGAACCCGTCGATTGCTTTCGTCTGCTGGGCTCGGGAATCCAATCCTTCGGCCCTGGGGAATAGCTGCCCGTTTCCGCCGGCAAGGACTGGCAGTCCGACCATCCGCCCCCTTCTCCCCGGGAGAAGCTCTCGGTTGCCTTTTCCCCGGCTTCAAAAACGGCCCCAGGCGGCGGCCTTAGGGGCAAGATCCCGGGGGCTTCCATGCCGAAAACAATCCCCCACAGCGGAACAAAGTCCCCGGAACTACTCCAAGTGTTCCACTAAATTCGATGTGCAAAGCTCGATTTGTAACAACTCCGGCAGCTTGTGGCAACCTCAGGGGACCTGGAGGGTCTGGAGGCCCTCGATCACAAGCTTTTTCGTTCCCGGCCAAAAGAGAAGCCGGGTGGCACTGTGGGCCAGCGGTTTTTCCCCGGGACGGTCCTGCCGGTATAACTCGGCGGGGGTACGGGCGGTGCCTTCCAGCACAAGCAAGTCTTTCCCTTGGGCGTAGGTTACCCGCGGGGCCTTCCCGGTAAACCCTTGTCCTTCGAACCAGACGTTCTCTTCTGCTGCCAGCTCCCACGAGGGCGGATGACCTGGCATGGCTAGCTCGATGGCAGTAATTTTGCCGCAGGAAATGCGGACAGCTCCTGCCGGGGGATCGGCCCCGGAGTCCGGATCGGGCACCCAGCTCCACGGCCATTCGGCAAGATAAAGGCCGCGAACATGCCCGGCGAGGGTCACTCGCCGCTGCCAAAGATTCCCTTCCAAACTCTGGGCAAATCGAAGGACAAGCAAGGATTCCCGGGGGGAGAGGCCTTCTCCTGGCTGAGGGTTGGGGCCAGCGGCAAGTAGGGGTTTCGAGCCTGGGGATGTGTCCGGACTTGTTGAAAGTGGCTGGCCGGCTGGAGGGGCACCCCCAAGGGGTAGTTGCGAACTTGTCCGCACGATTACCCGGCCGGGTCCTCTCCCCCAGACCTGGCCTGTCGGCCAAACCACGGCCAGATCGGTAACCTCAAGCAGTTCGGTTGGCGGCGGCGGGGCCTGCCCCTCCGGCACCTCCGCCAGTTTACGCCGCAAGGTAGCCGGGCCCTGACAGCGAACCTCCTGAAGCTGAACCCCTGCCGGGTGTGAGAAACCAGAAAACCGGACGGGACTGGCAAGGGCGACCTCGAGGTCCCGGGTTTCTAATTCGGCTTGGTCAAACTCGGCCCGAACTCCGCCCTCAAAGCGGGCCAGTTGGCCATCAAAAAGGAGCGATCGGCCCCACCGAACCACTAGGGGCAAATGTGTGGGGGGCGGGTTCCGGCCCAGTTGTTCGCACGGAATCCACAATTCCATCCGGCCCCCTTGATCCAGCCAAAGTCGGTTACTTGCCGCGTTCACCACAATTCGCGGACCGGTGAGGGTAAGGCCCCGACCTTCCACATGGCCCGGTCTTCCAGTAACCAAAACCGACCAGTAAGGAGTACCCGGGTCGGCCAGGTAGACGCTGTCGCCAGTTAGCAGGGCGGGCCGTACCCCGGCCACCACTTGTTCAGGAGGGAGACTTTCCACAAGTTGAACATTTCCTTCCAAGAAGGCCTCGCTACAGGAGACCCCTTGCGGAGCAGGACGGAGTCTGATCTGAAGCAAGCCGGCAGTAATTTCGAACCGCCCTACCCCTGCGGAGGGGCTTTCCGCCGAAGTTGCCTCAGGGGCGTTTGCAACCGGTGCCGGGGGGAGGAAAGCGGGGGAACCCGCGGCTTCCCCGCTCGGCAAAGCCTCTGCATCGGATCCGCTTGCGGTGTTTGCTTGGAACGAACAAAGGACCCACCGGCCGGATCTGTGCCAATCTCCCGGGGAAAAGCCGGGCCAATCGGCATAAGAGACCTCCCGATCCTTCCATAATTCCCTTCCGTGGGGATTCCGAGGCGGGATGCAATGGGGGGACCTGTATGCTTGAGTTGCGGCGGGGAGTCCACGCATACCGGCGTTGGGGGGAAGTCCTGGTTCGATTTCGAAGATCACGCGGAGTTCGTCCGTGCTCACGTGGGCCTGGCGGGAATCGATGACGACGTTACCCTTGGCAAGAAGCCGTTCCGGCTGAAGTCCCCCGATGTGAACAAAGGCCTCCTCCGATTGCGAGGGAGAACGCGATGGGCGGGGTTTAGGAAGGGATTCTAAGGGATCGACTCCCTCGGGGAAGTTAGCGGAATTTTCCCGCTGGGGAGGGGGAAGAAGCCAAAGGTGGAGTTCCCTGGCCGAAAGGGTCCCCACCCCCTCCCAGGTGACTTCCGCTCCGTTGATTAAGCTGAGGAGTTGCCGGCCCTCATGCGGCCGAATGAGCAGCCGATGCTGCCACTGAGCAACAATCTGCGGCGGAAGATCTTCCCGCAAGGTGTGGCTAAGACTTCCGGGACCGGCCAGTTCGGCCTCGGCAGCATTCCAGCCGGTACCGAGGTTTTCAAAAGGCAAATGCCCCCGCAAATTGGCAGCCTGGATGTGCACGCCGCCATACCGCACGATTGTCCTGCCTTCACCTCCCAGAAAATATTGGCCGGTAGCAAGGTCATAATCGAGGAAATTCCCCTCGAAAGCAAATTGCCATAAAGGGGCCCGAATCACCGCCGGACCACCTCGCATCTGCACCCGGCGAATCTGCCAGCCGGCAAAAGCCTCGGGGCCCGCGACCTCATGAGTGTTTCCTTGAGCAGTGGACGTAGGTTCACGGGAAGTTCCTTCAGAAGAGGGGAGACCGCCTTGATTTTCTCCGTCCGGCCGGGCCAAAGGATCCCCCGCAAGGGTTCCATTTTCCTCCGTGGATTGGTTACGGATGGATTGAGCGGCGGAGTCGTGGGGGGATTCCCCGCCGGCAAGCCAAAGGATTAATTCCTCACAGCGGAGTTCGTCGGTAGCACCGGGCCCCGGCCGCCATGCCCGCACGTTTCTTTCGAAACTGGCCCGAAGTTCCTTCGGGTCAAAGCGGAAGGGTCCATCGCAGGCCAGCTCGAAAATAAGGTTTTGCTCCAGCCCCGGCGGGATGGCTTTGGCCGGGTTTTTCCTTCGGGTCGGAAGCACAAGATGGAGCCGATCGACCCGGGAGACTTCCACGTGCTCGACGGCGGTTGCCACCCCGGTGGAGTTCGCCAGCGAGGGTGACTTGGCCGACTCCTGAAGCACCAGCTTTAGTCCCCGCCCTTTGCCAAAGTGTGGCCCGAAGCGGAGTTGAACTTCCTCTGTGCTTGTGATGGATTTCTCGTCCACCTCCACGGAGCGGGTTTCCACGGCCAAGAGATCTTCCTGCCTTGCCCCGCGGACATATTGTCGCAACCGCACAATCCCCTCCAGTTGGATCCGTGTGGGCCGACGAATCTGCCCCCGGCGAAGGTCCACCGGGGCATCAAACTCGAGGAGAGCTCCCTCCGGGGCCTCTATGATCATGGCCGAGCGGATAGTTTGCCCATCCTCCTCGGTCACCACAGAAACAATCCCGGCACAAGGCCAAACCCGAAGATGGAGTTCGTCCGGTCTTTCATACTCCTCTAGCAGCACAATGACATCTTCAGTCTCGATGATCTTCGTTTTGCCGAGATGCCAGGTTCCCTCGGGAAAAAGCGGCAGGAGCCGGGAGCGATACTGTTGGAACCTCTCCTCGGCCTGGGCGGCCTCTTGGGCCGATATCCCCTGGGCCTGATGTTCCACCCCAGGAGGTTCCACCAATGGAACCACAAGAAGCAAGTAAAGCCAGTAACAACCGAGAACACCGGCAAAAGCGACAAGGCCCCGATAACTCCGCAGCAACCACTCCGGTTTATCCCCGGAAAATGGTGGGAGCAGAGAACCTGCCTCGACCTTGCGAGTTGAGTTGGCTCCTCGCCTGCTGCGGTCCATGTGTGGGTCAAGGGAGAATTTATTTAGGGAAAGGTGTCGGGTGTTATCAGCCCAGCCGGCAGTGTCTGGAGATCTCTTCCATTTTGTGGTTGACGGACGGCGGTCACCTGGTCCTTCGGATGCCTGGGGGCCGGGGGTTCCGCGAGGCCTTTCCTCCATCTGCCCGGCTTGCGACTAGCAAGGTGGTTCAACCCGAGGGAGCCGCGGGCTTTTCGCACCTGTGCCCGGCTCACCAAGTCTTCTCCAAGGGTAGAGGCATTTGGGCCAACTTTGCCCCCGTGAACAACCAAGCCATCACCCTGCCGGCAGTGGGCACTTCCGGCAAGGCAACAATCAGCTTTTCGTAGCAAAAGGCCCCAAGTTAGTAGCTCTTTGCTCCTTTAGGGTTCCGAACCATTGGGGAAAACTTATGGCAAGCTTACCTGAGAAACGATTCCACGATGGCCTCCCAGCGATCTTTGGCCCGAAGGATAAGTTCCACCACCTCTCGCACCGCTCCATGGCCCCCTGGAGCCCGGGTGACATAGTGGGCCACGGAGCGGACCTCCGGGACGGCATCCGCCACAGCCACCGCCAAGCCAGCACGACGCAGGAGGCCCAAGTCAAACAAATCGTCCCCAATGTAACAGACCTGCTCTAAAGTTAGGCCCAGATCTGCGATAGTTTCTTTGGCGGCAGCCAACTTGTTCTCCACGCTTTGCCGAACGATTTGGATCCCCAGCTCCGCCGCCCGGATTCGCAGTCCCTGGGAACCTCGATGACTGAGGACCCCAAATTGGAATCCAGCCCGCTGCCACAGGCGGATCCCCAATCCGTCGCGGATGTGGAACCGTTGGGATTCTACCCCCCGGCTATCCACCACTAAATGCCCGTCGGTCAATACCCCGTCCACATCGCTCAGAATTAGCTCGATTTTTTCACACCGCTTTTGGAGTTCCGGCGACAGTTCGGCAAATCCCTCCTGCGGCTCTTTAATTTGTTCGAAAAAGAGATCGGTAGACACGAGGCATTCCCCCCAAATGCTTAAACTTCCCGGAGGCACCCCGGAAATGGCGGTTCTTTTCGAGTCTTTTCTTTATCGAATCCTCTAAGCTAGGCCTCCCCTGATAAAAGGCCTTAAGCCCTTTGCTTTTCCCGCGAAGCACAGAAAGCCCTAAATAGTTCCGGCCCTGAAGCCCTGGCCCCCGATTTCTTCCTACCTCCAAGATTCATCTGGCCAACTGTTGTTAGCGTTACTCTCCCGGCCGAGTGTTGTTACCACTAGGGAGTGTGGGCCGGTTCCCAGCAGGTTGCTTCCAGCTTCCCAAGGGACGATGCTCCTGATCTTGGACAGGAAAGTTATATCGAAAACAGTTTTCCAATTTTAAGGTTAAGCTCGGTTATATGAACATTTGCTCAGAAAGACACCCACATTTAACCGCAGCCAGCTTGTGCTCACACCGGAACCGTGTCCAATTCGTCCGAGGGTGGGACACAGATGCTAAGCGGCGGCCTTTTTGCAAATCCCTGCCACTCAGGAAATTCCTCGGGCCAAAGACTTACAAGGTCCGTGACATCGATCAACCCCAGGGGCCGACCTTCCGCATCAAGGACCGGAAGTTCGCTGATTTTCCGCTCGGCCAGGATCCGCACGGCTTCGCTTAGCCTTGCTCCCTCTCGAATGGTGATGGGAGTGGCCGTCATTACCTCGGCAATGGGCCGATCTAATTGGGCATCGGCCCGTCGCTCAAAAAGTCGGGCCAAGTCACTATCGGTGAAAATACCGACCAATCGGCCGGCTTCGTCCACCAGCATAATGGCTCCGGTTCGTCTACCGGGGCGACTGGTGGCCACAAGCACCTCCCGCACGGTTTGCTCCTGCCGGGCTACCCGACACTGGGAAAGCGGCCGCATGAGGTCCTCCACCCGCGACAACTTCCGCCCCAAAGTACCCCCAGGATGAAAGCGAGCAAAGTCCTCCCGGCCAAAATTTCGCAAGCGGGCTACCGCAAGGGCCAGGGCATCTCCCACAGCCAGCATCACCGTGGTGCTGGTGGTGGGGGCAAGTCCTAGCGGACATGCCTCTTCCAGTCCTCCTACCTCGATAGTGACCGTGGCCAACCGTCCCAAACTGCTAGTTTCCCGCTGAGTGACGGCCACCACTTTTACCCCGAGCTGCCTGACCCACTCACAAAGGCGAAGGATCTCCTCGGTTTCCCCGCTTGAAGATAGGGCAAGAAGGACATCCTCCCCTCTTACCCGGCCTAAATCGCCGTGAAAGGCCTCTGTCGGGTGAAGGAAATAACTCCGGGTGCCAAGCGAAGCGAAAGTAGCCGCTATCTTCTGCCCAACGATTCCTGCCTTGCCAAGACCTGAAACGTGCAGACACCCGCGGCAAAAATGGATAATCCGGGCGGCTTCGGCGAAAGAGGAGGAAAGCCGCCGGGCCATCTCCAGCACCGCCGTCCCCTCCCGAGCAAGCACCTCCTGGCCGAAACGCAAAAGACCCTCCGCAGGTTCTTGCCAAGCTACCGCGGGCTCAGCTCCCATGAAAACCACCCTCCGTGGTGAGAATGCCAATCAATACCTAAAAATCAGTGATTTTATCACCATTCCAAGCTTGGTTAAACTTAACTTGGGTCGAAGTCGAGGCTTCCGTTCTTTAACAGGCACAACGTCCCCTTCCTTAACTCCCCTTTGACATATTCTTCTACCCCCATTTGAAGGGGTTAACAGTCTGAAGGGAACTACAGGCTAGCAAATCGAGCATCCGCCGGTTCTTCCGAACCCTTGCCTAAAGCCGGCCCTCTTTTCGGGGAAGTGGCTTTCGGGGCCCTAGCAAGCCCCCTCTGCAAATTAATCCCACGAACATTCATGTGAAAGGTGAATTTTTAACCCTGTCTGATCCACTGTCCCTAAAACCGTAAACGCCGAAGGCTTCTGATAAAAGGTCACTTTTCCCTTCGGGGCCAGATCTCCTTCGGGGTCGTTTTCCCTCAAGGCCTCAAATTCCTGGGTTTGCCCGGAGTTTGGCACGGAACTAGCCCCCGGGCCTAACAGGTTGCCCCCACCGCCGGGGTTTATGGGGGTGACTTTTCCCTTCGGTCAAGCTTTCTTGAGCCGGCCTTTCTGTTGCCAGCCCTCCCCGGGCGGCCTGGCCGACCCAGAAACCCTCTGGAAAGGGCAGTCCGAAGGCTGTCGGAAAAATTTCCCCTTGCTCGTTGACTTTCGGTTTGCAAAGTGGATACTGGGAAGCACCCGGTAGAAAGGGTTTCAGGTCCCCACAAGGTTTTCCCCCGCAAATAAGCCAACTCGCCGCAGCGGCAATCTTTGGGGCAGCAAGCCGACCATTCCCCCGGAATGCTGTGTGTCCAGTTTGCCCCAGCGAAGTGAGATTTCCTATTCTGACTTCCTTGCAGAGCGAGAGATCCGGGTTTGTTTTAGTGGTGGGGAAATCCCATTCGGAGTTGGGAGGCAGTGCTCGGCTTGAGCCTGGGGAATTTTTCAGCTGCCCCGCCTTGCAAACGATTTACCTCCGGAAAAGCCCGGGGTGCTATCGCGGTCTGGCACCTTTTTCCAAGTGTGCCTGCCCTCTCCCCGAAATCCGCACTCTCCCGGCAAAGTGGTAGCAACTTCCATAGCAAATCAAGCGGCAAGATTTGGCGGATTTTAAACCACCTGATGAGGAGCCTTGAGGATGCGAACGGTCCCGGTCCTACCAGCAAGTCTTTCGATCGTGATTCTAACCTGTAGTTTCCTCGGATTGCCGTGGCACCAGGCCGTGCAGGCGAATCCTGCGGACTTCTACATTTCGCCCGAGGGAAACGATGCCTGGTCTGGGCGGTTGCCTGAGCCTAATGCCGCAAGAATCGATGGACCAGTGGCAACGTTTGCTCGGGCTCTGGCTTTGGTTCGGGAGTTGCGGCAGAAGGAACCGGACCGCGACCGCCCGGTGGTCATCCAGGTGCGGGGCGGAACCTACTGGTTAAAGGAACCGATCCGATTAACCCCGGACGACTCTGGTACGGAGGCTTCGCCAACGGTCTTTGAGGCTTTCCCAGGGGAATTCCCCATTTTAAGCGGTGGTCGGATGATCACTGGTTGGCAGGTGGATTCCCAGGGACGATGGGTGGTGGAGTTGCCCGAGGTCCGAGAAGGAAAGTGGGACTTTTGGCAATTATTTGTGAATGACCAGCGGCGGTATGTCGCCCGACTGCCCGGCAGAGATTACTACAAGATTGCCGAACAGGTACCTTCTTCGCCGGCGGTGGGCGACAAGGGTTTTGATCGGATTCGCTTCGCCGGTGAGGATATTCGGCCGGACTGGCGAAACCTCAACGACGTGATGGTGATGATCTTTCAGCAATGGTCGGTTGCCAAGATGCGAATCAAGGAGGTGGATTCAGCTGAAAAATTGGTGACTTTCACGGGGCACACCGGCACAACGAGCTATTGGGCCGCCTTCGGGAAAGGCCACCGCTACATCGTCTTCAATGTCGCCGAAGCCTTAGGGGAACCTGGCAGCTGGTACTTGGATCGCCGTACTGGCCAGCTCACCTATGTACCCAAGCAGGGCGAGGACCCCAAAACTTCCCAGGTGATAGCCCCACGACTTGGGGAACTTTTGCTTCTAGAAGGCGATGTAGCAAAACGTCGCTGGGTCCAGCACGTGCACTTTCGTGGTCTTACCTTCGCTCATACCAACTGGGTGCTTCCGCCGGAGGGACAATTCTTCCCGCAAGCGGAGGTGGGGTTGGGAGCGGCCATCATGGCCTGGGGAGCACGGAATGTGCTCTTCGACCGGTGTGCCGTCCGCCATGTCGGGGAGTATGCCATGGCCTTTGGAGCCGGGTGCAAACATAACCGGGTTGAGGGTTGCGAGCTTGTCGACCTTGGTGGCGGGGGAATTAAGATCGGCCATGCCGGCCGGGCTACTTGGCGGGAAGTCCACACCATGCCCGCAGACGAGGAGGCTTTAGTGTCCCACCATGTCGTTCGCAATTGTCTCATCGCCCACGGCGGACGTCTTCATCCGCCTGCAGTTGGTGTGTGGATCGGACAATCCCCGTATAACCGTTTGGAGCACAACACCATCTGCGATTTTTATTACACGGGTATTTCCGTGGGTTGGACCTGGGGGTACGGTCGCAGTGAAGCCCATCATAACGAGATCGCTTATAACCACGTACATACTATCGGGCAAGGTGTTCTGTCCGACATGGGCGGAATTTACACTCTGGGAATTCAGCCCGGAACCCATGTCCATCACAACGTATTCCATGATATTCGTTCGTACACTTACGGCGGATGGGGACTTTACACCGATGAGGGTAGCTCGGGCATTGTGATGGAAAAGAACCTTGTATTCCGAACCAAAACGGGCGGATTCCACCAGCATTATGGACGGGAAAACAAAATCCAAAACAACATCTTCGCGTTTGCCGAGGAGCACCAGATCCAGCGGACCCGTACAGAACCCCATATTTCGTTCTTCTTCGAACGTAACATTGTTTACTGGGATAATCCCAGTCCGCTTTTGGGCAGTAATTGGAAGGATGACAATTTCCGGATGGATTACAACCTCTACTGGAATGCTGCGGGACATGAGATCCGGTTCCCCGATAACCTGACCTTCGAGGAATGGAAAACAAAGCGGGGCCAAGACCGTCATTCTTTGATTGCCGACCCACTGTTTGTGGATCCGAAGGGGGGAGACTTCCGACTGCGGGAGAATTCGCCCGCATTCAAGTTGGGCTTCGAACCCTTTGACTATTGGAAGGCAGGAAGGTTAGATCCGCCCGTCCTCACCCGGCATCTGCCAGAAGTGCCTCGGGCTTTCGATTCCCCGTAATGTGTAAGGGTGTCCTAAATAGCCCCAACTTTGAAAGAGAAGAACCGTCGTGCTCTAGGGGAGGGGCCAGCTTCCTCGGCCCGGTAAGTTCGGGTGCCCTCCCCACTGGAAAAAGCCGCAATCCTCGGGATTGGCGAAGTCCCTCTTTCCCCTCGACGTCATAAACTTGGCTCATGTAAGGGGAAAAGAACCCCGGGCTCGCTGTGCATCGTGCGACGGGTTTCTGGCAGTTTCCTAAAGCTGAGGGACTGTACTCCCTTGCGACGAGCTGTGGCGGGGGTTACCTCTTTTTCCAACCTTTCCTCCCGATTCTCCTAACAAAACTCCCAGAAATCCGATGCAAAAAGGACGAGCATCCGATCTGGGGAGGGTTGCTGGGTGTAGTGGACCAGTGTGGGTCGTTAAGTAGGACCTTGGAGGGCTGGGGGCATGAGCTTGGGGAATCCCCAAATCTTTTCCGCGAGTGGTTTCCGGATTTTCTCCCCGTGAATAAACTGGAATTAGGGGGTGGGATCGGCTAGCTGAAAGGTCGGAGGGAAAGTCTTCTCCCTGTGGATTCGGAAAAAGACAGCGGGGTTGGTGGGATGGGAATCCGCTTCTACTGCCCAAATGGTCACAAGCTGCACGTGAAGAGTTTTCTTGCTGGCAAGCGGGGGATATGTCCCCACTGTGGGGTTACCGTGGATATTCCTTTCACCAGCACCCGGCCTAGTTCGAGGGAACTTAGAAGGGCTCGTCAAGAGCAAGGGGGAGGTTCCCCAGTTTCGCCGGGTAGTGCGGGGCAGGCCCGGCCGGCTGCGGCCGCGGGAATAGAGGATCTTCCCCAGCAGGGGCAGGCTCCGCAAGGCTCATTGGCTGGCGGTGGTAAGGTTGTCCCGGGCTTAACGTCCAAAACTCCGGAGAGGGCTGGGGTAAGTTCGTCCGAGCCGGCCCAAGTAGCTCAGGGTTCGGTAGGAGCGGTCGTCGCGGAATCACCTCGGGCCATTTCCCCGGCTTCCTCGGCCGAGAAAACTCTTCCGAAAGCTCCTGCAACCCACACCCGTGATAAACCGGCTCGCACCATTTTTGAGCCCCTGGAGGAAGATCCTAACGCGGTGTGGTATGTTATGCCCGCCAGTGGGGGCCGCTACGGGCCGGCTTCCCCCGCAGTGATGCGGACCTGGTTGATGGAAGGCCGAATTGGCCTCGATACCTTAGTATGGCGATCGGGTTGGCCCGATTGGCGGTCGGCCGAGGAGGTCTTTCCCAATCTGGCTCGATTTCTCGATTCCTTAGCTAGCCGGTTGGCTGCAAGTCCGGTTCAGGAAGAATCTCCTGCCATTTCGGCCCGACGGAAAGTTGCCTCCCCTGGCACCACGGCACTTCCCCAATCCGGGGAAAGTATGAGAAGTTTCTTAATTCCCCTCATTGTTGCCATTGTTATTGGCGGGATTAGCATCGCCACCATCGTCCTCTTGCTTCTTGCCAAGAATTTGGGTTCATAGCATTCGCGGCCAAGACAAGAACGGGGTTGCAGGAAAAGAGGGAGGGACCCTCAATCCGGATAGCTTTTTGATCTTTGCGAGTTGAATTCTCTGTACAAACTGACCACCGACCTAGCTGAAATGGAAGATGCCTTATCGAGGAGGGGGCCCTCTCGACTCACATTTTGCTCCAGTCGCAACACTCCGCCTGCGAAGGCGTACGATCGCCGCTTTTCCTTGTGAGAACTTTTCCGGGGGATAAGCACCGGTCCGCACGGCCTGGGTAGCTGGAGGCATCCGGGTCGACGGTTCTTCCGGCGTACATCCGTCGATATCAGGCCCGGCTTAAATTTGGGCAAAAAATCGTAAAAAGCAGATCCTCCCTGGGGGCAAAAACCCGATCTGGGGAAGAGGATCCCTCTGAGAACCACCCGTTCCCGGCCGAAAAGCCTACCAGTTAAGGCCAAACTTTTTCCCAAGGGGCGAAGGTCCCAAACCTCCCCGGAGAGGCCGTTCGGGTTTCGGAGGTTTCTTGGGTTTATCGGGTGGCGACTGGGCCGGGGCCTCAGCCACAGGTGCCACTTCTTCCGCAGGGGGCGAAGGAGGTACTTCCTGAGCGGAAGGCTCGGCCGGGGCGACTTCCTTCTCCTCCGGAGGCGTTTCCTCCGGTGGTGGGCTGAGGTGTTTCATGGACAAGCTAATCCGCCGGGCTTGCGGATCCACGGACATGACCACCACATCAACCTCTTGCCCCTCTTTCACCACATCACTCACCCGCCAAACCTTCTTCCAAGCCAACTCTGAGATGTGAACCAGCCCTTCCACCCCCGGTTCAAGCTCCACAAAGGCTCCATATGGCATGATCCGGGTAACCTTCCCCCGGACCACTGAGTTTTCCGGATACTTGGTGGTAACCTGCTCCCACGGATCGCCAGCCAGGTCGCGATAAGCCAAGCTAATCCGCTTGCTCGCCCGATCGACTGAAAGGACCTTTACCTTGATCCGCTGGCCTTCTTGGAGGACCTGGCTGGGATGATGGATTCGGCCCCAACTGATCTGGCTAATGTGCAAAAGTCCATCTACCCCGCCTAAATCGACGAAGGCACCGAAATCCATTAATTTGCGGACCAGGCCCTCGACCACTTGACCCGGTTGTAGCTGGGCCCAGAGGGCTTCGCGGGCAGCTTCCTGTTCACGTTCGATGGCAGCCCGGCGACTGAGAACGAGGTTCCGCCGCTCGCGATTGGCCTCGATCACCACACAGGTCAGCCGTTGGCCGACATATTCCTCCGGGTTAGTTACCCGATACGGGGCAATGTGGCTTAACGGGATGAAACCGCGAATGTGATTCACTTCGCATTCCAGCCCGCCTGCATTCACCCCCGTAACCCGGGCTTCCACCAACATGCCGACCGTGATTTCCTCCCAAGCGGCTATCTCCGCAGCCCTGGCCGGCAAAGCCACCTCGTAAATACTGTTTTCCGGGTCGAAACGGACGATCCGAACCTGAAGGGTCTTGCCGACTTCCGGAGGTTCCTCCGTCTCTTTGAGCGAGAAATACCCTTGCTCCCGGACTCCCAGATCGACAAACACCTTATCTTCGTGAAGTCCCACCACGCGGGCTTCGACCAAGGTATCCTCGGGGATTCTCTCCCGGGGCAGCTGGTCAACCCCCTGCAAGGCCTGCTCCATGGAAAAGCCTGCCAAGGCCTCTTCCAACTCCGATACAAGTTCCGGAGAGAGCTTGTCCGTGGGCTTGGGAATGGGCGGGATCGGCCCCACTGTGCCGGGAAGAATGGGCGGGATTTCCGGCCGTGGCTCCGGGAGGGATTCGGCGATAGCATCCCACATCAAGGTTTCCGCCAGAGAAGGAGCGGTTTCTTGGCTAGGGCCGTGCTCAACGCCGACGGAAACCTCCTCCACGGCAGAGTGAGCCAAATCTGAGGCAGGGGTAAGGGATTCCAGTTCTCGGAGAGGTTGGCCTCCGGAAACTTCGGGCTGCGGACCCGGCTCGGCCTGGGCCGGCTCGACCACTTTTTCCGCAGAAGAAACACCCTCGCGAGGAACTTCCGCAAAAGATGAAACCGCCACCGGCGGGGCATGGGATGCCTGAGGCTGGCTCTCACCTAATGGTTTGGTTTCGGAAGCACCGGCCACAGCGGGACCAAGCGGCACCACGGCGGCTTGCGTTCCAGGAGGACTTCCGGCCGCTGATGGTGTCGGTGCCACCGGTGGTTGCCCAACCAAAGATTGATCCTCAACGCCCGCAGGAGGTTGGGAACCGACAAGACTCCCACGAACCTCCGGACTGGCAGATTCCAATACCCCGGCAGAGGGAGGGCCCGGCTGACTCCCAGGGGAAGTCCGATCTTCGGCGGCAGGGATTTGGGCCGCCTGAAGCGGAGGGCTTTCCCTACGGGTCTCCCGCGAACCCTCGCCTTCCTCTCGATCCCGCCGGAGACCGAGGAACCTTACGCCCTCTCCAAAGAATCGCCGACGATAATGGGCGGGATCCCGCTGGGAGCCAATAAGAATCCG
>Ga0272449_1003215_pt1 | contig 14259 bp, 13 predicted proteins | sample YNPCB0241_FD_198679 | JGI IMG/M metagenome (GOLD analysis project Ga0272449, IMG submission 198679) | Hot spring sediment microbial communities from Yellowstone National Park, WY, United States - YNP-CB-024-1 | ecosystem: Environmental > Aquatic > Thermal springs > Hot (42-90C) > Sediment...
GAAACTTTAGGTCCAAATAAAGCCACCTTCTTCCCCATCTCTTTGGTAGAACATCATAGGAATAACTTGAAATATCGCACAACCTTCCTTTTGTTAGTTCCTTAAGCTCTTCAAAAACATCCTTAGAATTCTCATAAGGAAAATATTTTTCAAAACCAAGATAATGGGCAAGCTCTTTAAATATTTGCCAGTCTGGCTTTGCAAAGCCCGGCGGTTCAGAAAATTTTTCACAAAAGGTTAGCGTCCTATCCGACCCTGTCATTACACCCTCCTTCTCACCCATCTGTGCGGTCGGGAGGAGCAAGTTGGCAAAGGAGCAAGCCTCATTCCAGTAGGCATCCTGAACCACCAGAAAAACTTTTTCCAAGGCTTTTTTTACCTTATTAAGGTTGGGCAATGTAATGGCAGGGTCAGTGCATACTACCCACAGGAATTTGATTTTCCCATTCAGCATAAGGTCTATGGCTTCGGTGATGGTGGGACCTGGCTGGGCTTTGATGGTGCCCTTTTCCAAACCCCAAAAGCTTTCCACAAAGGTTCTATTCTCTTCATTCCTTACATCCCTGTATCCGGGCAGTCCGTTAGATAGGTATCCCATTTCTCTACCACCCATGGCGTTTGGTTGTCCGGTCAGAGAAAAAGGACAGCCTTTATCGTTTAACCTTCCTGTGGCAAGATGTAAGTTTATTAGGGCGAGGTTCGCATAAGTTCCCTGGAAAGACTGATTTAAACCCTGACACCAGAAGGATATGAGCTTTTTACTAAAGGCATAAAGCTCAGCAAGTTTGTAAATATCCCTTACCTCCACATCGCATATTTTTGATGCTACCTCGGGAGGATAGTTAATACACTCTGCTATGGCATCCTCAAATCCTTCCACATATTGTTCTATAAACTGTTTGTCTATCCATCCTTCTCTGTATAGGATGTAAAGCACCGAGTTAAAGAGGGCTATGTCTGTTCCAGCCTTGAGTTGTATGTGAAGGTCTGCCTTCCTTGCGGTCTCCGTCCTTATTGGGTCAATTACCACCACCTTTGCACCTTCGTTTTTCCTTTTTAATACCCTTTTGAACAGCACCGGATGGGTCCATGCTGCGTTGGAACCTGCAAACACAAAGGCATCTGCATCATCTACATCCTCATAAGTGCATGGAGGACCATCGGAGCCAAAGGCTAACTTGTAGGCAACCACTGGAGTAGCCATGCAGAGCCTTGAGTTGGCGTCTATGTTGTTTATTCCCAAAAAGCCTTTAACAAACTTGTTGATCACATAAATATCTTCTGTCATCAACTGCCCTGAGACATAGAAATAAAGCCCTTCTCTCTCTGTTTCCGTTAGCTTTTGTCTCAAAATCTCGTAGGCGGTGCTCCAGTCAATTTCTACAAAGGGTTCTTTTTTATCTTCTCTATACATAGGTTTAAGAAGCCTCCCCTTGTTCATGACCTTTGGATAGTAGAGAGGCTTTTTACAAACATCCCCAAAGTTTGCAGGGTGGTCTTTATCCCCCCTCACCCTTCCCTCCCCCATGAGGAGGCCACAACCCACGCCACAGTATGGACACTGAAATTTTGCCCTCATGCAGTTTTCCTAAGAACTGTAGTTAAGTAGTAAAGGAGCTTTTCTTTTGTTTCTATATACTCCCTTAGCTTTACAATCTCCGACCTAACCCTCGGTCTTGGGATATTTACCTCTACCACATCAAAGACCTTTGCAGAAGGTCCGTTGCTGAGAACAACCACCTTGTCAGAAAGGTATAAAGCCTCCTCTATGTCGTGGGTCACCATAACGCATGTTAGCTTGCTCTCTTCCCATATACGCAAAAGCTCATCCTGTAAAATAGCCTTTGTAAGGGCGTCCAAAGCACCAAAGGGCTCGTCCAGCAATAACACCTTAGGTTCCACCGCCAGAGCCCGTGCTATGGCAACCCTCTGCTTCATCCCACCGGAAATTTGGCTTGGCTTTTTGTGCCTATGCTCATAAACTCCCACCAAGTTAAGGTAATGTTTTACCTTCTCCTCCATTTCTTTTTTGCTCATACCTTTTAAGACAGACTTTACAGCCACCATAACATTGTCCCATACGCTTAACCAAGGCAAGAGGCTGTAGTTTTGAAAGACCACCGCCCTGTCTGGTCCTGGAGAGACCACCTCCTTACCATCCAGGATCACACTGCCCGTAGTTGGTTCCGTAAGCCCTGCCACTATGGAAAGCAGGGTGGATTTTCCACATCCAGAGTGCCCTATAAGGCTGATAAACTCCCCTCTGTTTATGAGAAGGTTTATGTCCTTGAGCACTGTATAACTTCCAAAGGATTTGCTAACATTAAAAATTTCCAAGTATGCCCTCATATTTGAACCCTCCTTTGGAGATAGCCAAAGAAGTAGTCAAGGATAAAGCCCACAACCCCTATTAGCAAAATGGCAGAGATCACATTATTTAGGTTCAAGGCGTTCCAAGAGTCCCAGATGTAAAAACCTATGCCAGTGCCACCAGCCAACATTTCAGCGGCAACGATCACCATCCACGCTATACCTATGCTGATCTTTAAACCTGTTAGCATGAAGGGTAGCGTGTAGGGCACCACCACATACCTAAGGTATCTTAGTGTTGAGAACCCAAAGACCTTGGCTACATTTTTGTAGTCCTCCGGCACAGAGGAGGAACCGTAGGCGGTGTTCAGTAGCGTAGCCCAAAGGGAGGTTATAGCAATGGAGAAAACCGCAGCCTTGTCGGAGGCTTGAAACACTGCAAGACCGATGGGAAACCATGCGAGGGGAGAAACAGGTCTGAGAATTTGGATTATAGGATTAAACATAGCACTGAGCTTGCCGGACATACCTATCAAAAAGCCGATAGGAATGGCAATAAGGCTACCGATAAAAAAGCCCGTAAGCACTCTCTTGAGGGAATAGTAGATCTGCCAGCCAATACCTTTATCGTTGGGTCCCGCATCGTAAAAAGGCTTCTTTAAAAGTTCAAAGAGGTTGCTAAATACCTGCGGTGGTTGTGGAAGCTCTTTGACAAGAAAGTATGTTAAAAGCCACCATAAGATGACAAAGCCCAAGAAACCAAGCATAGCAAGGAGTATGGACTGTGAATACCTAAATAGCCTCATGTTTAAACCTCCCTAACCGCATACTTCTTTATAGAGCCCTCAGGGTCGTTGGGGTCAAAGACCACACCGTCTATAAAGCCCGTTAAGGGCTTCATGTCATCCTTCGGTATGGGTATGTTCATCTCCTTTGCCACGCTAACATAAAAGTCCTGTTTGATTATGGTATCCACGATAGCTTTGTAGTTGATCTGTTCTTTGACCATTCCCCACCTTCTGAACTGGGCTAAGAAGAAGATGCCATAAGATTTTTTGGGAAAAGGCACCTCTCCGTTTTTATAAAAGATCATATAGTCATCCTTGTAGGTATGCTTTCCAATACCAAGGTCGTAAATACCTAAGAGCCTAGATTCTAAGGCGTCTACGGGAGCGTTTACATACTTTGTCTGACTCAAAACCTTGGCAAGCTCTTTTCTGTTTTTCATGTCGTCGCACCACTTGGCAGCCTCCAGCACCGCCTTCGTTATAGCCTTCACCTCTTCTCTGTTCTTTTCAAAAAACTCGTTGTGAAAAGCCAGGACCTTTTCGGGATGGTGCTTCCACACATCTTGTGTGGCAAGGTGTGTAAAACCTATTCCTTCTCTCACAGCTACCGCGTTCCAAGGCTCACCAACGCAAAAGCCATCCATCCTTCCCACCTTCATGTTTGCCACCATTTGAGGCGGTGGGTTTGGAATAACCCTTACATCTTTGTTTGGGTTTATGCCACAGGCACCCAACCAATACCTTAACCATATGTCGTGCGTTCCTCCCGGAAAGGTCATTGCAAAGGTGCATTCACCTTCCTTTGCTATAATTTCCTGAACTGCCTGTTTTACGTTTTTAATATCCCTAAAGCCCACCTTGCCCTTGAACTTGTTGGCAAGCGTTATTCCCTGTCCGTTGAAATTTATCACCATAACTATGGGTATAACTCTGCCCTTTGGTCCCCCAACGCCCGTATAGACAGAAAGCGGAAGGCTGAAAAGAGTGTGGGCGGCGGTTAGCTCACCATTGAGAAGCTTATCCCTAACATTGGGCCAACTTGCCTCCTTAGTCACCTCCACATCCACTCCATACTTTTTATACAGCCCAAGCTCCTGTGCCATAACAACGCTCCCACAGTCGGTGAGGGGTATAAAGCCGATCCTAATTTTCCCCGCACCTTTTGAAATATAAGGACCCATAAGGGTGGCACCTACGCCTGCGGCAAAGCCTTTGACAACGTCTCTGCGTGTTAGCATTGTTTTCACCTCCTTTTTAAAATTTTTTTGTACCTTAACCATTTACCATTTATTACAAGAAGCATGCCTTCGTTGTTATCTTCAACTACCTTTTTCAAATCAATCTTTACATCTATAGCACTCATTATTCCATCTCCAAATATTTCGTGGGCTAAGTCCTTTAAAGCTACACCGTAAAGGACAACCATCTCGTAAAGCCTGTATATAAAGGGGTCTGTGGGAGGTATTGGATGTTGTGGAGTTCTCAGCGGAGCATCCTTTAAACTTTCAAGTTGATGCTTGGGAATCTTTAAAAGATCAGACAACATCTCAATTTCCTGTTCATCAGCCTGTGCATAACCATAAAGAAGCAAACAACAGTAAACTTCGCTTTTATTCAAAGCGCGAGCTATATCTTCCCACTTGAGCCCCAGTTCTTTTTTCTTTGCTAAGAGCTCTTTGGAAAGTTCTTCAATGTTTGTTCTCATAGCTAACCTCCTGTTCTTTCCTTTTGGTTCTTATAGTCCAAACCTCATCAAGAGGACATACAAACACTTTGCCATCTCCAAACATGCCTGTGTTTGATTGTTTGATAATGACCTCCACTACTTTACTAGCCTGCTCGTCTTCTACCGCAACCACTATCAGGGTTTTGGCAAGTTCCTCATAACCTCGTTCGCCCAACTGAATACCCCCTTCTTTGCCTCTACCCACCACATCCACAACCGTTATCCCCTTAAATCCCTCTTTTTCTAAAGCTTTCATAACCTCGTAAAGCAACTCCGGTCTTATGACAGCCTTTACTATCTTCATGTCAGCCCTCCAACTACAAAGATTTTTCCATCGCCATAGAAACCCGTGTGGGCGCATTCGATGACCTTTTTGATCACCTCTTCGTAGAGGTCATCCTCCACCCATGTGATGATCAGCGTTTTGGGAAGTAAAGACATAAGCAGTCCTTTTTTCGTTTTGTATCCTATTCCCCCCTCCCTACCCCTTCCTTTTACAGTTTTTGATACATAAGCAAGCCCCATACCCCACAGGAGGTTTTTTACATCAAAAGATTTTTCTCTTCTGACTATAATGAGAAGTTCTTTCATCACAGGACCCTCTGTGTCAAACGGGTGTAAGGCTTATTTTTCGGCTTTGTAAAGCTTGCGTTTTCAAACAGGCTTCTGAGTTCTGTCCTCATCCTTAATATTACCAACTCGTTCATTTTTACCACCTTTGCCCTATATTCTTGCAAAAGAAATGCCAGGAGTAATAACTTGCTTAGGCTCTTGTCCCTCAATAATTCTCTTTGGGTATATGCCTACTCTACATTGTAAAATTATTTACAAAAATGTAAAAATGTAAGCAAAAAAACCTTTTTAGGACCTGTGGGTCTTCCTTTTGGCACAACTACGCAGAGGGTAAGCATCATGGCATGCTTTTTGCAGAATGTAAGGTTGGAGATGAAAGTATGAAGGTTGCCATAGTGGGTGCAGGAATGGCAGGGAGTGCCCTTGTGGATGAGCTTTTAAGCCTTGAGCCATCCATTGAGATCCATCTCTTTGGAGAGGAAAGGACTCCCCCTTACAATCGCATATACCTAACAGACCTTCTGGCTGGGGCAAAACTGGCCAACCAATTACTTTTAAAGAGCCTTCAGAAGTTTGAAGAGGAAGGCATAAAGCTCCATTTGGGAGAAAGGGTAGATAAAATATTCCCAGAATCAAAGAAGTTTATAACCTCAAGGGGTAAAACATACTCTTATGACAGGCTGGTTATAGCCACTGGCAGTTTGCCAAATGTGCCTCGTATATCGGGCTATGAAAAGAAGGGAGTTTTCTTATTCAGAACCCTTGAGGATGTCTTTGGCATACTGGAGGTGGCAAGGGTATCAAAGAGGGCTGTGGTGATAGGAGGGGGACTCCTTGGCTTGGAGTGTGCCAAGGCTCTAAGGGACATTGGGCTTGAGGTGTATGTGGTGCATATTCTGAACATTCTTATGGAACAGTGGTTGGATGCAACCGCAAGCGAAATGCTTCAGAAAAAGCTTGAAAGCTTTGGCATTAAGGTTCTTTTTAACAAAAAGACGGAGGAGATACTGGGAGAAAAGTGGGTAAAGGGTGTTAGGTTCGCCGATGGGGAAGTTTTGGATACAGACCTTGTGGTCATAGCAACGGGTATAAAACCAAACACAGGGCTTGCACAGAGGAGCGGACTAAAGGTCCGCAGAGGAATATTGGTAAATGACTTTCTTGAAACTTCCGTCAATTACATCTACGCGGTGGGAGAATGCATTGAACATAGAGGCAAAACTTACGGCACCCTTTATCCCATAATGGAACAGGTAAAGGTATGTGCCAAAAACCTTGTCTATGGCAATGTGGAAAGATACGAAGGGTCTTTAGACTACAGCGTGTTAAAGGTGGCGGGCGTTAGGTTGATGTCCGCAGGAAAGGTCCATGAAGGCAAAGATGATCAGGTATTCCTCTATAAGGATGAGGAAAATTACAGGAAGGCGGTTGTTAAAGAGGGGATGTTGGAAGGTTTTATTCTCTACGGCAACCTTAAAGGGAGTGAAAGATTTATGGAACTCTTGCGAACAAAGGGAACCATAGACGACCCCTTCTTCCTAATAAGGGACTTGCTCATAGAAGAAAGGAAGGAATGGAAACCGTCGGACATAATTTGCAATTGCAATGTGGTGAGCTACGGAGAAATTTTAAAAGCCATACAAAAGGGTGCCAAAACACTGGAGGATATCCAAAGGGCTACAAAGGCTTCCACCTCATGCGGTAGCTGTGCGGTTGTTGTAGAGGAAATTCTTAGAAAGCATGCAAAGTTAAAACCAGCAAGAATAAACAAAGTTGAAGAATACAAAAAGCAAAAACATCCCTTTGAAAGGGAACTTTTGAAAAAGCTTGAAGAATGGAAGGACTGGCAGGAGATCCCGGAGGAGGACAGAGACATCGGGCTAAAATGGTATGGCATCTTCTACAGAAAGGCAACGCCCGGCTACTTTATGGTGCGGATAAGGATAACCCACGGAAGGCTCACATCGGAGCAGGCTAAGATAATAGCCCACCTTTCAAAAAAGTTCGGCAAAAATAACGTAGACCTTACCTCAAGACAACAGATTCAGCTAAGATGGATAGAGCTTAAGAACCTTCCCGAAGTGCTGATGGCTTTACAAACAGTTGGTCTGACAACTTTGCAGACTGGAATGGATAACATAAGAAATATAACGGGAGACCCCCTCTCGGGGCTCGTAGAGGAATCGTTTATAGATACCATTCCCATAGCTAAGAACATTGAGAGGCTGTTTTTAGGTAAAAAGCAATACGCAGACCTCCCAAGAAAATTTAACTTGGCTATTTTGGGTTCAAAGGTGGACGCTATAAATTGCAAATATAACGACCTCTGCTTTTACCTTGCCCAAAAGGATGGTTTGATAGGCTTTAATGTTTATGCTGGTGGGAAGATCGGTTCTGGCGGACCAGTGGCTGGCTTTGACTTGGACATCTTTGTAAGACCGCACGAAATTTTGGACATAGCCAAAGGAATTTTTGAACTGTATTCGGATATGGGAAACAGGGAAGATAGGAATAAAAACCGCCTGTATTTTTTGATAAAAGAGTTGGGCGTTAACGGTTTTAGAAAAGAGCTTGAGCAGAGGCTCATGAAAAACTTATGGAGAAGGGGAGAGGAGCTTGTCCAAAAGGTTGGTGAGAGATGCGGGATAATAAGGCAAAAGAACGGGCTGTATGCGGTGAGCCTTGTGGTTCCAACGGGCATTTTTACTGGGACTGACCTTGAAAGAGTGGCAGAGCTTGCCAAAAGGTATGGAAGCGGTGAGATCAGGCTTTCTACATACCAAAACCTTTACATAGTTAATGTGCCGGAGGAAAACCTCAACGGGCTTCTTGATGATGAATTGTTTGAAAGGTATAGGATCTCAAACAGCCCTTATTTTGAAGGGCTTATGGCTTGTCAGGGAAGTAGGACGTGTGCCTTTGGGGTCATAGAAAACAAACCTGACGCCATAAAGCTTGCCAACTACCTTTCGGAGAGATTACCAAGAGAGGAACCCATAAGAATGCACTGGTCTGGTTGCGCCAAGGGTTGCGGAGAGCACGGGGCGGGAGACATAGGCTTTGTGGGCACCAAGGTAAAGATAAACGGAGAAGTAAAGTTGGCGGTGGATGTGTTCTTAGGAGGCGAAAAGATTGGCACAGTGCCTTTGGACGGTCTGCATGTGTATGTGGAAAGACTCTTAAAGGAGCGCTCTGTTCATTGAAGAATTCAAAGGTTTAGCAAATTGAACATAAACTCCAAGCTCAGGTCGGAGAAGGATTCGCAGATGGAGGGGTGTGTGTAGTTGTTGGAAAAGAAGAACTGGTCCCAGAGGGTGCTTCCGATAATGGCAGAGGCTATGTTCATGGGCTCGCTTACGCACTCACCTAACATAGAAAAGTAAGAGAGCCTTTCTTCTTCGTCCACAATAATGCTGACCATACCGTTCCATCCGTTCACAAAGCTCTTTGTGTTGGCGTTTAAGGTCTTAACTATTCTCCTGCCTTCCTTTATACTTCCCACAAAGCCCAATTCCAATGCAGAGCATATTACTACGGGCACCAGCTCCGGTTTGTATGGTTGCTGACAACCCATTATGCACTGGCAGGCACTCTTTGCCTTGGCTATGGCATGGGATGCACCCATAGGCTTTGTTATGTCTCCCACTGCATAAACATCTTGAAGGTTCGTTCTCATATAAGGTGAAACCTTTACATAACCCTCCTCGTCCCTCTCAAGGAAGGGGAAATCCTCCTCACAGAGGTTGGGGACCCTGCCGGTTGCCTTTACAAGAACGTCTGCGTCTTCGTTGGTTGTGGTAAATTTTACACCGCACATCTCCAACTCCCTCTCAAGCTTTTCAACGAATTCTTCTTCCACTGGATAATCTTTCAAAAGCCGCCCCTCTACCTTTAAGAGCACCTCAAAGCCGAAAACGGAGAGTATAAAAGACAACTCGCAGGCGGTAGCACCAGAACCCTCAATAAGGATCTTTCCTTTTGGCTTAACTTTGCCCGTCAGAAGGTCCTCCGCACTTACGCCAGCCTCTTTTTGTCTTGAACCGCAGGCTAAAATAATGTGGTCTGTTTTAAGGTAAGTGTTTCTCCCAACCTTGATGACCTTTTCATCCACAAGCTTTGCAGAGCCCTCCACAAGGACAACACCCTCTTTTCTGAGTAAAAACTTTGCGTTTTCTTCTATCTTATTTATCCTTTCTCTAACCTTAAGGAGGGATTTTTCAAAATCCAAGGGGACGGAAACTCCCAGACGCTTTTTTAGAAAGTAGGCGGAGCGTGCGATCTGATACAGACCCTCTTTTGGTATACAACCCCTCTGAAGGCAAGTCCCACCCAGTTTTTCCCTTTCTACAAGCGCTGTTTTAAAACCCTGTTTTGCAAGGATCAGGGCGCTGGTGAAACCGCCCGGACCACTACCCACCACAACCACATCAAAGTTCTTTATCATCCATGGTCCTCCATTCCATAGATTTTATGCAAAAAGCATGCCAACATAGGGTGGAGCTTAAAGCTAAGAAAAATCAAGGACATGTCTTTAGAACTCGCTCAAGGATTGAGCAAAGCCATTCAAAAATTGAGCAATGCTTAATAGAAACCATCACTGCTTAAGTTTTATCTCAAAAATACAGTATTCTTTTCCTTGTGCTTGGCACTCAAGCTCTTTACATTCCCACTCCTTGCCTGTAATCTCCTCAAATACCCCCGCTAAAGCACCGCTCAAAGGCATGCAAACGGGTTTTTTATTTTCTACACCCTGCGCAAACAAGGAATCCTTAACTTTAAAAAGCACTCGATGGTCTAACAAGCTGTACTCTTCAACCTTACAGATACCTGCCTCTTGAAGAAAGGTTATCACATATGATGCTACATCACTTAAAGAGGGCTCTTCTTTATCCACGAGCTTTCTTATGTAGGCACCAGAAAGTAAGCAGACCACTTATGCCAAAACCCGAGAGCTTCATGAGCTGGGAATAAAACTCCTTTATGGGTCTCTTATGGATTATCACCCCCTCCTCTCTGAGGAATATGCGCACCTTTGAAAGGACTTCAGGGTCTATCATTTGGGTATCCCCTTTACACAGCCCATGGTTTTTACTTTCTCTATAGTTTAACATAGAATAAAAAAAGCCCGCAGGTATGCGGGCAAGCCTTCATGGAAGCACAGCTTAAAACTCAAGCTAAAGTCTTGCGAATATATCATTAACCGATCTCTTTGTGCTTGGTGCGTTGTATATAGCCCTTCCAGCATCACCGAGGAATGCCACCGCACCGCCAAACTCCAAGTTCATATGTTTGCCTATCTTTGCGGTAAAGGTAACTCCATAAGCGTAAAGGTAGGCAAGTAAAGTTATGCCTTTCCTTCACCTACTCGCTTGGTTCAAAATCTTTATCTAAGAATTCACAGCCTCTATCAACTACCTAATACCCTTTTGTTCTTTGTCCTACTCGAGGTGTTCCACCTCCTAAAGTTTTTTTATACCAAGGGGGCAGAGCCCCCAGTTAGGCTTAGGCTTTGAAGTCGTTTATGGGCAGTAGGGAGGTGTTCTTGAGTACATCCTCCAGGTTGCCCTTTAGCTTCCTTACTGCAACCCTTGAAGCCTTATACCAAGGTATGGTGGTTTTGGGGTCTGTGTAGTCGGTGGTAAGGTGATTGAGGGAACCTTTCCAGTGATACATTATGCCGTATATCGTTCCCGGAGGGGGTGCGTCGTTCACATACACAAGGGCTATGGCGTTGCCCTCTAAGTTATACACCTCTACAATGTCTCCGCTCTTAATTCCAAGCCTTTTGGCGTCTTCCGGGTTCATCTCTATGTAGGGCAGGGGTATGGTATATGCCTTTTCAGGCAGGTACCTGTCGTTGTAGCCCGTTTGCCAAATTATCTGCGTCCTTCCGTTGGTAAACCAGAAGGGGAATTTCTTATCATTGCCATTTTGGAAGTATTTGGTGATCTGGGGTGGGTAGAACTTCATGGGGTCGGGTTCCCATGGGTCTGTACCATACCACTTGAACTTACCATCCGATGTGCCAAACCTATGCACATACCTTCTCTTTGTGCCTACAAGCTCTCCCGTCTTGGGGTCTATGCGAACGGGAACCTGTATGCCCTTTTGCCCTACCTTTCTGAGATATTCGTGGGTCACACCCCTGTAGCACTCTGCAGGCAGGACTGCCTCGTCTGCCTCCGAGACCCTGTTGTCTGGGAAATCTTCTCCACCATCCTTGAACACCTCGGCGGCGTCCTTCCAATCAAAGCCTGCACAGTATTTGGCTTCTTCGCGGTTTCCTTCCGCTTCGTATAGTTCCTTCATCCTGGTGGCGATCCTTCCCCAGATCCACCAGTCGGGCTTAGCTTCTCCGGGGGGTGCCATAAATTTGTCTGAAATCCTGAGAAGCCTGCTGTTGCAGTTTATGGAAGTGGCGGGGGTTTCTCCCCAGCCCGCTGCGGGCAGTATGACGTGGGCGTCCCTTGCGGTTTCAATCTCATACATGTTTATAACCACCATGAATAAACCGTCCGTCTTTTCAAGACCTTCAAGGATCCTCTTTGCCCTCTCTTGGGAGCCGGCGGGCTCTCCTGCCAGCTTTGCCTGTTCAGAAAGATATCTTGTAAGCGTAAGCGTCCTTTCGTGCACCCTCTTCTTATAGGCTTGAGAGTTGGGTGTGGATAGATATGGGTCTGTTCCAGCCACAAAATAGACCTTCGCCCTTGGGTCGTTCTTTACGTACTCGTCTATGTTGGGTGGTGGACCTCCTGCGTATATGGAGCCCACAAGCTTTGCCCTGGACTTGTCGTGAGGTCTAACATAGCCCTCTTGGTGTCCGCCCTGTCTTCCACAGCCCGTGCCGGGCTTTCCGTAGTTTCCAGTAAGTGCAGCAAGCTGGGCAATGGCTGCAATGGTGTCGTAGTTCTTATAGCCCCATATTACACCCTTTTCGTATATGGTAAGGGTTCTCCTTCTAAAGCCTCCCGCTTTGGGCTTGGCGATCCACTCCGCCGCCTTTTCTATGTCTGCCCTCTTGACTCCCGTTAGTCTTTCCACCCTGCGCATAAACTCATCGTAAGGGACGTCAAGCATTAGGGATTTCTTCTTGTAATCTTCAAAGGTTTTCAGGTCTGTCCTCTTTTCCACAAACTCTTTGTCCCACCATCCCTTTTCCCAAACAGCCCTTGCTATGGCGTTGGCAAGCACATAGTCTGTCCCAAGGTTTGGCCTAAGGTGGAGGACCCTATCGGGTGCCACCGCCTCCGCAACAGCTACGCTGGCAGTTCTCCTGGGGTCCACGATGATCATCCTTGCGGGTTCTGCGGGCTCTCCCTTCAGATACTCCTTCTTCTTCTCCTCTATGGTTGTACCTTGGAGGTTTGGTAGCATGTGCTCTGTGTAGAAGACGGATGCAGTTTCGAAGGAGTTAGCACCCCAGAGCACGATGGTGTCTGCGAGCCTTGCGTCCTCGTAGGTGTAGTTAAGCTCGTGGGTTCCCCTTTCCCTTTGCCCCCAGACCTCGGAGTTATAGGCGGGTCTGTTGTGGATGGAGAGCATTCTGGTGCCCACCGCTATGAAGAAGAACTTTCCTACCGCCCAGTTGTCTTCAAAGCCAGCGCCAGAGTTTCCATGGTCGTGGATCTTCATCGCTATAGAATCCGGACCCCATTTGTCCTTGACACCCTTCACAACCCTTGCGATAAGGTCTATGGCTTCATCCCAGCTGACGGGCATAAACTGATCACCAACCCTTATCAGAGGATAGTGTAGCCTGTTTCTGGTGGGCTTTGTGGGTGAATAGGCTGCCTGTGCGTTGGTTCCACCCCTTATGGAGTAGTTTCCTCTGTTTATGGGCGAGTCCTTCGCGGGCAGTATGAGTACGTTGTAAAGCTTGCCGTCCTCACCCTTTACTACATTGTACATAGTTTCAGTTATCGATTGGGTTTGCAGGGCTATCCCCTGCTTGGAGAAGTCTATGCCTAAGGCGTTTTCCTCAGGTTTTAGACCACCCTCTTTGCCCACTGGCCACCTATAGACGTTGTAGCCACAGCCCACATTACAGTATTGGCAGACGGTGGTAAATTTTTGAGCATCCTTTGGTGGTATTGGTATGCGGTCCTTTCTTGCAAATAGTGCCATGGCTTACACCTCCTTTATTTTTTGGTAGTTTTCAAAACATTTCTAACTCTTCCCCAGATGAGCCCTTCCACTCCCTCCGCGTATATGTCTCCTGTCCTTGGTTCAAAGCGTAGGATTATCTGAGGGAGCCACTCAGAAGCGTGCCCTTGATAGGTCTGTCCGTTCTTTGCAGGGTCAAACATAGAGTAGTGGCACGCACACACGAACCGCTTTTTGGAATAGCTAACAGGACAGCCCATGTGGGTGCATAGGGAAGAGTATGCCACTATGTCCCCATCCGGTCCCACACCGCCATGAGCCCTCTCTCCAAGCTTGATGAGAACTGCGGGAGAGTGCTCATCCGGGTATTTAAAGCTCACCGGCTCGCCTACCCTCAGGTTCCTGATGTTTGCCACCTTTACCCTTGGGTAGGGCTGGCTCGTAAGAGCCTTCACCAGCTCTGGCGAAGTCAAGAGAGCGCCCATTGCCGCGCTCCCCCCTATGAAGGTTCTCCTGGAGATTTTTGTCATAAACATCACCACACCTCCTAACGGGTTTCACCTTTTTATGCATGCAAACTTCGTGCCAATTTTAAAACATTGAAAAATCAAGATTTTTCAAAAGTGAACATACCTGAAAATGCCCAAATTTTGACAATGGATGCTCAAAAATTGAGCAAATTTTATTTGAGGTTCTTTAGTCTGCTTTCCAAGGTGTTTCTGGATATTCCTAAAAGGCTCGCCACTTTTGATTTGTTTC